>Ga0070703_10000272_pt1 | contig 24552 bp, 21 predicted proteins | sample KBSK5251metaG_FD_65453 | JGI IMG/M metagenome (GOLD analysis project Ga0070703, IMG submission 65453) | Corn, switchgrass and miscanthus rhizosphere microbial communities from Kellogg Biological Station, Michigan, USA - KBS K5-25-1 metaG | ecosystem: Host-associated > Plants > Roots >... | reverse complement strand
CCTCAGTTTAATATTGACGGGAAAACTGGCGAAATAAATTTCGCTTATCCAACTATACCTGATCGCAAATTTGGTGATACTGCGATTGTCTATTTTATTCTTACTCTTGAAGACTCGACCGAGTTAAACATTCCCGAGTTGTATACTCGTATCACGAGTCCTACAAGGATGCTTGTAATGGAAGTGGTTTTGAAGTATAAAGAATCGGCGAAAGCGGCTGTCTTAGGCAATAAGCCATTAGAAGGCGATCCTTATGCGTTTCTTGGTTATCAAAAACTAGCCGATCTTCCGTTTGACATCAAAACAAAATCATTTCGAAGCATAATTCCTAACCCGATTCTGCATCATAATTACCAAATAAAGTGGGAGAAATGAGAAAGAAATGGGAAGCGAAGGCTAAATCCTCTTAAAACCGCGTCAACACTCAAAACGCACGGCAGTTACCCTCAAAAGTGACCGTGGTGCGTTTCTTATTTTCTACCTTAACGGCGTATCAAGCGCGCCTCAATTTTACGAGGTTTTCATTATTTCGGCATGTCAAGCATATGATCCTACAAAAAACCCTTCCCAACCTCAAAATTCTGTGATAGAAGCGTCGCCATTCTGAGGCGAACGGCCGGCAGCCGTCGCTGTCCCGCCCGCCCGTAGCGGGCAACTCATCCGTCCTTCGTTTTACCGAGGAGGTTTCAATGAAAACCCGACTTCGCCTGGCGATGGTTCTCGCGCAAGTTGTCGTTCTGTTTCTGACACCCTGCTTCGGAAAGAACTCATCAGAAATCGTCAAACAGCGCGAGCGAAACACGATTTCGTTGGAGCTGGAAATTACCAGGAAAAATTCGAACGCTCTCCAACGGCTGATGTCGTTTTTGAATTTGGAACCCAATGGTTATGCCACAGGTTTTCTGGTGGGCGATCGTCTCGTGATGACGGCTTATCACGTCGTTTCGGCAAACATCGACGAGTCAAAAAAATTCGCACTCGGATTCGGCCGCAACGACGAACTGCAGGCAAAAGTCTTTACCAACGGCTGTCAGGCAAAAGTTGTGAAAGTGGACGAGGCGGCGGATTTGGCTTTGCTCGAAGTTTGTGGCCTTTCGAAGCAAGGCTCTGCGCTTTCTTTTCAATCCAACTTGAGCCAGAACGAAGCCATCTTGTTGATTGCCCGGCCGCGCGGCGACCGCGTCATCAGCCAGGGAACCTTTTCGGGGCCGTACTCAATGAATGGAGTTGACTACTGGTCGGGCAAGATTACGGCTCGCGACGGTTTTTCCGGCAGCCCGGTCTACAATGAAAAAGGTGAGATCGTCGGTGTTTTCAGCGGCTACGACTGGATCCGCAAGTTGGCGGTGATAAGTCCGGGAACGCGAGCCCAGAAGCTCCTGGAGGAATACTCTGCAGCGCCGCGACCTTGAAGTGTCCCGCGCATCTTGCGCGTGATCACGAGCGCGTCGCCCGTGCCACGTCGCCAAACTCCGCCCCCATCAGGAACCACCCTCGCTTGCTTCCACTGGATCGGGATCGTATAATTTCCAGCTTGCTCGGATCGTCGGATGCGTTATCCGGTGGGTTTTGGCCCACTTTTTCTTTTGGGCAAAAGTGGGTGATTTTTGGAAGGATGAACACAGATTGAAGTCTGTGCCACATCATGGACTCAGGTTCGGTTGTAGAACGCGTTTGCCAGATTGCCGAGCAGGCCGCCATCGATCACGGAGTCGAACTGGTCCATAGCGAAGTCGCCGGTCCGGAAGGCCATCCAGTAGTTCGCGTGTTCATTGATAAGCCGAACGGTGTGACTCATAAGGATTGTTCCGACGTGAGCACCCAAATCAGCACGGTTCTGGACGTCGATGATTTCATTCACTCGGCTTACACGTTGGAAGTCTCGTCGCCCGGACTGGAGCGGGGCCTTTACAAACTGCCCGATTATGAACGGTTTGCAGGGAGTAAGGCCAAAATCAAATCTCGCGTCGCGGTAAACAGCCAGCGAAACTTCCGCGGCCGAATCGTCGGGATTGAGAACGACAGCGTTATCTTTGAAGATCGAACCAGCGGCCGCATCGAACTTCCGTTTGACACAATCGTCAAGGCGAATTTGGAAGTAGATGTCGATACTGAGTTTCATCGCGCGCGTGAACTCGAAGAAGTGGATCGAGACTTAATCAGGAACCGTAGCCGGCAAGGCTAAAACTAACTAAATGAGTACGAGCATTGCGCAAAACATAGAAGCCCTGTGCCAGGAGCAAGGCATTGATCGCGACCTGGTGATTGAGGCGATCAAAGAAGCCGTGCGCGCCGCCGCCAAGAAACAGTTCAAGGGCGGCGAGGACATACAGGTTGATTGGAGTCCGGAGACCGGGCTGGAGCTGGCCGCGTCGAAGGTTGTCGTGGACGAGGTCGCCGACCCGTCGACTGAGCTTTCCATCGATGAAGCGCGCGAGCTCGGCGGTGACGAAGTTGAAGTTGGCGACGCCCTTCTGCTGCCTATGCCGATGGAAGAATTGGGCCGCATTGCAGCGCAAACAGCCAAACAAATCCTGTTTCAAAAAGTGCGCGACGCGGTTCGCTCGAACGTCTACGAACAATACATCGATCGGGTGGGCGAGCTGGTCAATGGTTTCGTCAAGCGCTTTGAGCGCGGCAACATGATCGTTGACCTGGGAAATCTCGAAGCCATTCTGCCGCGCTCGCAGCAGTCACGCGGCGAACAATGGAACCAGGGCGAGCGCATTCGCGTCGTGATCACCAACGTTTCGAAAGAATCAAAAGGACCGCAGATTGAAGTTTCGCGCACCTCGCCGGAGTTGCTCGAACGCCTGTTTGAAATGGAAGTGCCTGAAATTTATGACGGCACTGTCGTGATCAAGTCCTGTGTCCGCGAACCTGGCGAACGCGCCAAGATTGCCGTCGTTTCCAACGAACGCGATGTCGATCCGGTGGGCGCCTGCGTCGGCATGAAGGGATCTCGCGTGCAGGCAATCATTCGCGAGTTGCGCGGCGAGAAAATCGACATTATCGAATGGTCAGAAGAGCCTTCGGTCTTCGCCGCAAATTCATTGTCGCCGGCCAAGGTCAATCAGGTGCGGATCACCGACATTGAGAATCGCCAGATGGAAGTCATCGTCAACGAAGACCAACTCAGTCTGGCAATCGGCAAGCGCGGACAGAACGTCAGGCTGGCCACCAAGCTGGTTGGTTGGAACATTGACATCCGCAGCGAAGAGGAACTGAAGAAAGAAGTCGCCGAGGCGATGGGCGCGATGATTGCTTCCGGAGCGCCGGTTCCTTTATCGGCGATCGAAGGCGTGACTGCGCAACAGACTGACGCGCTCGCAGAGCACGGCGTCACAGACATTGACGGCCTGGCTGCCACTTCGGTTGACGATCTGGTTGAGTTTCTCGACGTCAGTCTTGACGAAGCCGAAAAAATGCTGGCAGCAGCTCAATCGGTAATTCAGGTACGCGATCGACGCTTGCAACCGGCCGAAGCCGAAACTGAACAACACGCGGTTTCGGCAGAATTGGACGAGAGTGCTCCGGCAACCGAAGTCGAGCCGAATGACGACATGACTGCCGCCGGATACGATGAAGCTGTCGAGCAAGGCGCTCCCTTCTCAGCCGAACAAACAATTCGGGCCGAAGATTCAGCCGATCCGGTTGCTCTCACCGAAGCCGATCCGATGAGTGTCGACGAATTGGTGTTGCAGGAAGCCGGCCGCGATCTGCGACCGGACGTAGTGACCCCTGACCCCGATAGTTCCCTGGCAGTTGACCCCGCTGAAGTCGGTGAAGTTGTAGAAGCAGCTTCGCCGGATGAACAATCTTTCGCTCCGTCACCCGACGACTTGGCCGCGACGGACGAAAGCACTGAGGACGAGAAGCGATGAAATGCTTCTGAAGCGGCCAAATATTTGTTGCGTACGCGCCCAAAGGCGTACGCCCCGCCTTCGGCGCCTGCCGTAGCAGCGCTCTTTGAGCCTGCGCGCGAAAGGTGTTCGAGGCAACACGTTTCGCCAGCAGCAAGGAGCGCATGTCAGCAGTTACCTCCAAAGTTCGCATTTACGATCTCGCTAAGGATCTCAAAATCGACACCAAACGCTTGATTGAAGAAGTACGCCGCGAAGGCGTTGATGTCAGTGTGCCCTCGAACTCGATTTCGAAAGAACTCGCTGAAAAAATTCGCGACAAGTACTTCCCCAAAAAAGACACGGCCGTCAAACGCGCGGTCCGAATCGTCAAGAAGGCGGCCCGGCCTGTTGTCGAAGAGTCGCCCGTGGAAGAAGTGCCGGAAGTTGCGGCCCCGACAATCGAGGCCGTCGAGCCTGAGCCTCCTCCGGTCGAGGAAACGATCGCTGCGCCCCAACCACCTTCTCAGGTCGTTCGCCGCCTGGCGGCGGTCCGCGCGCCACAACCGGCGCCGGAATCCGAAGTACCTGAAGTTGAGCTGCCACCGCCACCTCCCGTCGTTGTCGAGGCTGAGCCGGAACCCGTGCAAAAGGAAGTGGTGCCTCCACCTGCTCGCCAGGTAAGAGTGCTGCGTCCAACCGCTGCGGCATTGAACGCCGGCATTCGTCCGGGCGAACGCGCGCCGGCGCCGCCGCCGACCACTCCGCCCGCCGGCGCGGCCCGCGAACGAACCCGTGAACGTCCGACGCGCGGCCGCACTGAATACGCCGGGACTCCCGGCGAAACGGCGACGCCTCAAACTACATACATTCCACCGCCGGACGCCGGCCGGCGCCGATCGCGTCGAGGCTCGACGCGTGGAGGCAAGCGAGGGGCCGACGGCAAAGGTGGCGGCAGGTTTGACCGCGATTTCATCGCACCGCCGGATGTACTGAGTCTTGAAGATCGCATCGCCGGCAGACTGCAAGTCTCGACCACGTCTGATCTCAAGCCAGTCCGCCTGGTGGAGGGTTCCACGGTCAAAGAGTTTGCCGAAAAGCTCGGTATCAAACCGAAAGAGATTGTGGGATTGCTCCTTCAGCGAGGGGTATTCGCAACCATCAACCAGGCGCTGAATGATGAAGTCGCCGCAGATCTCGGCAAACGTTTCGGTTACGAGGTTACGTTTGTGCCCTTTGAAGAAATGGTCGCGGAACAAGAGTTCGAAGAACTTATCGCGGCCGATGCCGACGATGTCGAAGTGCCGCGCGCTCCGGTGGTCACCGTCATGGGCCACGTCGACCACGGAAAGACTTCGTTGCTCGACGCCATTCGCTTTACCAACGTCGCCGGCGGCGAGGCGGGCGGAATCACGCAACACATCGGCGCTTACAGTGTCGAAGTTCCCAGCCCGGACAATCCAAACGAAAAGCGTCGGGTCGTTTTCCTCGACACGCCCGGTCACGAAGCATTTACCTTGATGCGCGCGCGCGGAGCCAAGGCGACCGACGTCGTGGTGCTCGTGGTTGCGGCTGATGACGGCGTCATGCCGCAGACGATTGAAGCGATCGAGCACTCGCGCGCTGCGGGTGTCCCCATCGTTGTCGCCATCAATAAGATCGACAAGCCGGATGCTAATCCTGATCGTGTCCGCCAGGAACTCTCCCAACAGGGACTGAATCCTGTGGCCTGGGGCGGTGAGACTGAAATGGTTGAAGTCTCAGCCAAGAAACAACAAAACCTCGACACCCTGCTCGAGACGATCCTGCTTACTTCCGACATTCTGAACCTGCGCGCCAGCACCACGCGTCTGGCGTCCGGCGTCGTCCTGGAAGCAAAACTCGATCGCGGTCGCGGCTCGGTCGCTACCGCTCTGGTTCAGCAGGGAACGCTGCGTGTCGGCGATCCTTTCATCGTCGGGCAAATCTTCGGCAAGGTTCGCGCGATGTTCAATGATCGTGGCGAGCCGGTAAGTGAAGTCGGCCCGGCGACTCCGGTCGAAGTGCTTGGATTACAAGGCGTGCCGCAAGCCGGCGAGAGTTTCCAGGTCGTGGCGGACGTCACGCGCGCGCAACTGATTTCCAGTCAGCGGCAGTCAGCTGAGCGCCAACGGACTCTGCTTAAGACAACCAAACGCGGTATCGAGGCCCTTGGCGAGACGGAAGTCAAAGAACTGCTGGTCATTCTTAAGGCCGACGTGCAGGGCTCAGTTGAGGTTCTGAAGTCTACGCTGCAAAAGATGTCGAGCGAGCGGGTGAAAGTGAAAGTGATTCGCTCTGGCGTCGGCGCGATTACCGAATCCGACGTGTTGCTGGCGTCAGCGACCCAGGCCGGTTCGGCTTCTACCGCAGTCGTAATTATCGGCTTCAACGTACGGCCGGAATCGCGAGCGAACGATTTGGCGAAACAGGAGAGTGTCGACATTCGCCTGCACTCGATCATCTACAAGGTCGAAGAAGAAATTAAGGCCGCGATGATCGGCATGCTCGAAAAGATCGAGAAGGAAAAGATTCTCGGCAAAGCCGCCGTGCGCGAAGTGTTTCGCGTTCCTCGAATCGGAGCAGTGGCCGGCTGCATGGTGATCGACGGCATCATCCGCCGCAACGCGCGCGCGCGCCTGATTCGCGACGGCGTGGTCGCCTGGGAAGGCGGCATAGCTTCGCTGCGACGGTTCAAAGATGACGTTTCCGAAGTGCGCGAAGGCTTTGAATGCGGTATCGGCCTGGAAAACTTTAACGACGTCAAAGTCTCGGACCAGATCGAAGCGTACATCATCGAGAAGGTCGCGGCTACGGAACTGTGAGAAGCAGAGGTCAGAGGTCGGAAGTCAGAGGTCAGACTTCGACATCCAGGCCCGCTCAATACCATGGCTTTTTCTGATCTCTGACCTCTGATCTCTGATTTATGCATCGCCCGGAGCGCATCGCGGAAACGCTGCGCGAAGAAATTGCTCAGATTGTTGGTTACGAGCTCGAAGACCCGCGACTGACAATGGTTACCGTTACCGAGGTTCGCGTGGCCGACGACCTGCGCGACGCCAGCGTTTACGTAACGGTCGAGGGCGACGAGCAGGAGCATCAAACGGCGCTGCTGGCCCTGCGTCACGCAGCGCCTTATGTACGGAAGCAGCTTGGATTTGCGCTTAATTTGCGGCATACTCCCGCGCTTCACTTCGTCCGCGACACCGTCGAAGAGAAGGCCACGCGCGTAGATGCGTTGCTGCACGAGATGGAAAAAAAGTAGCACAGACTCTGGTCTGTGTTCTTAGATAGGAAGTTACAGACTGAATGTCTGTGCCCCGTAATGCTTAGCCAGGTAGTTGAATTAATTGAAAAGAAAGATCGCTTTGCGATTACCTCTCACATACGCCCCGACGGTGACGGCCTCGGCTCGTCGTTAGGTCTTTACTGGCTGCTTCAGGCGCTGAACAAAGAAGCTGAGGTCATCATGCGTGATCCGGCGCCACATGCATACCAGCAACTTCCCGGCGCCAACACTATCCGAGTGATCCCCAACACAGATCGGACTTACGATGCCATTTTTGTGATCGAATGTTCAGACGTCGATCGACCCGGGCTCGCCGATCTCGAGAAGCAGTTTGTCGTCAACATCGATCACCACTCGACCACGGAACTGTTCGGCACGATTAACTGGATTGACTCGACCGCCGCGGCCTGCGGCGAAATGATTTACAACCTCTGCAAAGCTACCGGCGTGCGGGTGACGAAGGAAATCGCCGAATGTGTCTACACCGCGCTGCTTACCGACACCGGATCATTTCATTATTCGAACACGACTGAACGCACTTTCAAGATTGCTTCTGAACTGGTGCGGACCGGAGTAAAACCGGCGAAGACTGCCGAAGCGATCTTCGGAAGTTATCAATGGCCCAAGATTGCCCTGTTGGGTCAGGTGCTGGCCACAGCCCAACGCGACGATACCGGCCACGTGGCCTGGATGTGGCAGACAATCGCAATGCAGGAGCAGAGCAAAGCTTCCGAAGAAGATGCCGACGGGTTTGTGAACTATCCTTTGGCAGTCGGCGAAGTCGAGGCCACAGCCCTGTTCAAAGAAACCTCGCCGGGCGTCTATCGCACCAGCCTGCGTTCGAAGGGCGATGTGAATGTCGCGAAGATTGCCGAGCAATTCGGCGGCGGCGGCCATCGCAACGCTGCCGGCTGCACGCTGAAAGGGAACGGCGCAGAGATTGAAAGGCAAGTCGTGCCCTTGCTTCAGGACGCCATCAAGCGGGCGAACGGATCGCGGGATCTGACTGAAGATTCGCTAAAGTAGTCAGTTGCCTGTTCTGGCTCTGCCACGCCGCTGCGCCGCAAGTCTCCGAGCGTATTCGAAAACTCGAGCGAACGCCCGCACCTGGCCGATGGCTCTGCCCACCCTGATGCGCTGCAAGTCTAAGACTTGCCGGTAAGCTCTCTTAAATCCAAGCGGTCTATGACCGTTAACTGGGTCGAAGACCCAAGAAGAAAAAGGTTTCACTGCCGGCAAATCTGAGACTTGCCGCGCATCGGCGTGGCAGAGCCATTGCAATCAGCCTCGACTGCCCTCTACAGATAACTGGCAATGCCAATCGAACGTAAATACAAGTGGCGCCGCGATGACTACCAGGAGAACACTCGCGGCCTCCTCATGGTCCATACCGGCAACGGAAAAGGTAAAACCACGTGCGCGCTGGGATTGATGATGCGGGCAGCAGGTCAGGATTTGAACTGCTGCATGATCCAATTCATGAAGTCGCGCAACGACCGCTATGGCGAGCACGTGTCCGCAGAAAAGCTGGGTATTGAAGTTCACACAATGGGCGACGGCTTCACCTGGGACACCAAGAACCCCGAACAGGATCGGCAAACGGCGCGCAAGACCTGGGACCTCTGCGTCGAGAAACTTCGCAGCGGCGATTACGACATGCTGGTCTTCGACGAGCTCGTGTACGTGCTGAGCTATGACATGTTGCCGGTCGATGAAGTGCTGGCCGAGATTCGCGCCGCACGCGAACGTCAGCCTTCAATTCATATCGTGGTTACCGGCCGCGACGCCCCGAAAGAATTGATCGAAGCTGCGGATCTGGTGACTGAGATGACTGAAGTGAAGCATCCTTTTCAGGCGGGGATCCGGGCGCAAAAAGGTATTGAGTTCTAGCAATCTCTGTTTCCCGCTGAGATTTTGTAGTAGCATTACTCTGCCATGAGCCACATCGAATTCAGCGCAGATACTCGCGGCGGTAAGCCAAGAATCGCGGGAACGCGAATCACCGTAGCCGATATTGTATTGATGCATCGGCGGCTGGGTCGAGCCCTTGAAGAGATCGCGGGCACGTATGATTTACCTCTCGCCGCCGTGTACGCCGCGATGGCCTATTACTACGATCATAAGGATGACATCGACCAGAGTCTCGATGAAGAAGAAGCGCTCGCCGAGGCTTTCAAACAGAACAATCCCTCGCGTTTGAGGGAAAAGTTAGAAGCCCTCTCCCATGGCTGATCGAATTCGCTTTCATTTAGATGAACACGTAGATCCCGCAATCGCCACTGCGCTTCGACGCGCCGGAATTGATGTAACCACTACAATTGAAGCTGGTTTGCGCACAAAAGACGATGCAGCTCATTTGGAGTTCGCGCGCACCGAAGACCGCGTAATAGTAACGCGCGACCAAGATTTCCTTCGCTTCGCATCAGACACGCGCGATCATTGCGGCATCGTGTTCTATACCTCGACTCAGTCAATGCGAGAAATCATTGAGGGATTGATTCTGATTCATGAAGTGTTACTCCCTGACGAAATAGCGGCGCATGTCGAGTACCTATGATGACAGGTTTGCATCCGAGAAACAGGAACTTGAGTTTCCGCAAGCTTTTGATGTGCGGAGTCGGTAAGGAAACAGGTTATGGAACACAATCTTAATTCGGCGTCTCGGAAAGCATATGCTCTAACACGGGCAGTAGCCGCCATCTATAGAACCTTGGGAGCGAGAGTCGAAGAAGACGTCTCACTGGCAGGAAGCCGGATTGATCTGCTCGTGACTCTGAAACATTCTACTGGAGGCGTCATCCGATGCGCCGTTGAATGCAAAGCTTACGGGAAACTGGTTGGACTTAAGACCATTAAGAGTTTTTTTGCGCTGGTTGACCTGCTTCGCGAAAGAACGCTAATTGATAAGGCTGTCCTGGTGTCAATAAACGGCTTCACGCCAAATGCCCTAAATTTTGGGACCGAGCACGAGATCGAATTAATAAGACTCTCTGAACTTCAGAATCGCTTGCGTGGCAGAGAGCAGGAGGTGATTGAAAGCGTCGAAACGGGCTTTGAGGCGGAGGCAAGACTCGTCCGTGGGCGGCCAACACGTAAGCGAGTATTCGTTGTCATGCCGTTTGCGAGAAGGTTCGACGACGTTTACATTATTGGCATACGCGAAGTGGCTGAAAGACTCGGGCTGGTCGTCGAGCGTGCCGATGACATTGAACACAACAGTCAGATCCTCGAGGTAATCCAGCAAAAACTTCGGGACTATGAATTGATTGTCGCAGACATAAGCACTCAAAACCCAAATGTTTTTTATGAAGTTGGTTTTGCTCATGCAGCCGGCACCCCGACGATTCTAGTCTCTACCAATCCAAAGCCTCCCTTCGATTTGCAATCGTTCAACCAAATCTTTTACGAGTCACTCGTGGACTTGCGAGAAAAGTTGGACAAACGAATGCGCATAACTCTAAATATCAGGTGATCTAAGCACAAGCAAAACTTGTCCAACTAGTAGTGTCTGCCTTCATGTGGCAGCCCCTATGTGTTACCCTTTTGCAATCACAACGCCGACACTGAGAAAGTAAGTAGCTAGCGCCTAACTATGCCCTGGTTTCGTAAAAAGAAAGGCAAGATCGAGCCGGTAAGCGACAAAGACCGCGTCGTCCGCACTGAGAATGTCTTTGTGCGCTGCGAAGAGTGTGGTGAACATCTCTACAAGAAAGAGCTGGAAGAGGCGCTCCAGGTTTGCGTCCACTGCAACTACCACTTTCGGCTGGGCGCTTACGACCGGCTGGAGAAGTTGTTTGACGATGCGCACTGCGAAGAGCTGGATTCCGAAGTCGTCTCGACTGACCCGCTCGAGTTTGTCGACAGCAAGCCTTACACAAAACGAATCGCCCAGGCGCAGGCCGCAACCGGCTTGCCGGAAGCAGTGATCACAGCGCGCGGCAAAGTCGGCGGGCATCGAGTTTTTGCCGGCGCGATGGACATGAATTTCATCGGCGGCTCGATGGGCTCAGCCGTCGGAGAAAAGATCACCAGGTTGATCGAGGCGGCCATCAAAGAGCGCGGCGCCGTGATCATCTTTGCCGCATCGGGCGGCGCGCGCATGCAGGAAGGCACTTTGTCTCTGATGCAGATGGCCAAGATCTCAGCCGCGCTCGCAGCTCTCGAAGAACGGCGTCTGCCATTTATTTCGGTGCTCACGGATCCAACGACGGGCGGCGTAACGGCAAGCTTCGCGATGCTCGGCGATTTGATCATCGCGGAACCGAAAGCGTTGATTGGTTTTGCCGGCCCGAGGGTGATCGAACAGACGATTCGCCAAAAGCTGCCGAAAGATTTTCAGCGCTCGGAGTTCCTCCTCGATCACGGAATGATCGATGCAATTCTGGATCGCCGCGAGATGCGCCCGTTCCTGATCAAATCGCTCGATTTCATGATGAATCCGGATCTCGGTGACAAGTCGCACACCTCCAATCTCAAGTTTCAGGTGGCAACTTCATCCAGCTAATCCTCAGTGAGTCTCTGTGAATCTCTGTGTCTCTGTGGTTAATTCTTAGTTGGAAAGCAGTTCACCACAGAGACACAGAGGTCCACAGAGACTCATTGAGACATGAACTTTGATCAAGCCCTTTCCTATCTCCTCAGTCTCGGCCACGAGACGTTGTCCATCAAACTCGGTCTCACCAATACTGAAAGGTTACTGGAGTCTCTCGGAAATCCGCAGAAGGATTTTCGCGCGGTTCAAATTGCCGGCACGAACGGCAAAGGATCCACCGCGGCCTTTCTCGAATCCATCTGTCGCGCGTCGGGAATTCGCACGGGACTTTTCACTTCGCCGCACCTCATTTCGATAACCGAAAGAATCAAGATCAACGGCGAACAGATTTCGGAAGAAGAATTTGCGCGAATGACAGCGGCGGTCGCCGAAGCGGCCGCGAGTCTGGTCAAACGAGGTGAACTGCAAACGCTGCCGACGTTTTTTGAGCACGTTACGGCGATTGGTTTGTTGGCTTTTCGCGAGGCCAAAGTTGAGCTGGCCATTTTGGAGACGGGCCTGGGAGGAAGACTCGATTCAACCACCGCGGCCAAAGCAGAGGTGGTCGCGATCACGCCAATCGCGATGGATCACGAAGAATATCTTGGCTCGACCATCGCCGAAATCGCTGCCGAAAAAGCCGCGATCATTCACGCGGGAGTGACCGCCGTCGTTGGCCCACAAACCTCTGAAGCCTTGGACGTGATCATCAGCCGCTGCAAGGCGCAAGGCGTTCGGCCGATTCTTACCCAAACACAGACGCCATCGCGGCTCGCGGAAAATGGTCGTTACGAAATCACTTTTGAAACCGCGCACGGCCGCTGTGAAAACGTCCAACTCGGTTTGCGGGGACGGCACCAGATGGATAACGCCATGGTTGCGGTCAGCCTTGCTGGGGCGTTAAGCGAGCGTGGCTTTCCCATCTCAAAGACTGCAATTGTTCGCGGATTGGAAACCGCCGAACATCCCGGTCGTCTGGAGTTGTGGCATGGTGAGCCCACGCTCCTTTTTGATGGAGCTCACAATCCGGCGGCCGCCCGCACCTTACGAGATTACTTGGAAGAGTTTGTGAAATCGCCGGTAACAATGATTTTTGGCGCCATGAAAGACAAGCGTTTGCAGGAAATGTCCAGCCTGCTGTTTCCGTTGGCGGCTGAACTGATCCTGACGGAAATCGATAATCCCCGGGCAGCGTCACAAAAGGATTTGATGGGAGCAGTCCCGTCAGATTTTGATCGGACCAGGATCAGAGTTGCATCGAGCGTCCGTGACGCGCTCGAGAAAGCTCGCGAGATAACGCCGGATGACGGGTTGATTTGCATAACCGGGTCGCTTTACCTGATTGGCGCGGCGCAGGCAATTCTCAATTCCGAAACGCGACGCATTGCTCATCAATAAGTCTGACACTACACTTAGGTCGCGCTTTTGGAGTGCGCCGGCAGAGCGAAGCGGCGACGGCGCTTTGGATCCTGGTCTGGCGTCAGTAGCGGACAGATAGCGACCGGTATGCGGCACTAAAATCGGCGAACGGCTAATCCAAAGCGCCGTCGCCGCTTCGCTCTGCCGGCGCACTCCAAATAGAAACCATGTCCGAAACAACTCCTGAATTCATCGATTCGAAGAAAGTCTTCGCCGGAAAAGTGTTCGATGTCACGGTCGATACGGTTCGTGAAGGCGACGCCACTTATGTTCGCGAAGTGGTCCACCACCCCGGCAGCGCGGTCATCCTGCCTGCGTTCGACGACGGCACGATTGCGTTGGTCCGCCAGTATCGACATCCGGCCGTCAAATATCTGCTCGAATTACCGGCCGGCACGCTGAATGATAAAGAGCGGCCGGAAGAAGGCGCTGCGCGAGAGTTGGAAGAAGAGCTTGGGGTCGTGGCAAGTAAGCTGGAAAAACTCGCCGAGTTCTTTGTAAGCCCGGGATTCTGTGAAGAAAAGATGTGGCTCTATCTCGCAACCGGTCTAAGCGAAACTGCTCAACGGCTTGACGAAGATGAAAAGATTGAAGTGGTCCGCGTTCCCGTCGATCGCGCTTTGCAAATGATCACCGACGGCGAGATTGAAGACGCCAAAACGATCATTGGATTGTTGCTGGCGGCGCCGCGACTCGGCAGTGCGATGCTGGCGCCGGCCTATCCGGCTGTATAGAGGTTTGGTTTGGCTTGTCTGCCATCGGCCGCCTGGAGTATCTTGCCTGCGCCGACACACGACAACGCCATTCTAAAAAGGATTAGAGATGAGTTCCCTCCCCGGTATTTTGCTGTTCACATTTACGATTCTTGGGTAGTAAAAACACTGAAACGCGATCCCTCGGATGAATGGAAAGAAGTAAAATTCGGAAGCATGATGGACAAAACTGTCGGTTCCAGCCTGCAAGCTTATTGAAGAAAAGAGACGAAGCCCGTGACCGCCATGCCCCTGTTCAAAATAAAACTCAAGTGGTCTTTCCTGGTTTTGTGTTTGGTGGGTGCAACCGCCGTTCCGACTGTTGCGCAACAATCGCTCGACGCTCTGGTCGATCGCGAAATCGCCCAACTTGTCAGCACCTACAAGATGCTGCACGCGGCGCCGGAACTCTCGCATTACGAAGAGAAGACGTCGGCCTTCTTTGCCACCCAACTGCGATCGTTCGGCTACACCGTTACGGAACGAGTGGGAAAGTACGATCGGCCCCAGTTCTCCGGTTACGGCGTGGTTGCCGTGCTAAAGAATGGAGCTGGGCCAACAGTGCTGGTCCGCACAGACATGGACGCGCTGCCGGTGGAAGAGAAAAACGACGTGCCCTACGCCAGTAAGACCAGGACCAAGAACGAATCGGGACAGGAAGTCGGCGTCATGCACGCGTGCGGACATGACGTTCACATGACCAGCATGCTGGGAACCGCCAAGCTCCTGGCTGAACTTAAAGATCAATGGCGCGGCACTCTGGTGATAATTGGCCAACCCGCTGAGGAGACTGTCGACGGTGCGAAAGCCATGCTGGCTGACGGGCTTTACACGAGATTTCCCAAACCGGACTTCACCATCGGCCTGCATGACAGCGCTGATGTTGAAGCAGGGAAGATCACTTACGCGCCGGGTTATGCGATGGCCAGCTCAACTTCGGTTGACGTCGTCATTCGCGGCCTCGGCGGCCATGGTTCCAAACCCGAAGCCACGAAGGATCCGATCGTCATCGCCTCGCAAACAATCCTGGCCCTGCAAACGATCATCAGTCGCGAGAACTCGCCGCTCGATCCTGCGGTAGTCACCATCGGCTCAATTCACGGCGGCACCAAGCGCAATATCATTCCCGACGAGGTGGTGCTGCAGTTAACAATCAGGACCTACAAAGAGGAAGTGAGGCAGCGCATCATTGCTTCGATTGAGCGAATCGCGAAAGGGGTGGCCTCTGCCGCCGGCGTCCCCGAAGATCGAATGCCCATCGTCAAAGTAATCGAGAGCGAGAATGCGCCTTCGCTTTACAACGATCCGCAATTGACTGAGCGCGTCGCAACTGCGCTCGGCAAAGCAATCGGTTCTGACAATGTGATCAAAGCGCCGCCGTTGATGGCGAGCGAAGACTTTGGCCATTTCAGTCTGGATCATCAGATTCCGTCCTGCTATTTCTGGCTGGGCGCGATCGAACCTGCGAGAGTTGAAGCGAGCCGGAAGTCAGGCAAGCCGTTGCCTTCGCTTCACTCCAGTCTGTTCCAGCCGCTGCCGGAACCGACTTTGCGCACGGGCGTCAAAGCAATGACGGCGGCCGTGCTGGAACTGATGAAGAAATAATCCAAGTGGCACAGACTTCAGTCTGTGATTGATTCGATGTAAAGCAGACTGTCCAGTCTGCTTCACCTTCAGGATGGCCAAAGATTCGCAGGCTGGACAGTCTGCGATACATTCACAGACTGAAGTCTGTGCCACTAGTTCAAAAAGGAGCGGACCAATGGGTAAAGGAGACCAACGTTCACGCCGCGGTAAGATTTGGCGCGGGACTTTTGGCAAGCGCAGACCGAAGGCAAGCAAGACTACCACGACCGCAAGTGCGACCCCGACGGCTGAAGAGAAAAAGGGACGTGTCAAAAAGGAGGCGGCCGAACCGGCGAGTAACCTTGCGCCTGAGTCCTAAACGCAGCCAGCCCGTTGAAACGCCGTCCCGACGAGCGCAACATTTCGAATTGGGCGAGCGGGGCGAGGCGCTCGCTCTGGAGTATCTTGAGCGCTCTGGTTACCGGACCGTCGCGGCAAACTTCAGCTTGCCAATTGGACGTAACACCCGCGATGCGGTCGTCAACGCCGAGATCGATCTGATCGCGTACGACGGCGGAACGCTTTGCTTCATAGAGGTAAAAACCCGAGCGTCAGACGAGATTGCTCCGCCGCAGATGAATGTCGATCTGCGCAAGCGCCGCCAGATTGCCCGCGCGGCGCGCGCTTATCGGCGAATGTTTGGACTGATGGACGCGGCGTATCGATATGACGTCGTTACCGTGATCGCGAAACCCGGCGATGACGAGCCGCGTATAGATTTGCTGAAAGGTTTTTGGAGTGACGCGCAATTGCGGAAACGCAATTGGCACGATCCGTATTGGGAATAAAATCCAGCCACAAAAAGGCACAAAAGGCTCAAAAAGAAAATGAACGATGGCTGTGATACTAACCAAAACCCTAAGAGAGATTTTGTGCATTTTGTGCCTTTTCGTGGCTACGGTTTAATTGCATGACAACGCTCGAACGTTACGTCGGCCAAACTCTCGACGAGAAATACCGCCTTGAGCGCTTGCTCGGGCAAGGCGGCATGGGCGCGGTGTATCTGGCGACGCATCTCGGCACCGAGCGCTATGTGGCGTTGAAATTAATCGCGCCACAATTCATGCGCAACGAAGAATTCGTTGAGCGTTTCAAGCGTGAAGCTCGAGCCGCCGGCCGGCTGCGTCATCCCAACGTGGTCGACGTTACCGATTTTGGTTTTTCTGGTTCCGGCCACGACCGCGTTGCTTATCTCGTGATGGAATATCTTGACGGTTGCACGTTAAGTGACGTGCTCGCTGAAGAGGATCGCCTGCCGCTCTATTGGGCCGTAGATATCCTGGAGCAGGTATGTGCGGCCGTTCACGAAGCACACGAGCAAGGCATCGTCCATCGCGATCTTAAACCTGACAACATCTGGCTCGAGCCCAACGGCCTCGGCGGTTATCGTGTGAAGGTGCTCGACTTCGGCATCGCCAAGCTCGGTGAAGCCACTAGCCCCAACGCCGAATTAATTGCTCCGTCCAGACCTCCGTTACAGACCACCGAAGAGGTTTCGACGCTGGTTCTTTCTCCTGAGGAAATAACGGCAGTTGTCGGCGCCGCGAGCGCACAAGCTCCGTTAAAGAATACGGCCCCGGCGCCGGTAAAAGATTTGGAAGCGGCAACTCTGATCCAGCCATCGGCTGCCGGGCAAGCGGACACAAACGTCGGGCTTGAAGAAAACAGCGACGCCACGCGGTTGTTTCAGGACGCCCGCAGCACCGGCGCCGGCGCGCGGCTAACGTCGATTGGGTCATCAACCGCTGCCTCTTCCGGTCTGACGCGAGTTGGAGCGATCCTGGGCACGCCGCTCTACATGTCACCAGAGCAGTGTCGGGGTGAGAGACTCGATGCGCGGTCAGATGTCTACAGTCTCGGCATTATTGCTTATCAGATGCTGACGGGATCGCCGCCCTTCACCGGTGAAACGCCTTCAATCATTCGCGCTCATACTGAAAACGCGCCGGCCCCTATCAGGAGCTTTAACAAGAAATTGCCAAAGCGAGTCGCCCGCACGGTGATGTGGGCTCTGGAAAAAGACAAGAACGCGCGACCGCAAACGGCGATTGCTTTCTCGGGCGCCATCCGCGCGAACGCTGATGGACTGGGCGCGCTCTACCGGCGAGCGTTTTCACTTTACAGTGAGTACTTCCCCGAGTTTCTTAAGCTGTCGCTGCTGGCGCACATTCCGGTGTTCATTGTAATGGCGATGACGCTCGCGCTCAGGCTCGCCGATAAGCAATTGAGTAAGCCGATGCTAATAGCGTTTGGCATACCGCTCGCGCTATTTTCCGTGGTCGCAAAATTCCTGACCGGATCGATTATTTCCGGCGTCACCGCGATTATCGTCACTCAGCTCGCGGTCATGCCCATGAAACCGGTGACGTTGCGTAGCGCGTTCGCCGTGCTACGCCAGCGCTGGCGACCGTTTCTCAAGACCGGGGTCTTACTCGCCCTGCGAATCATGTTGGGCTGGATCCTGTGCATCGTGCCCGGGATTGTCATGACGATTCGTTACTATCTCTGGGCGCCGGTGGTGCTGATGGAGGGTTTGGAAACAAAGGCTGCCCGACTACGAGCACGGGCTCTTGCTGCACGTTCATGGCGAACGGTGATCCTCGTGGTTCTGATCCAATTACTGCTGCCGATCCTGGTGAGTTCTATTATCGGTGCGGCGATTGGATTTAAGATGAGCGAGCAATCGCAAGGCAAGGTCCGGGTCAAAGTTTTCACGCAAGCCGCCGAGCTGATTCAGGTTTTCGTCCTGCCGCTCGTATATATCGTTCCCGCGCTTGTTTACCTGAAGATGCGACAGTTCGGTGGCGAGACTCTCACCGACGTGATGGCGCAGCTCGAAAATGTTGAAGGGGCAAAGAGCCTCTGGCAACAGCGCATGCGCTCAAAGTTAACAGTTACGCCTCAAAGCCGCACGCCGACTTACTAAGGATGGTAACCCAGACCTAGCTGCGAAGTCGGCTAGGCAATCCCATTAACTGCGCCGAGTGCCGATCCTGGCGAGTTTGAATCGCGCGCAGGCCTTAGCGTTTATCTTCCGTAGTCTCGTTTTTATCGCGCGGCGGCGCGTTCTTCACGTACTTATCAAACCAATTGATTCTTTCCGCCAGCACGTGCAGCAACGTCTCGCGGCCGGCGTAACCGTGAGCTTCGAACGGCAGAGTCACGTAACGCACCGTTGCGCCCTGGCCTTTCAGAGCCATGTAGAAACGTTCTGATTGAATCGGAAAAGTTCCCGAGTTGTCATCGGCCTCGCCGTGCATCAGCAGGATCGGGTCCTTGATGTTTTGCGCGTACCAGAACGGCGACATCTTCGCGTAGAGCTCCGGCACTTCCCAGAACGTGCGCCGCTCGCTTTGAAAACCAAACGGTGTCAGCGAACGATTGTAGGCGCCGCTCTCAGCGAAGCCGGCACGGAACAGGCGGGAGTGCGCCAGCAGATTCGCGGTCATGAACGCGCCATAGCTGTGGCCGCCGACCCCGATGCGGTCGCGATCGCCTATGCCCATTTCGATGACTTTATCGATGGCGGCTTCAGCGCTGGCCACCAGTTGTTCGACGTAATGATCGTTGGCAGTCTCTCCGGGACCGACGATCGGCATCGTTGGGTTATCCAAAACTGCGTAACCCGACATCAGCAGAAACAGATGTGAATAGCCGCTGACAGTTGTAAAGCGATTTCCCGAACCCGTGATTTGACTGGCGGAATCAGCATCGCCGAACTCGCGCGGATACGCCCACATAATCACCGGCAGACGTGTGCCCGGCTGGTAACCCGGCGGCAAATACAACGTGGCCGACAACTTGACGCCATCTTTGCGCTGATAAGTCACCAATTGTTTGGTAACGCCGCGAAGCTGCGGCTGCGGATCTTTAAATTCAGTAACCGCGCGCGTTTTATTGGCCGACAGATCATGAACAAGATAATTCGGCGGATCCTTCGGCGATTCATAACGCGTGAGAATCATCTTTGCTTCATCATCGAGCGGCGCAATCACTGTCTCGTATGATTTGGAATCGCTGCGGAAGAGTCGTTCACTCTGCAGCGTCTTCAAATTCAGACGATCGATAAAAGGTCGATCGCCTTCAGGCGATGAGCCTACGCCCGTCAGGAAGATATAATCGCCGCTTTGCATGACGACACCGCCGCCACCGCCGCCGAAACCGCCGCCGCCGCCGAACGCGGCAGCTCCGCTGTCGCGGCGAATGACAGGCTGGCCCGGATTCTCATACGCCGCATCCTGCTTACGATCCCAAATTTTCCGCGGTTCACTTCCAGGCTCCAAAATCCACGTGCGAATACGACGCGTTGCACGATCCGACTCGCTCATCAAGGCGACGCCTTTTTCAGTAAAGCTGACGGCCGCAAAACGCCATTCAGTTTTGGCAAATTCGGTTGGCGATCCGGCGAACGGCGCCGTGAGCGACATCACCTTGTCGCGAAACGGCACTTTGTTTTTCATCTCACCACCGTCCAGCGCCTCGGTCCAAATGACGGTGGCCGGCTGATCCGGTCGCCAGCGAATTCCGCGCGGACCAGTTTGCACTCCGGTGAGCGATACGCCTTCGCGCGAAGGCAAGTCGGCAATTTTGTGGGCAGCCTGGTTCGCGCGCGACCATACCTCAACCTCCTGAGGAAACCCATTCATCGGAATCAGGTGAGAGAAGGGTCGCTTGATTCTGGTTACCAAAAAGAAGTCACCACTCGGCGAGGGCGTAACGCTGGCCAGAGTTCCCGGTCGACCGATCAAACTCTTGCGGCCGGTCGCACTGTCGATCACCGCTAACTGGCTGGTGAAATAGTATTCGAACAGAGCATCATCGTGCGCCGTCTTGAGCATGTCTTCATAGGTGGCTGCCGGCGCGGCTTTTCCCATGTTCTCCTGGACGTTCGGACCGGTCGGGACTGCAGGCTCAGCCGGCGCCGGGCCGCGCATTGAAGCGACCATCATGCAAACCAGGGTTTTGCTATCACGCAGCCAATCACACGGATCTCCCGTTGTGGCGTTGAGGCGGTCAGTCCCGGTAATCATTTTCGATCGTCCCGTAGCCGTGTCAGCAATCCACAACTCGATGCCATTCGCTTTGGTATTCAAAAAGGAAAGTTGCAATCCGTCGGGCGAAAAATGCACATTCGAGATGTTTGCCTGCGGCGGCACCGTCACCTTTGTTTCGCCGCCGTCTGAAATCTTCTTGAGCGTGATTGCATAGATGTTCGTCGTGCGCTGAGGACCGTTGCTGTTCGGGTTTACCCGCGCGCCCGCCAAACGCAGGATCGGTTGCGACAGTTCTGCAATCGTCGGATACGCGCGACGATACGTTAGTGCCAGCGACTGCTTAGTCGGACTCAGAATTGCGGCCGGCAACGGCTGCGCGTCGAACGCCTCGATAACCTCTTTCGGCGGCAACTGATAACGCGCAGCGTCACCGGACTGGCCCAGACCAATTGTCGTCAACGCCAGCAACACCAGTGCGGCGAATGCAAAATGTACTTTTCGCATGGGGAAACCTCCAGAAGTTTTCAGATTAGCTTTGGTGCAGAGGGCGGATTCTATCAGAGTATGCAACGAAGAGCGAAGCAGAATCAGCATGGCCAGGAAGCTTCAGCAAACTCTAATCGAGCCGCGAAGCGGCGATAGAATTAAGCCCAAGGCGAGGCTCTGCGAGCCTTGGGTACCCGGGCCGAAAATCAATGAGCCGCGCAGCGGCGATAGAATTAAGCCCAAGGCGAGGCTCTGCGAGCCTTGCGTACCCGGGCCGACAATCAACGAGCCGAAGCGGCGGCAGACATCCACAGCTCGTGAATGATTACCTTCCTAATTCGTGCTTGGGGAATAGCCCTCTGTCGCCGCTTTGCGGCTTTTCGATGAATGGGCGCGAGACCCAAGGCTCGCAAAGCCTCGCCCTGGGCTTAACTCTGCCGGCCTCATTACGTCGCTTAGCCCTTCACGAATTCATAAATGATATGCAGGGTCAGCGCGGACGAGGTTATCTCGGGGCGGATCTCTTTAGCTCTCACTTGCAAAGCCCCTCCGGCCGGTTGAATTTCAACCCGAGTCGAAAGCTTCTCAAGAGTGAACAGCTCGACGGGGTTGTAACGACGATCGATTGTTCCCTGCACCATACTCAGCAATGGGCCGTTCAACATTGTCGGCGTGTTATTCAGATGAATATTGCGCAACTGAAAACGCGCAACCAGGGCGCGCCGCGCGCTGTCATAGCTCAGCAAAACTTCCGAATCGGCCCAGCCGGTAAAGTCGATGCAACCCACCAAACTCGCATTATAGGCGCCGGCGAATGCCAGCGGCCCCACGATCCGGCCTTCTTCAAAACGAACCGCTGTTCGCATCCCGCCCGCTTCTCGCTTCAAACGTATCTCGCTCGCGCATTGCGAAGTTGACTGCGCACCGCCGATGGTCAAAGGCATTGAAGGTTCGTTCAAGTTATCGAAAATGGCGGTCAGAAATGAATTCAGGAATTGTTCGTTGACAGTGATGGTGGCTTCGGGCAGCGCGGCATCGCCGGCAGCGCGGCGCCCGCGCGTCGCCGTTTCCTGAGCGAGGCCGGGTGCAAAGGAAAGAAGAATTAAGAATCCGGTTAAGATCGATCGATTCAGGGGCGTCCACACTTTCACCATTTTGTTCTCCTCGCGCCGCGCCGACGCTAAAGTGGCACAGACTTCAGTCTGTGTTTTTCCGCGGTCACAGACTGAAGTCTGTGCCACTCAATCACAAGCCACTGCGGACAATGTCGTGCAGGCGAATGAGGCCGACGCATACTCCGTCTGGATCAACCACGGGCAGCACGTTGATTTGCGATGGACGGTCTTCCATCAGGCGCAGTGCTTCAAAAGCCAGCGTTTCCGGACTGGTAACAACCGGATTGCGCGTCATTAACTCGTCGCATTTGAGGTTTGCGAACGAGAAATCACGGGGACCGACTCGTTGTAAAGAGCGGCGCAAATCACCATCCGTGACGATTCCCAAAAGCTGCCCATCGTCGTTAACGACATTTACCGCGCCCAGCCCGTACTGCGTAATCGTCGAGACAATGTCCATCCATGACGCGTCGCCGCCAATGGTCGGATTCTCAGAACCGCTGTGCATCAAATCCACCACGCGTAACGTCAGCCGTTTTCCCAATTGTCCCGCCGGATGATTGGAAGCAAAGTCATCTTCGGTCAAACCTTTTGCCCGCATCAGGGTCATGGCGAGCGCATCGCCGAGGGCCAATGCCACCGTGGTGCTTGCGGTGGGCGCGAGATTAAGCGGACAGGCTTCCTGATCTACGGATGCGTCAAGCACTGCGTCAGCGCGTTTGGCAATCGTGGATTTTAATCCCCCAACTATGGCCACCAGCGGTACTTCGCGACGTTTGATATAAGGCAAAAGCTCGAGCAGTTCGCTGGTCTCGCCGCTGTTGCTCAACATTATGACTACGTCGTCCGAGGTAACGATTCCCAATCCGCCGTGCAGCGCGTCGGATGGATGGAGATGAATCGCGGCTGTGCCACTGCTGGTCATGGTCGCTGCAATTTTCTGCGCGATGATTCCTGATTTGCCGACGCCCAGCAAAACGATCTTGCCTTTGCAGTTCGTGAGAATGGAAAGGACGCGATCGAGTTCCGCCGCCTGCAAACGCGAAGCAGCTTTGGCAATAGCCTCGGACTCCGCGCGCAGCAATTCAATCACCTGAGAATAACCAGTCGAGTCGGCCATGACGCAACCTTGATATACGAGCAATGAAGCAATTTGCAAGTGGCGAAGAGAGTTCGGTGGTGTCTTAGTTTAACTTTGCGCGCCTTTGCGACTTCGCGTCTTTGCGTGAAACGTGTTCTCTTGCACGGAAGGCTTTCACCGCAAGGACGCAAAGAAAAACCGCAAAGTAAGAAACTACCGAGAGCTCGAAAGTTAAATCGAGGTTACAAAACGAGATAAGCTGGCGTATTACACATGTGAATGACTTTTACGTAGCCAGAGACTTTTGCGTAGCCCAGATGACTTTTGCGTAGCCCAGGCGTTTACGCCTGGGGAATGAAAGGCAGTAGTTTCAAAAGCCCCATTAATGGGGCTTTGATAGCGTGCGCTGTTTCTCACCCAGGCGTAAACGCCTGGGCTAGGTAAAAACCGTCCCATGAAATTCAGTCACCATCTGTTGCGCTTTAAAACTTGTTCATCTCAATGATCATTCACATAGACACTCAGCAGGGGTTCGGCTAATATCGGATTTCCGGCTGATCACGCTTTCCACGTTCAAAAATCGATCGCAATCGCAGGAGTCAAATATGTTCGCAAAGCTTTTGCCACGAGAAGAACAATACTTCTCGCTCTTCGCGCAAATGACCTCGTATATCAACGATGCGGCTAAGACATTGGTTGAAATGCTGTCTCACAAAGATGGCGATTATCAGGAATACGTGCAACGAATCAAAAGCATTGAGCATGCCTGTGACGATCTCACGCACAACGTCTCGACTCGCTTGAACCAGTCATTCATTACACCGTTCGACCGCGAAGATATTTACATGATGTCCAAGGCGCTCGATGACGTCGTGGATCTGATTGATGGCGCGGCCCGTTCAGTCGTGATGTACGACATCCATGAAACGACTGAGCCCGCCCGGCAACTCGCGGGCGTGATCCAGCGAATGGCCCTGCAACTGCACGAAGTCGTGTCGATCCTGCAGAAACCAAAAGGCGTGACTGAGCGGCTGATCGAACTGCATCGCCTGGAAAACGAAGGTGACGACATTTATCAGCGCGCCGTTGGCGGCTTGTTTCACGAGAATCGCGATCCACTCGAAGTTATTAAGTGGAAAGACGTGTATGAAAAACTGGAAAACGCGATCGACCGCTGCGAGAACGTGGCCAACATTATTGAAGGCGTGATCATCAAACATTCGTAACCCGCGTTAAGATTCCTCAAACTTTGGTGGTGACCTGATTTTATCGTAACGTTTTCTCTAGCCCAGGCGTTTAGAGTGTGTGTCAAAACTCAATCCCTCAGCGCCGAAGGCGCGAAATGTAATAGCCTGGGCCATCGGCCCAGGAAGAAGCCGTTGACAGACGCCCAGCGCTG
>Ga0070703_10000260_pt1 | contig 25569 bp, 44 predicted proteins | sample KBSK5251metaG_FD_65453 | JGI IMG/M metagenome (GOLD analysis project Ga0070703, IMG submission 65453) | Corn, switchgrass and miscanthus rhizosphere microbial communities from Kellogg Biological Station, Michigan, USA - KBS K5-25-1 metaG | ecosystem: Host-associated > Plants > Roots >... | reverse complement strand
AAGCGCGAATGTGGGCCGCGGAAGAGGGCGTGGAGTTCAGGCAATGACCACCTACCTGCCCGGCGCCGAGCTACTCAAGCTCTGGCTCGCCGACCGCGGGCTCGCGACGCACCGCTTCGCGCTCAGCATCGGCTACGACCCGAGTGAGCTCCACAAGATCCTCACAGGCAAGCGCAAGTCGGCGAGCGTCGCGCTCGCGGTCGCCATCGAGGACGCGACGAAGGGTGAGGTGCCCGTGCGGGCGTGGGTGCCGAGGCGAATTGAGGAGGAAAAAAGGGCATGAGCGAGTACGAAAATGCGAAGGAGATCTCAGAATCCATCGACTCTGTCGCAGCAGCACTAGACGACATCTGTCAGACGCTCGACGAGTGCGCGATGCTGCGCGATCGCTTCGCCATGGCGGCGCTCACGGGCATGTTCGCAAATGCCAACATCGATCGCCTCGTCGCGGAGAGCCAGCAGCACATGGCCGAGACGGCGTACGGGTTCGCCGACGCGATGCTCGAGGCGAGGAAGAAGAAATGATCCTCACACTGAAGCAGTTCTCCTCGGAGATCGGCGCGAAGTATGGGACCGTCAAGCGCTGGGTCCACGAGGGCATGCCCGTCATCAGGAACGGGCACGAGAAGAAGAGCAAGGGCGGACATGCGCGCGTGCGCGTCGACGCCGCGGTCGCGAAGGCCTGGATCGACGAGCGCCGCCGCGAGCAGCGCATGGGGCCGAAGCACGACCCCAACAGGAAGTCCGTCATCTACTTCGCGTACGACGCCGAACGAGACCTGATCAAGATCGGCTTCTCGTCTGACCCCGAGGCGCGGATGAAGGACTTCCGAAAGCGGCGCGAGGGCATGCACCACAACGTGAAGCTCGTCGGCACGATGCCCGGCGACATGCTCGTCGAGATGCGCATCCAGGGCATGTTCTCCCACCTGCGCGTGGAGTCCGAATGGTTCAAGGCAGAGCCCGAGCTCTGGGCGTTCATCAAGTCGGCGTGCACGCCGGCGCGGAGGAAGAAGTGACCGAAACCAATCAAGCGTTCCGAGATTGGCTCGATAGCTTCAGAGAGGAACTCGATCCCGAGCAATTCGGCGCGCTCACGAAGTGGCTCGAGGACAACGACGCCCACCTCGTCGCGACCGTCGAGCGGGGCTACTACTGCGCGCTCATCTACCGCCGGGGCACGAGCCTGTCCGGGGCCGCCGAGAGCCGCGAGAGCCTGGGCGAGGCCGTGAGATTTGCGCAGCACGCCTTCGACGCGCGCCTGGTGGCGCTCGTCCGGGGTCGGGCGCGCGTCGTGGGGCAGGCGTGAAACTGACAAAGGCGCAGGACCGCGTGCTGACGGTCGTCTACGAGCTGTCCAGAGGAGTGCCCGGCGTTCCCCTTGATGTAGATGAGATCGAGAGAAGGTGCGACGAGCTCGACATCTTCAACATCAGCGAAGAGGAGTACGAGAAGTATCTTCGCAACGTTGTCGAGCGCTTTCGCGGGGGGCTGGCGTGACCAAGCGCGAGGCTCTGCGAGCGATCGTTCTCGAGCTACTGGAAGGTGTACCTGACCTCAAACTGCGGGGTACATTAATCCGCGCCATTACTGCACTCGAACTAGCGGCACTGAGTGACGGCAACGAAGAAGTGTTCGCGGCAATAGAGCGCCGCGCAAAGGCACAGAGATCATGAGCGACGAGTGGCTCTACTTCGCGTCGGGCTTCTTCTTGGCGTCGTTCATCACGTCGCTGCTCTTCGTGTACGAGGTCGTGATCTTCAAGCCGAGGCCGACGAGGCCCGGCCTCTTCACCTGGCAGCGGCTGCCGAGCGGCGAGGAGGAGGTCGTGCTCGACGACGGGCGCACCTTCCGGGGTAAGGGCTTGGCCTGGCACGAGCACCCGACCGGAGTGTTCGCGCCCAACTGGCTCGCGAAGTGGCTATCAGAACAGGCGCGAGCTGCGCGCTCGATCCATGCCATCGACACAGAAGAGCGCCGGTTCAAGTTCGACGGACTCAGCGACTACCTGCCCGCGGCGAAGCTGCAGAGGCGCAGGAAGAACCACTACGGGGACAACTGATGAGGCAGATCACAATAGAGCTCATAGATGGAGACTACGAAGCTCTCGAAAAATTCGCTCTCGAGAAGCTAGAAAAATACCCAATAGTCAACAACACTAAACCGCCTGTGCAGCGCGTGCTCGAGTACGCCGCGCAGTCACTCGCCGCGGGCGTGAGAAGGCCCGGCTCGTGGGAGGCGGCGGCCGTCGCGGCGCTGTTCGGGGAATGAAACCGCCCTGGTACTACTTCCCCTTCTTGGTGGGATTCGTCGCGTTCGGCATGTGGCTGGCAATCCAGGCGCTGCTCAAGGCAAACCACACCGACCAGGAGCGGCAACAGGTTGACAAGGCGTGGAGTGGTCGCTGCCGGCGCCACGACGAGTGCTGGCAGTGGCTCAAACTCTGCTACGCGAACAAACACCTTACGAGCGAATGCATTCCTGACGGCGAGGAGCTGTTCCCGTGAGCGAGATCTGGACCACTCGCGACGGCCAGAAGATCCCGGTCACGGAGATGAGCGACGAGCACCTCCGGAACGCCATCGCGATGCTCGAGCGCGCCGAGATGCCCGAGCCCCACGACTTCCCGGGCGACAGCATGGCCGCGTACTACGCCGACCAGGACATGAACTCAGCGTGGGAGAAGTACCACCACAAGCAGGAGTGGCTCGAGGTGCTGCGCCGCGAGCAGCAGAGGAGAAGGAACCCGCACGACGAGGGGCCGCAGCCGTAATGTTCGACGCCGTCTATCTAGTTTCAGTCGCGTTGTTACGCGGGCTCGAGCTCCGATACGGCCGGCACTCCGTGAAGCTCAAGTACGGTCGCATAGCCTACAGCGAGGCCGTGAGGTTCGTGGAGGAGGTCGGCGAGGGGCGCGCCGTGATCGCGGCGCACCGCGCGCTCGAGGGCAAGAAAGGAAAGGTCAAGTGGCTGTGAAGAAAAGTAAGACGGTAAGACGGAGCAGAAGCGCGGCGAGAGGTGCGCGTGCGCCGACGACCTAAACTTCGGCGAGCCGCAGCCTGACTGCGGACGCTGCGGCGGCACCGGCACCGTGAAGGAGCCCAGTCGGAGCGTCGGGCCGACGTTCAACTTCTCCGGAAAGGATCGTGACAGGTGAAGTACGTCAAGAAGAGAATCGAGGTCGAGGCTGAGCAGTGGTTCCCGGGCAGGGAGGTCGAGGGCGTTGAAGAGTTCTACGACCCCAAACCGGATATACACCTGCCTTATCCCGTCGTGCACACGCCGAACGGACCCGTGCGCATCGAGCCCGGCGAGTGGATCATCACCGGCGCCGCGGGCGAGAAGTACCCGTGCAAGGCGCACATCTTCGAGGCGACGTATGAAGTCGCGGTAGAAGACATGGGCTACTTTCGCTGCTACGTCTGCGGCACACCTGCACCGGGCGAGGCAAATTGTCCTTACTGCAGAGCCCTGCGAGAGCGCGACGCCGCCCGAAGCAAACTCGAGGCCGCCGAGGGAGAGCTCGAGGCGACGCGAATGCGCAACGCCTTTCTCGAGCAGGGCGACTACGTCAAGATGCTCAGGCGCGCCGAGGCTGCCGAGGCCAAGGTCGCTGAGCTCACGCGGCATCTCGACAACGCCTTCAAGACGAGCGACCGCATCGACGACCGCGCCGAGGCCTCTGAAGCTGTTGTGGATCGCATCCGAGCACTTGCACTGTCTTGGATGAACGTGCCCAAGGACGCCGATTACCACGACGACGTCGTGGACAATTGGAGTCAGGGTTGGGTGCAAACATATCTCAGCTTCGGCGAAGAATTATTTCGAGCGTTAGATTCCGAAACGGGGGAATGGGCTGACAAACCGCTACCGGAAGACGAGGAAATCAAGGCCGCACATCCTCTGCACACGAACCGGCACGGCCTCTACGCCGAAGCAATGCGACTGGTAGGCGCGAAGCGCTCAAAAAATGGTTTGGTAAACCTCGTCACTTGGTTGCTCACACGTCTAGCGGTCGCTGATGCTCGAGCGCACGTGGAACGCGACGCCCTCCAGCTCGCGTGCGACGTCGTCGGCGCCATGGTCGAGGGCAACCCGAAGGTCACGCCCGAGGAGCTGCCCCGCTGGCTCGCCTCCTTCCTCGCGACGTCGCGGGAGGTCGACGCCGAGCGCGGCGCGGTCATCCGCGCGCTGACCATCGAGCTGCAGGCGGCTCGCGCGAGACTCGGCGAGGAGGTCACGGTCGTGATGACGACGGCAGCAACGACGGCAGAGGTACCGAGCCAACAAGTGAGTTGGCCCCGACCTTTCGCCGACGTGGTGGTCGAGGAGTTCGAGGCCGACCCGAAGGAGAGCATCGAGCAGCTCGATGCGTACGTCACAGCGAAGTACGGCTTCCAGGGCACCGAGCCCGGCCAGGCCGTCGTGGCCGCCACGGACGAGGTCGTGACGATGTGCAAGATGACGTGCTACGGCCTGCCGTGCACGCTGCGCGAGGGGCACGAGGGCGCGTGCACGCCCGACGACAGCTGGAGGCCGAGGTCACCAACATGAACTTCGCGATTGACGTGGAAGAAATCAACAAGCTGACAGGGGAGTTAGTCACGCTCCGAGATCAGGTGACGGCCTTGCAGGAGCGAAACACGAGAGTGCGCGAGCGCCTACTGGAAGTGAGCATCCGAGCCAACGTCCTGCACTTTCACCGCGTCATGGGCCAGCCCGTGCTCGACGAGCCGCAGGTACCGCCGGAGGATCGCGTGCGCATGCGGCTGCGCCTGATCGCCGAGGAGTTCTTCGAGCTGTTCTACGCCGTAACTGCGATTGAGTCTGTATGGGCACTCGGACTGCTCGACTACTTCCAGCAACAACTACGAGGACTCATCAACTGCGCAGAACTCAAAGTCGACCTCCCCGCGCTCGCCGACGCGCTCTGCGACCTCGACTATGTTGTAGAAGGGACGCGCCTGGAGTTCGGCATCGACGGCGGCCCCGTGCTCGCCGAGGTGCAGCGCGCGAACATAGCCAAGGTCGGCGGAGTGAAGCGCGCCGACGGAAAAATTCAGAAACCGGAAGGATGGCAGGCTCCAGATATAGCAAGCGTTCTAAGGAGCCAGGGATGGCGAAAGTAGAATTGACTCAAGGCTACTATACCGAAATCGACGACGTCGACTTGCAGCAAACAAATCAATACCGATGGAAGATCTTCAAGTCTCGCGGAAAACTTTATGCAGCACGCACTTCTGGAACCAAAACGGTGCTGCTGCACAGACAAATTACTGGTGCAGGTCCTCACCAACATGTCGATCACAAAAACGGCAACGGTCTTGATAACCGACGTGAGAACCTTCGCTTAGCGACCCAAACGCAAAACCTCGCGAACATGCGCAAGACGCGCGGCAAATCCCAGTTCAAAGGTGTTTACTGGAACAAAGAGAAAGCGAAGTGGCAGGCTCAAATAGGCGCAGGCAAATACGACGGAGGTCTTCAGCGCGTGCTCTACCTAGGACGCTTCAGCTCCGAAGAAGACGCTGCACGAGCCTACGACGCAAAAGCACTAGAACTGCACGGCAAATTCTCTCTACTCAACTTCAAAAACAACAAAACATGAGCAAGCTCGCCAAGAAGTGCCCCGGCTGCGGCGACCTCGGCGTGCAGCAGGTCGTCAACGAGTTCGGCGAGCCCGAGTGGTGGGGCGAGGGATGGAAGGACGAGGACCAGGACCCGGTCTACATCTGCTTCTGCCCCTTCTGCGGCCACAAGCTGCAGGACCCCGCGACGACGCCCAGGCGCGCGAACCTGACGCGGGCAGCGAAGCAGCTACTGGGGAGCAAGTGAGAGTGCCGCACTGCTGGAAGGGCCGGAGCTGTCACATCAGGGAGGGCTACGGCTGGGGATCTGACGAGCACATCGCGACCTACCTCGACGACTTCATCGACGGCACGTGCATGCTGCCCGCGGGACACGAGGGGCCGCACGAGTTCACGCCCGACGACCAGATCGAGGTCACGTTCAAGGAGCTAGACTGATGACCGAGTCCAAGGAGTCGCGCGAGATAGTCGGGGAGCTCCGAAGACAGGGCTGGACCGTCGAGCGCACCGAGCGCGGCCACTACAAGGCCTACCCGCCCGACCCCGCGCAGAAGATGGTCACGTTCGCGGGCGGGCTGTCCGGCGACCACCGCACCGTCAAGAACGCCGTGGCGCAGCTCAGAAGATCCGGCTTTCAGTGGCCGCCGCCGAAGCAGAACGGCGTGACCTACCCGTTCCGGCCTCCCCCGGAGGGCAGGCTCGACGACGGCACCGTGGTCAGGGAGGGCGACACGATCCTCGCCAACGGCACGGTGATCAAGGAGCACCCAATATCCGTCAAACTAGAGCTCGAATCGGAACCGCCCACGCCCGACGAGCTCTACGCCGAGCTCCGCGCCGCCCGCGACGACCACCGGCTGCACGCGGAGCTGCTCGTCGAAGCTGATGCTGCGCTCCTGCGGGCCGCAGAGCGAACAAGAGAGGCCAAAGAAGAACTTCAAAAATGCGCGGAGAGACTCCGCGACGCCAAGGCCGCATTCGACGCCGCGTTCGAGGCCGAATAATCCATGCGCATCGCGGACAGCGACGCGACTGATCGTAAGCAGGCTCGAAAATCAAACCCACGACCGGCGGCAACGCCGGGAGACAGCAAGGTGGGGGATGGGCGACAAGGGCGCCGAACATCCAACCAGCAGGTTCTTACGACCGCCGAGGCTCCCGGTTCAAGCCCGGGCCGGTACCGAGCAAGCGGGTGCAATTCCCGCCGCATGGACGAGTCAGAAACCAAAAAGGAGTGAACATGGCAACGAAGAGAAAGACGAACAGGAAGACCATCGAGCGCGGAGTGCGCGCGACTGAGAGGGCGAGCGAGACGCTGCTCGACGCCGCTCGCCGAGAGCGGGTCGCGATCGCGTGCATGCAGGGGCTCCTAACCGCCATCGGTCCTCCGGATCTCGAAAATCCTTTCGAACCTGAATGGGCCGCCCGTTGGGCTGTCGAGTACGCCGACGCGCTGCTCGACGAGCTCGACGGATTCGCTGACGAAGACGAGGACGACGAGGACGAGGACGACGAGAGGTGAACCAGCAGAAGATCGACGAGCTAACAGCTGGGCTCGCCCAGGCCATCGCCCTCGTCGACGCCGTCAAAAACACCGCCCACGCCGAGCTCGGCTACGACCGCACGCGGCGGCACGGGCGCCTGGCCGTTAGGGTCATCGAGGAGCTGCTCGTCGCGCTGCAGGAGGACTGGGCCGATGACGAGCGCGAGCTCGACGAGGAGCTAGAGCGGCACGAGCGCACGAAGGGGGACGGGTCTCCGCCGTGAAGGCCATCATCGTCTCCGGCTCGCGCGAGTGGGCCGACGAGGAGGCTCTGCACCTGGCCATCCTGGAGGAGGACCCGGACGTCATCATCCACGGCGACTGCCCGACGGGAGCGGACGCCATGGTCGCGGGGCCGCCAGGTTCCGACCCGATCATCGAGGGCTACGTCTCCATCATGCTCGAGCTCGGCCACTACGTCTCCGTCGTGCCCCTGCCGGCGCAGTGGGAGAAGTTCGACGCGAGGGGCGACCGGAACGCGGCCGGCATGGCCCGCAACCGCGAGATGCTGCGGCTCCTGCTCATCCTCGGCGACCACGGCTACGACGTGGCCGTGGTCGCGGCGCTGCTGCCCGGGGGGCGGGGCACCCAGGGCATGGCCCGCATCGCGAACAAGGCCGGGGTGCGGGTGAGGCGCGTGGAGACCTTTAGAGAACCAAAATCGCCGCCGAGGCCGCCTGAGCGAGGTATTTGAAAAAAGAAAATGGCCGCGTCGATTTTTCACGCGCAAATCATTTTGCAAAACAATTCTTTTTGTCTCAATGATCTTGACCGAAAAGGTAGGATTGAGACACTCGTGAGACGATTTCTATTACTTAACTATATGATTTTCTTTATGACGTCTCATTGTCTCAGTGTCTCACAAGAAAAAGAGTATAGAAGAGATCTGAATAGAGTAGTTTTTTCTCTCCCTACGGAAAGTCGCGAAAGCGTGAGACGCTGAGACAAGTACAGCGATCTCGCTCACATAGCCTATCAAAAGTGTCTCAAACGGCCGTGAGACACGGTGAGACATGAGACGAAGTGAGCGATGTCGGCTACTTACTCTCGGTAGGGGTCCGGGGACCCCTCTGCGTCGAGCAAAACCTCAACGCAGATCGGCCACCCTGCCAGCCGACACCAGCCAGGTCAAGCTGAATTTGCGCCGACTGGTGCGTCGTTTTCCGAAGTCTTGACGCGCGGCGGCCGGCTCGTGTAGAACCGAAAGCTCGCGTCCTAGATCCCCACAAAAAACCACGGGCCCTGGGAAACTTGGAAGCCCCAGAGCCCGAGGAGAAGTCTGAGCAATGCCGTGCTCGACCGATACTTACGGTAACAAAGTCACGTCTTTGGGTCAAGAGGGATGAGATTCTCCCTCTTTCCGAATGCTTTCGATGAGGTTCCGCGCCCGTGGGAGCCTGACTGGGACGAATTGGTCGGGGAGTTCAGCCAGCACAGGTACAATAAGACGGTAAAAGAGCAGTGCCCGGCGTTTAGTCCGGCCTGCTACCCGCCGAACTGCCCGGCCCGGGAGGCCAGCCGCGTCGTCGAGGTCTCGGCCTTCGTCATCGACGCGGACAACCTCGACGAGGCGGCCGTCCTGCGCCTGTTCGAGTCCGTGGAGCAGCTCGGCCTGCGGGCCGTGCTCTACACGACCTGGAGCCACGTCGCCGCGGCGCCCCTGTCCAAGCTCCGCGTCATCATCCCGCTCTCGCGGCCCGTGTCGGGCTTCTCCTGGGAGCGATTCTGGGTCCGGGCCGCGTCGCTCTTCCCCGGCCTCTGTGACCCGCTGTGCCGCGACGCGAGCCGGATCTACTTCGGCCCCTTCGCCCCGGCGGGCACCGAGGAGCACAACTTCGTCCGCGTCTTCGACGGCGAGGCGCTCGACGTCGACGAGGTGCTCAAGCTCGACGCGGCCGCGGTCGTGGCCGTCGCACCCGCCGCGCCCCAGAGCAAGCTCAAGCGCGAGCAGCTCGAGAAATTTGCGAAGAACCTAGCGCGCAAAAAGTCAGACGAGTACCGGAGCGACATCGGCGAGCTCCTGCTCAAGGTGCTCAATGGCGAGAGCTTCGCCGAGTCAGGGCAGCGAGACGACGCGCTCTTCAAGCTCTCGCTCGTGCTCGGAGAGCGCTTTGCCGACTGCACGCCTGAGTCCGTCGCAGAGCACTTTCTGCTGAGCTTAGACCGGATGGAGAAGCTCCACGGCGAGCCGTCCGGGTGGGCCGCCAAGGCGGTTGAGCGCATGGCGTACAAGGTCCGTCGCGCGCAGGAGAAGGTGCGCGCTGAAAAAGAAAAAGAAAAGGATCAGCAGGCTCAGCGCATCCGTGAAGCGTTCAGAAATGGCAGGAGCGACCCGTACTCGCTCGGCGAGCTCGAGTCTTTCGGCGAAGCCATCAGCAAGCGCTGGATCATCCAGCGTGGTGGTAGCTACTACTTCTTCGTCGCCGGCGGTTACGAGGGACCGTACACGAAGGACGACATGCTGGCGTCGGCGGACCGCGCACTCGCGCCCGCCATCAGCGCCGGCGTCTCGCTCTACAAGACGAGCAAGGACGGCGGCGTCGTGCCAAAGAGCATCGTCGAGCTCGTGAGGCAGTACGGCACCGTGGCGCAGAAGACCGTGCTCGACCTGCGCGCGCAGGTCGCGCGCTACGACGACGCCTCGCGAACCTTGTTCGAGGCGCCCTGCCCGATGCGGAGCATCAATCCCACGTTCCATCAGGAGATCGACGACTGGCTCTTTCTCATGGCGGGCGACAAGTACGAGGACCTGAAGACCTGGCTCGCAGTCGTGACGTACCTGCAGGAGCCGTGCGTCGCTCTGTTTCTGACGGGGCTCAAGGGCACGGGCAAGAGCCTGCTCGCGCTCGGCGTCTCGCGCATCTGGACGACGTCGCGGCCGACGCCGCTCGAGGAGGTCTTCGGAGACTTCAACGAGACGCTGGCGAGCTGTCCGCTCTGCTTCGCCGATGAGCAGCTACCGAAGGACGCGAGAGGTTTTGCGAAGAACGCGGACCTGAGAATTCACATCCAGGCTACGCGCCGACCGCTCAAGAGGAAGTTCCAGCCGAACGCGACGCTCGAGGGAGCGACGCGCACCATCGTCGCCGCAAACAACGAGGACGTGCTCTCGACGCAGGAGAACCTCTCCGCGTTCGACATTGACGCCATCATCGACCGCTACTTCCACGTGCCGACGCAGCCCGAGGCCAAGGCGTACCTGGAGAACACCGACACGAACAAGTGGGTCGAGGGCGACATGATCGCCGAGCACGTGCTCTGGCTCGTCCAGAACCACCCGTGGGAGAGGCGAGGCAGGTTCCTCATCAAGGTCGAGGACCAGGGACTACAGCGACAGCTCGTCACGCGCACCGGCGTGCGCTCGGCGATCTGTCAGTGGCTCACGGGCTACCTCATGAGCCCGGGCAAGTTCGACACTGATTCGCGCGGGCACAACCTCGTCCGAATCGACAACCACCGCTTGCTCGTGAACGCGCAGGGCATCATCGAGTGCTGGGACCACTACGTGAAGAACGAGAAGTGCCCGTTCACAGGTCACCTCTCGAGCGACCTCATCGCGCTCTGCAAGAACGTGCCGCGCGTGCGGCTCGACAACGACGAGGGCAAGCGCGTGAACTACCGCGTCTTCAACGTCGACAACCTCATCGCGTGGGCCGAGCGCACGGGCTTCGCAGACAAGGAGGCGATCGAGGCGGCGCTGTCGCGCGACACGCAGGTGAACGTACTAAAAAAGAAGGAAAAGGGATTAAACTAAAAATGCATTCGCACGATCGTACGCTACTTTCTAGGCTTGGCTTTGCCGATCCGGATAAGAAGAATTCGCAGCACGATCTCGCGTGTCAGTACCTTGCAGACCGCGAAAAAGTGCAATCGATAGTTCTTATGATCGCGGAGAAGATGCAAGCACCTGAAGAGTCTGCGAACTCCTTCGATGCCTTGATGGGCACAACTTACTCTGCTTTCGAAGTTCCGATTGAAAAAGGCGAAAACCAATACAAGACGACGATCGGTTTCGTTGATCTGATAATTTTTGCTAGCCATCACCCTCTATGTGCTCCGAATATTTTTATTGAGGTGAAGATAGAAAAGATCAGCATTGGAGACTGTTTGTGCCAACTGACGTTGTACGATTCCTACATCTCAAAGACATATAGTTGGAGAGAGTTTCCTTGGGTGCTGGCCTCACCGTGGCCTATCACTGCAGAGGAAGAACGCATGTTGTGGCCTAGAGCGATGCATGTGCAGCTCGGCGATGAATTCACTTCTTTTTGCAAGAACCAAGTGATTGCAGAATCCCCCAGGATCTGATGGCAGACGACGTCTATGAGCTGCGCGTTGAGGCGTACGTCGCCACCATCCTCGAGATCTTCGCCGAAGCTGCGCACGTCCCGTCCCATCTCCGGGAGCGCCGCAGCTACAAGCAAGCCCTCCTTCAGCGTGACCGTCTCCAAAAAGAAGCCGAGCGCGCCAAGCTCGCCCGCCACGCCGACCGCTTCCTGCGCCGGCGCTACGTCATCGAGCCGCTGCCTGCGACGTGCGCGTGCGTGCTCTGCCGCAGGACCTTCGGCTACGAGCGAGGGCTCGAGGGGCACTGGCGTTACTTTCACGGCTCGTGTGTGGAGGCGGCGGAGTGATGCATCAAATTGTCCACGTCGACTCCTTCCCCGTGCACGGCCTGGCCGTCGTGTTCCCCGACGAGTCGGTCTGGATCACGGTCTCGGTGCGCTGGTGGGATCTGGCGAATCTGCTCTGGTGGTGGCTCTGCCCCGCCGATAAGAAGGCGTGGATCATCCTGACTGCTGCCAGCGGTGAGAAATTTCGTAGCCGCGCCGTTCGCGTCGCGACGAAGCACCTGCACATCGGCGCCGCAAAAAGAATTTGACGGATTATCTAGTGAGCGATATAAGAGAAAAAGTAACGTGCTTGCCCCTCGTCTACGAGAGCTCGCCGAGCCAGGTCTCCGAGTACGAGCTCTGCCCGCGCAAGTGGGCCTTCCAGCAGCTCGACGGGTTGAGAAAACCGAAGGGCAAGGGCGCGCTCTTCGGCATTGGCGTGCACGACCACCTCGAGAAGTGGTTGAAGAAGCGTCTGCCCCCATCGGGCAGCAAGGAGGCGAAGGTCGCGCAGATGATCCTGCCGCATCTGCCGCCGCCGCACCTGGTCGACCCGAGTCACGTCGAGATGGACGTCGGCATCGAGCTCGACGGTGTGAAGTTCGCGATGGCGCTCGACCTGTGGATGCCCGACCTGTCGCCCCCGACGGTCTACGACCACAAGAGCACGAGCTCGTTCGACTGGGCGCTCAAGCCCGAGCTGATGGCCGAGGACGTGCAGGCGACGCTCTACGCCGCGTGGGCCATGGTGAAGACCGGCTCGAGCGAGGTGGCCGTGCAGTGGACGTACGGCCTCACCAAGGGCGCGCCCGACGCGCGTGCCGTGCGTGCGCTGCTCCGCCGCGAGGACGTCTCGTCGCGGGTCGAGCAGACCGTCCAGAGCGCCAAGGAGATGAAGCTCATCCTCGACGGCGGAGGTTCCGCGCTCGAGGTGCCCTACGACGCCACCGCCTGCGGGGCGTACGGGGGATGTCCGTTCGTTGAGAAATGCAATCTAACAATGCAAGAGAGGATCGTCGCAGTCATGACCCAGAGAAGCACGAGCACCGAGGAGTATCTGGCCCAGCTCCGCAACCGCAAGGGAAAGAACGGCGCGCCGGCGACGCCCGGGCAGGTGAACCCGCCCGCAGTGACCGCGCCGCCCGCGCAGCAGCAGGCCGCGCCGCCCCCGCCGGCCCAGACCGGAACCGTCGCCGCGGCGCCGGCGAACAAGCTCGCAGCCCGGTTGGCGGCTAAGAGCGCGGCCGCCGCGGCAACGCCGCAGGTCGTCGTGGAGACGGTCGCGGAGCCGGTAGCCGAGCCGGCGCCGGCCGACACTGAAGAGGCGCCGAAGCGCGGCCGCGGCCGCCCCGCCGCCGAGCAGAAGCCCGCGACGCCCGCGGACATGTGGTCGGCGTACGCTTCGACTGCTCAGGCAGCGATCATCGACAAGCTCGAGCTGCAGGAGCTCGTCGAGCCCGAGAGCCTGGAGGGCGTTGCGCAGACGGCGGGGCAGTGCGCTGACGCGATGCTCAAGGAGTACTTGTCGCGGTTCGGGGGCTGACATGAAGGCAAAGAAAAAGTGCCGGGTCGTACGCGCGCAAGCGGTCGATACGAACCCCATTCTGCTGGGCGACACCGTCCGCGATGTCTACACGGGGTTTCAGGGCACCGCCCTCGCGCGCACCGACTGGCTCTACGGCTGCACGCGCATCCTGGTCGAGCCGACGAAGCTGACGAAGGAGGGCGGCGTCGCAGCCAACGTCGAGTTCGACGAGCAGCGCCTGGTCATCGTCAAGCGTAACCCCGTCCGGAACTCGGCCCCCTGGGTCGACGAGGGCGGTCCTCGACCGTCGCCGAAGGCGCCGAGGACGCCGACGAGGTTCTGATGGGCACGAAGAACAACCCCGGCAAGTTTGACTGCTACTCGCGCGCCGAGCCGGACGAGCCCGTGTTCGTCCTGCTCGGCCGCGACCCGGTCGCCTGGCTGCTGGTGAAGCAGTGGGTCCTGCTGCGTGCACGATTGCGTATGACTGAAAAAGAGGTGTTGGAAGAAGCAGATGCTTGCGCAGAGAGCATGTTGGTCTACGCAGTTCAAAGAGGAAAAGCAGATCAAGCTGAGGCGGCCAAAAACGCTTGGCTACGTAACGGCCTACTCGAGCGCGTGCGCGAGCTCGAGGCTCTGTGCAAGCGCGCCGCCGACGCGCTTTCTGGGTTGGCCGATGCCGTAGGGGTAGGCGATGTCGACGACCTCGTGCGGGAGCTCCGGGGCGCGTGAAGAAGGTTCAACTTAGCTCGGAGCAGCTCGCTGCGCGGCAGCTCTGCAAACGAGCTGTTTGTTTGCGAGCAGCAGACGTGATCGAGCAGTACGTTCGGGAGTCAAACGGCTACGACGAGCGTCGACGCGAAGAGATGCTGGTTGTTTTAGAGCTTCGTCGTATTGGTCGAGGAGAAGAAGAGACATGAGGAAGGCGCGCGGCCGTCCGAGCCCCGAGGTCATGCGCGACGCAATGCAGGTCGGCGACGCGCTCGTGCGCTCGGGCTACTGCAGCGTCGAGACCATGGGGCAGACGCTCAAGCTCATCCGCGACGGCAAGTTTGACGCCGCCGACGCCTACCTCGCGAGCGTCGTGCGGCTTCGGAATGAGCAGAGGAAGAGGGATTCAGAGTGAAGAAGGACTATCCGGAGAAGCTCGCCTACGCACTCTTCGTCTTGATCGTGCTGTGGATGTTCTGGAGCGTGCAAAAATGAAGACCGTGATGATTGTGGATTTGGAGACGGCGGGCTTAGACCGCGACCAGGACGAGGTCGTCGAGCTCGGCTACGTGCTCTGGAGCGTCGAGCAGCGGACGATCATCGAGTGCTACTCGGCCCTCCTGCTCGGCGAGGGCAACGCCGCCGAGCCCTTCAACGCGATCCCGCCGGCGGCGCGGGCGCTTGGCACCGAGCCCGAGATCGCGTGGACCATCGCGGGGCAGGCCGCGCAGCAGGCCGACCTCATCCTCGCCCACCAGGCCGACTTCGACCGCGCGTTCGTCGTGCGTGAGGCTGCCCGCTACGAGGGCGCTGCGGAGCTTTCGCGACTGCCCTTCGTTTGCACGCTCGAGGACATGGTCTGGCCCGTCGCGTCGGCGTACCGCTCGCTCGTCGCCATCGCGCTAGCCCACGGCGTCGCGGTCACGAGCGCGCACCGTGCCGTGAACGACTGCCTCCTGCTCTCGAGGCTTCTCGAGCGGCTCGACGACGCCGAGGACCGGCTGCACCTGGCGCTGCAGCGCGCCTCTCGCCCCAAGGCCGAGTTCATCGCGCGTACGGCGTACAAGGACAAGGACCTGGTCAAGGCCGCGGGCTTCCACTGGAACGGCACTGTGTGGAGCCGCTGGATGGCGATCGAGGACGCCAAGGCGCTGCCGTTCGACGTCGTGGCGCTGGAAAAGGCTGTTGAGGAGGCGAGGGTGTCGACGTGAACAGAGATCTTCACACTTGGCGCCACCCAACCAAGTGGCACATCCTGGCGTTCGGCGGAGAGCCTCATTGTGTACGTGCTGAAGCGCTCTGCGACGATGGTCAGGTACGAAGGGTCTTTGATTTTTTCCGTGAACTATCCTCAGCGATAGCTGTGCCTCCCTTGAGCGTGTCTGGTTTTGGTCGCGAAGATGATCGCTACGTGCAGTGGTTGTTCGATCAAAAACAGAACTCTCTACTGACGGTTTTTCTTGGTGACTACGACAACGAAGAAGACGTTGGTCACTTCAGCGTGCAGGACGTCACGAACGTGTTGGAAGATGGGCAGCATTTGATTGACGAAGGGTTTTGTCGCGACGAGAGAGAAGTGAGAACTCTGCAAGCTGCGCACAAGAAGATGTCGCGCAAGTTCTTGTACGAGCTAACTGGCTCGGAAGACGGTGACTGTGCCTAAGTTCTGCCCCTGCCCCGACCGGCACAACCCGAGGCTCGAGTGCGGCTACCCGATGCCGTGCCCGCATCACACGCCCGAGTGCGCGCGCAAGATCAAGGTGCTCGCCGTCGTGAGCGGCACGAAGAGGAGGCGGCGCAAGTGACCTACTGGATGTCGAAGTGCGATCCAGAAGTCTTTGTTGATGCCGCAAAGAAGGCTCTAGGCTTTGCGGATTTTTCAAACATAACGCCGTTCATTGCGAAGCCCGAGCATCGTGCGCTCTTCAAGAAGGCACTGTCTGAAGGCACACACATCGAACGAGCAACTGTCGCGATGATGTTCTTGTATCCACGTGGTGCGAAAGGCTCAGCTGGTTCTGCTTCTCTGAGGCTCTCCGGTTTGCTTCAGATGTTGCACGACGGTGGTTTAGACAGAAGGGATTTTCTGTTGGAGGAAGACGCCTTTTTGGCCGCAGCTGCGACGGCTCCTTATGACATGCATCAGCACGAATTTCATAGAACTCGATGGCGGTTGCAAATTGCTCTCGAGAAGGAGCGTCGAAGGCGTGCCTGAGCTCTTCCCCTCCCAGGCCGCCGTCGAGGTCCCGTTCTCGAACGAGCTCTTCCGCATCCTGAAGATGCCGCGTCGGACGTGGTCCGCCGACGAGCTCGAGGAGCTCGCCGACGAGATGACCTCGATCCTGCGCGCGCCAGGCGGCGAGATGCGCCTGCGACCGCTGCAGGCCCTCGCCCTCTACGAGCTCGGTTTGCACAAAGGTTTGTTCGGACCCTTGCGCGTCGGCTCCGGCAAGACGCTCGTGTCGCTGCTCGCGCCCGTCGTGCTGTTCGCGACGCGGCCGCTCCTACTCATCCCGGCAGACCTCGCCGAGAAGACCGAGCGCGACCGGCGCGAGCTCTCGCGCCACTGGGATCTGCCCGAGCACTCGCGCACGATGACATACGACTGGCTCGGTCGCGCGCAGGCTGCCGACGCGCTCGAGGCGTACCTGCCCGATTGCATCATCACCGACGAAGCGCACCGCGTGAGCAACCTGAAGGCCGCGGTCACGCGGCGCGTGCGGCGCTTCATGCACGATCACCCCGAGACGATCGTGGTTGTGATGAGCGGCACGCTGACCAAGCGGTCTCTGCACGACTTCGCGCACCTCGCCAACTGGAGTCTGCCGTCGGAGCGCTCGTTCGTTCCGAGGAACTACACCGATCTCGAGTTCTGGGCCGATGCGCTCGATGAGAGAAAGGGTCAGGTCAAGCGCGCCGAGCCGGGGGCGCTGAAGGTCCTCTGCAATGAGGACGAGATGAAGCTCTGGGAGAGCGATCCGCGTGCCGCGGCGCGCTCGGCCTTCCGCCGGCGCATGATCGAGACCGAGGGCGTTGTCGCGAGCTTCGAGAGTGGCTGCGACGCGACGCTGACGATCAACGGTGTCTCTCCGCAGGTGCCGCGCGTCGTCGAGGAGGCGTTCGAGACGCTGCGCGACAAGTGGGCAACACCTGATGGCCACACGTTCGCTGATGGCCTTCGCATGCGGGCGCACGCACTCGAGCTTTGCATGGGCCTGTTCTATATTTGGGTTGATGAAGATGAGGCCGAAAAATGCAAACCTCTTCTAAGCAGCGCACTTACACAGCTGACCAAATCCGGCGCAAGCGAGAGCGTAATCGCGAATATCGTGCAAAAAATCTCGAGAGAATTCGAGCCTACGACAGAGCTCGCAACCCTAATCGAGATCCTGAAAAGAAGCGCGCGTGGAGACTCAAAATGCTCTACGGCATTTCCATTGAAGAGTACGAAAAACTTTGGTGGAGATTTGGAGGGCTCTGTTGGCTTTGCGGGCGTCTCCCAAAAGAAAAACGACTCGCAGTTGACCACTGCCACGAAACTGGCCGTATACGAGGCTTGCTTTGCCTTCCCTGTAACAGAGCAATTGCGACTCTCGGGGATAGCTCTGAGCGTTTGGCTAGAGCTGTGCGGTACCTTCAGGGAACGCTCTAGGGCGCCCCTACATTGGATGAAGGCACGCAAGGCATGGCACAAGTTCTGCCGCAAGATCCTGAGCCACAGCCGCTCACTCGACAGCGAGAGCCAGGTGCGCGACGCGCACCCTCACCAAAAAGAACTCCTCGAGTGGCAGCGCGTGCAGGACGACTTCCGTCCGAACACCATCGCCGTGTGGCTCGACGACTTCATGATCGACCACTGCGCCGCGTGGGCGGAGAAGAACGCCGGGATCATCTGGGTGAGCCACGTGCCGTTCGGCGAGAGGCTCGCGCGAGACGCGCATCTTCCGTACTACGGTCGGCGCGGGCGCACCGCCGACGGCAGGTACATCGAGGACCACCCCGCAGACCGACCGATGATCGCGAGCTTCGACAGCAACCACCGCGGCAAGAACCTGCAGGCGTGGTGCAGAAATCTGGTGACCGCGTTTCCCGCGAACGGCCTCCAGGCCGAGCAGCTCATCGGTCGCACGCACCGCGACGGGCAGGAGGCGGACGAGGTCCGCTTCGACGTCCTGACATCATGCTGCGAGCACGTCGGCTCAGTGTGGCAGGCCGTGAGTGACTGCCGATACGTCGAGCAGACGAGCGGCTCGCCGCAGAAGATCCTGCTCGCGGGGCTCAACGTCATGAGCGCCGACGAGCTCGCGCAGAAGATGGGCCAGCCGCGCTGGGACAAGTGGTGGAGGAGAGCAGCATGAGTAAGCCGTTGATCGTGTTCCACAAAAATTGCCCGGATGGCTTCACGGCCGCGTGGGTGGCGAGCAGGCACCTGCACCAGGCGGAGCTCAGGCCCATGGATTACACGGACGAGCCTCCGAGTGACGACGAAGTGCGCGACCGCGAGGTCTACGTTCTCGACTTCTCGTTCAAGCGCGAGGTTTGCCAGCGCCTGTTTCGTGTTGCGGCGATCTTCAAGGTGCTCGACCACCACAAGACGGCGGAGGCGGAGTTGCGCGGCCTGCCGTATGCGATCTTCGACATGGAGCGCAGCGGAGCCGGCCTCGCGTGGGACTTTTTCTCTGATCAGACGAGGCTGTGGCTAGTCAACTACGTCGAGGATCGCGATCTCTGGCGCTTCAGGTTGCCGCATTCCAAGGAGGTCAACGCCGGCGTCGCGTGCACGCCCATGACTTTGGGAGCGTGGACCGAGCTCAACGAGAGGGGTCTCGGCGCGGCAAAGGAGCTCGGGAGAGGTGCGCTCGCCTTCGAGGCGATGTGCGCGAAGAAGGCCGCGGAGACTGCGCGCTGGGTGCACTTCGAGGGCTACTATGTACCGTTCGTCTGCGTCCAGTACACGCTCGCGAGCGTGACCGCGGGCCTGCTCGCCGAGGAGGCGCCGTTCGCGGTCGGCTGGTTTCAGAAGTCTGACGGCACGTTCCAGTACTCGCTCCGCTCGCGCGGCGAGGGCGGCGCAGACGTGAGTGAGATTGCGAAGAAGTACGGCGGCGGAGGGCACCGCAACGCCGCCGGCTTCACGCTGCCGCAGCTGCTCACCCGGGACTCTTCACCTCCGGCGCGGTTTGCCGTCGAGGACCAAGACTGAGCGGGCTCGCCCGCGCAGAACAAAAACAAAAACAAAAAGAAGGCAAGGGTCATGATTCAAACACAGGGAAGTGTCTGGGACGGCATCGAGCACGCCAACATCTACGACCGCGGCAGGTTCGCCGAACCGAACTTCAACGGAGTCGTGCGCGTCGTGAAGACCATCTACAAGCAGACGCGCGCCAGCGGAGTCGCGTTCATCGTCGAGCTCGAGGTCGAGAAGACGAATCTCGAGGCGCACCCCGTCGGCAGCAAGATGAGCTGGTACCAGGGCATGAACGACTTGGATATCGGGCTTGGCGCCGTGCTCGAGTGGGTCGCGGCGTGCCTCGGCATGGAGAAGAGCCACAAGGCGGAGATCAAGGAGCTGCAGACGAAGAAGAATCCGGCGAACGGAAGGCCCGTGCTCGCCGAGCTCCTCGACGAGGCCTGCAACAAGCCCGACACGAACGACTTCGTCGGCACGAGGCTCAGGCTCTCGACGAGGACGCGCAAGACGAAGAAGGACACGGACTTCACCGTGTACGACTTCACGCCGTACAACGAGGCAGCGTAGCCAATGGGCAGCGAGAGGTACGAGACTGCGTACTTTGAGGTAACCGAAGTGAAGGCGGAAACGGACCGAGCGCTGCTCTGCGTCTTCGAGAACAGCGCCGAGGAGTGGATCCCCAAGAGCCAGATCCGCGAGGACAGCCAGGTGAACGAGAAGGGGGACGCGGGCGAGCTCGCGATCCCCGTCTGGCTGGCCGAGGAAAAAGGATTGTTGTGATCAAGCTCGGGGACACGGTGCTCTACACGACGCCGGAGCTCAGCGTGCACGCGGCCATCGTGACCTACGTGCACGCTGACGGCTCCGTTGATTTGTGTGAGTTTCCTTCGCACGAAAATGTATTTTACTGGCCGAAGAACGTGAAGGTCACGGGTGCTTCGCCGGGCTCGGCGGAGGCTGTGGGGAAGTGGGCTCACAGATGAAGGCGTACACGAGCCTCTGGCTGATCAGGACGCTCACCTTCGAGCTGAATGACTTCCTCGAGAAGGTCGAGCGCGACTCGCGCAAGCGCCAGGGTGCGCGCCTGAGCCTCAAGCAGTTCACGAGGAAGCCGACGTGATCCCTCAGCACCTCTCAGAGTCCGAGGACCATCAGACGCCGGGCTACATCGTGGAGCCCTCGCGCCAGGTGCTCGGCACGATCGACCTCGATCCAGCCTCGTGTGAGGAGGCCAACAAGATCGTGCGGGCGATCACGTACTACGCGCCACCTCACGACGGGCTCAGCTTCGACTGGGATGGGCGAGTCTTTTGCAACCCGCCAGGCGGCAGCCTCATCATGACGGAGAAGAAGCGCAAGAAGATGAAGCTCTCCGAGGCCGGGGCCAAGGAGCTAGCCGAGCAGTGGGGCGAAGAGGCGGAGCGGTGGAAGACCAAGAGTCGCGCCGTGGCGTGGTGGCGCAAGCTCCTCGAAGAGTGGCTCGAACAGCACGCGCACGAGGCCGTCTTCGTCGGCTTCAGCATCGACATCCTGCAGGCGAGTCAGGGAGAGAGGGCGTGGCCCGGCATGCTCGAGTTTCCCTTGTGCGTTCCGGAAAAGAGGATCCGGTTCGTGAGCAACGGCAAGCCGGGCACCGCTCCGACGCACGGCAACGTGATCGCCTACCTGCCTTACGAGCCGGAGGGCATCGAGAGGTTTCGCGCCGTGTTCAGCGAGCTCGGGAGTGTGTCGACGTGAGGCCCACGCCGAATAAGGTCCCGAGACCCCCGCCGCCCCGGTGCGAGTGCGGCAGCACTCTCGAGCGCGTGCTGTCTTGTCCGCAGTGCGACTCGCAGGAAAGCAAGATGTTGTCGTTCGTCATCGTGGGCATGCTCGCGTTCGCCTTCGGTCTCTTCGCCGGCTGGCTCACGGTCGCTCTCGGGTGGGTGCGTATATGAGGAACGCAACCGCCCTCGACAGTGAGACGGACCTGATCAAGCCGGGACTGCTCGCGCCGCCGCTCGTGTGCGTCGGCGTCGCTGATCCTCAAACCTGCCGCCTCTTTCACCACACAGAGGCGAAGCCGGTCATTGAGGCGTTGCTCGAGGATGACGCGCTGCTCGTCGGCGACAACGTCGCCTACGACTTCTCCGTGTTCGCGGCCGAGTGGCCCGACCTGCTGCCCCTCATCTTCGAGGTCTACGAGGCCGATCGCGTCTCCGATACTGAGGTGCGCGAGAAGCTCAACCACATCGCGCTCGGCATCTACCGCGGCTTCATGCGCGTCGACGGCAAGACGGAGAAGCTCAACTACAGCCTCGCCGATCTCGCTCGGCGCAACTGCGGCATTGAGCTCGACAAGGCCAAGACGGACGAAGATTCCTGGCAGCTCCGCTTCGGCGAGCTCCGCGACGTGCCGATCGACTGGTGGCCGAATGACGCGGTGGAGTACGCAATCGCCGACCCGGCGGCGACGCTCGCCGTCTGGCAGCGTCAGGAGGAGGACCCGCGCTTTCTCGAGGACGAGTTCCGGCAGACGCGCGCCGCGTTCTGGCTCCAGCTCATGAGCTGCTGGGGGATGATCGCCGACCCCGAGGGCGTGCGCGAGTTCGCTCGCAAGACGCAGAAGAAGTACGACTCGATCGCCGAGGAGCTCGTCACCGCGGGGCTCATGAGGAAGGACGGCACGCGCGATATCAAGGCCGTGCAGGACAGAGTCGTCTCGGCCTACGTGAAGCGAGCTCAAGACGAACTCGGCACTTTTGCATCGTCTCTCGAGCGACAGCGCGTCGTCGAGCATAAAACCGTGAAGACCATCTTCATTGGACCGGATGGTACGCGAGCAAAGACCTTCCTCGAGATGACGACCGGGGGCAAGACGGGCAACTGCAAGCCCAAGACCGACGCCGACGTCTGCGAGCGCTCGGGCGATCCGGTGCTCGAGAAGTACGCCGACCTCTCGTCGTTGAAGAAGACTCTCTCGACGGACGTGCCGCTGCTCGAGCAGGCGGTGCGCACGCCGCTCAAGGTCCGCTACGAGTCTCTGCTCGCGACGGGCAGGACGGCGTCGACCCCGAACGTGCAGAACCTGCCGACCGAGGTCGGCGTGCGCGAGTGCTTTCGCCCGCGCCCTGGCTGCATCTACGCCGTGTCGGACTACTCGCAGTTCGAGCTCCGTACCTGGTCGCAGGTGTGCCTGCGGGTGCTCGGGCAGTCCAAGATGGCGGAGATGATAAGGGCCGGCCTCGACTGCCACGTCGAGCTCGCCCGGAGGATCCTCGGCATCTCCTACGAGGAGGCGCTCGCCGACTACAAGAGGGATCCTCACGGCCGCGTCTACAAGCCGCGCCAGGCGAGCAAGGCGGCGAACTTCGGCTTCCCGGGCGGCCTCGGCGCCAAGAGCTGGCGCCACTACGCGCGCAAGAACTACGGCGTCGACGTCACCGAGGACGTGGCGTTCGAGATCAAGGGCTTCTGGGACGAGGCGTGGCCGGAAGCAAACCCGTACTTCGACTGGGTAAAGTCGCAGGTCAACGCGCCCATGCCCGCTATCAGGCAGCTCTTCTCGAACCGCTACCGCGGCGACGTGGTGTTCACCGAGGCGGCCAACGGCATGTTCCAGAGCCTGGCGGCGGACGCCGCGAAGGCCGCGGGGTTTCTGATCGCGAAGGCGTGCTACATCGACGCGAGCTCGCCGCTCTTCGGCTGCCGGCCGGTGAACTTCGTACACGACGAGTTCGTGGTCGAGGTAGCCGACGACGAGCGCGCGCACGATGCGGCCGTCGAGCTCGCGCGCCTGATGGTCGTCGGCGCCGAACCCTTCCTGCCCGACGTACCACCCGAAGCAGAGCCGCTGCTCTGCAGGAAGTGGAGCAAGAGCGCGAAGGCCGTGAAGGACAAGAACGGCCGGCTCGTGCCGTGGGACTTCCCGGTCAAGGAGGCGGCGTGAACGAGTTCGTCAAGAAGCTCCGAGAGGCGCGCGTGAAGCAGATCGGCGCCGTGCTCATCGCGCTCGACCCCGGAGAGACGACGGGCTGGGCCGCTTTCCACTCCTGCGTGCTGCTCGCTGCCGGCTTCACGAAGAATCCGTACGAGGTGATCGACCTCCTGCCTCAGGAGACTCGTGATCCCGACCGCGTAGTCATCGAGCTGCCTCAGTATTACCCGCGCAAGACCAAGAGCGTAGCCGACCTCATCACGCTCGCTGTGCTCGTCGGTGAGCTCAGGGGCTTGTGGCTCAGACGTTGCAGCAGCAGGCAAGACGTCGAACTCGTGTGGCCGACGACGTGGAAGGGCTCGACGCCGAAGGACATCCACAACGAGCGCGTGCTTGGAAAGCTCTACGACGGAGAGGTCGAGAAGCTTCAGAAGAGCCCCCGCTCGAAGAAGTGGAACCACAACATGCTCGACGCCGTCGGCCTCGGGCTCTGGAAATTGACGAGGATGTCTTGAAAAAGTTTCTCGAGCTGCTTGGGTTCCCTACCAAGAACAAGAGGGGCCACGATCTTGGCTGCACGTGCGCCGAGTGCATGGAGGCTCGCAAGCGGCGAGAGCCATTCGAGCCGGGCACGGTCGGCCACGTGTTGCAAGAAGCTATGAAGAAGAGGCGAGAGGAGTCGAATTAAAAATGCCTGGAGGAAAATTGCTGCGTGCGAGCGAGTCAGAAAAGGCCGCCCAAATTCGCAGGGAGATTGGGGCAGGACCCGATGACGAGGTTCTCATCGGTAAGTTTCAGGAGGATGTAGTACTCGAAGGAAAGCTGAAGCGCTCGAGCGAGTCCGAACAGGCCGCCCGAATTCGTGAGTCGATGGGAGTAGGAGCCGACGACGAAGTCTTCGTCGTGAGGACCTGATGGAAGCGATAGTTCAAGCTAAGGTCGCGACGACGGAGTTTGCCGCGCACCGCGACGATCTCGAGCTCGTGCGGGCGCAGGAGATCTCGAACGACGAGGAGAAGGAGCTCGCGGCGCAGGGACTTCGGCTGGTCAAGCAGTGGCTCTCCGAGGTGGAGGAGAAGCGAACGGCTATTACGGGTCCGCTCAACAAGGCCCTGCGGGAGGTGAACGAGCTCTTCCGGCCGATGAAGCGGTCGCTCGAGGAGGCCGAGCGCGACTTGAAGTCGCGCATCGCCGGCTACCTCGCCGAGAGCGAGGCGAAAAACCTCCGCGCCATCCAGGCTGCCGCCGCGGCTGAGACGCCCGCGCAGGCGAACGAGGCGCTCGCCACTGTCGCGCGAGCGGAGCTGCCTCGCGGCATCTCGCAGCGCTTCATCTGGGTGTTCGAGATCGTCGATGCCTCTCAGATACCGCGCGAGTACCTGACGCCCGACATGGTGAAGATCGGTGAGGCCGTGCGCGCCCGGGACGGCAAGCCGGACATTCCGGGCATCGTCGTCCGCAAGGAGTCCGTCATTTCGTCGAGGAGAGCATGAAGTCGTTCGCCAAGATCATTCTGGAGGCCTGCGAGAAGCAGGGCGTCTCGCACGCCGAGCTCTCGCGCGCGGTCGGGCAAGCGCCAAGCTGGGCCTATCAGGTGCTCCGCCGCTCAAGCATCACCGAGCGCGTGTTCAAGCGGTGCGCCCGCGCACTTGACCTCGACGTGCAGGTGCGCCTCGTGCCGCGCCCAGCAGCAAGGAAGCGCACGCGCGTGCGGGCCGAGGCGGCCAAGGAGCTACGTCGCAGGCCCAATGGATCGTAAAGAAAGAGGAGAACAACAAATGGACAAGTACTTTATCACTCAGCTCTGCGGCGCCGGCGAGGACGTCGTCGCGCTCGACAATCGAGGCAGGGCTTGGATCCTCGACGACGACAATCACCGCTGGGAGGCGCTGCCGGAACTCCCGCAGGACGATCGCAGGGAAGTGAAGAGCGAGGCGGGTTCCTCGTGACGGAGGAGGAGAAGACGCGCGAGCTGCTCGAGGGGCTGAGGGGCGACCCGCAGCGCTCGGCGCGGCTCACGCTCGGCTGCGTGCTGACGCTGTCGGTCGCCGAGCTCCTGCAGCGCGGCATGCCGGTCTCCGACGTCCACGACGTCGTGGACCTGACTGCGAGGTTCGGTGTACCCGACGAGAGGACAGTGGCGACGGTGTGGGTGTACCTCCTGGCGTACGCCGCCAAGGGGCTCCTCGACGTCGGCGTCGGACTGCCCGAGGTGCACCAGGCCGTGGACGTGAGCAGTCACGCCCTTCCGAGGTCGGAGTGATCCACGAGCTCAAGACCTGGCCCGCGTTCTTCGAGCAGGTGGTGACCAACGTTAAGAGTTACGAGCTGCGCCGCAACGACCGGCCCTTTCGGGTGCGCGACGAGCTCTACCTGCGCGAGTGGGACCCTGACAAAAAGATCTACACGAGCCGCTACGCCCGGGTGACCGTCACGCACGTGCTGCAGGGACCGATCCTCGGCCTGCAGGCGGGGTGGGTCA
>Ga0070703_10000259_pt1 | contig 25582 bp, 18 predicted proteins | sample KBSK5251metaG_FD_65453 | JGI IMG/M metagenome (GOLD analysis project Ga0070703, IMG submission 65453) | Corn, switchgrass and miscanthus rhizosphere microbial communities from Kellogg Biological Station, Michigan, USA - KBS K5-25-1 metaG | ecosystem: Host-associated > Plants > Roots >... | reverse complement strand
ACGTAGTGCTGCGGCGCGCCGCGCGCCTCCCAGATGCCCTGATCGGGCTCTTGCCAGACCTTCTGCGCGCACGTCGCCTGGGTCTCGACGATCGGCCAGAGTCGTCGCGGCAGCCGTTCGCTCCTCCGCGTGTGCAGGAGGATCGAGTCGAGCACTGCCCCGAACACATCGTTCTGGCGCTGGTCGAACGCGCCGTTGCCGATCCGGACGGGACGGGCGCCGGCGTATCCCGACAGGTCGTCCCTCGTGCTCTCGGTGAGGTCCCGGCGGCCATCGATCCCGTACATGATCTGGAGCGAGCCATCCTCCGTCGGCTCCACGTCGGCGACGAACTGCATGAACTCGTCGGCCTCCCAGTCGAGCTGCAGGAGGTGGAGCGCGCGCAGGGTGAAGGTGGTGTCCCGGATCCACGTGTACCGGTAGTCCCAGTTGCGTTCGCCGCCGGGAGTCTCCGGGAGCGATGTCGTGAGCGCGGCCACCGTCGCGCCCGTGGGCATGTACGTCAGGCCTTTGATCGCAAGCGCCGACCGTTCGAGCATCGCCCGCCAGGGATGGTCGATCGCGCGGGCGCGGTCCAACCACCCCCGCCAGAAGCGCACCGTGGCGACGATCCGCGCGTCCGCCTCGTCGGCCGTCGCGGGGGCGGCGAAGTCCTCGGCCCAGGACAGGGCGCAGAACAACCGCTCACCCGCGCCGATGACATGCCTCGCGCGAACCCGTCCTCCCTCGATCCCGAGCGGCATGTCGGTGGTGAGGCGGACGGTCACGCCGGCGCCGGTCGCATCGGCGGCATGCCGGTCATCGCTCACCAGCGTCCACTCCGCCGATGTCCGCCCGTAGTCGAATACCGGCTCGCAGATCAGCTCGATCTCGACGCGGCCCTCCAGACACACGACCGTGCGCACCAACGTGTGATCCGCATCGTCGTCCGCCGGTGGACGCGTATGGGGAGTGACCGTGTCCTCGCCGTCTCGGTTGCCCATCGTCAGCGCGTCTCGAACCTCGATCCAGCCATCCGCGGTCCGCCAGGTCGTCACCAGCGTGTTCGTTCCGGCCTCGTACACACGCGCCGCCGGGACGTTGATCCCGAACGGGGCCAGGCGGAAGTTCCCGGCCTCCCGGTCCAGGAGGGTGCCGAAGACGCTCGGTGCGTCGAAGCGCGGCACACAGAGCCAGTCGACCGAGCCATCCGGTGCGACCAAAGCCCCGGTGTGGCAATCGGAGAGGAACGCGTAGTCGTCGATCGGCGGGAACGGCGACGGCATCGCCGCGCTCTGCCGGGTGCTCACGAGCCCACCCACGGCTCGTGCCACCGGCCGTGTCCCGCCACCAACTCGTCGGCAGCCTCGGGGCCCCACGACCCTTGCGCGTACGGATGGACCGGGGGTGGCGCGTCCAGGAGCGGCTGCATCACGCGCCAGGTTTCCTCGACCGCGTCCTGCCTGGTGAACCGCGTGCTGTCTCCGATCATCGCGGCGTGCAGGAGCACCTCATATGGGGTGGGGCCTTCACCGCCCTGCCTCGAGAACTCCATGTCGAGCGTGATCGGCTCGGCACCAGGAGCGTCGGCGCGGTGCGCTTCGATCACCAGCCTGATGCCGGTCGTTGGGTCGAGCTTGACCACGACCTGGTTCGGCTCGGCGTCACGACCCAACATGTTGAAGCCGAGCCGCGGCGGGTGCTTGAATACGAGCCGCAGCTCGGTCTGGGTGTGGGCGAGGTGCTTCCCCGTTCGGATGAAGAAGGGGACCCCCGCCCAACGCCAGTTCTCGATGTCCAAGCGGAGCGCGGCATAGGTCTCGGTCGTCGAATCGGGCGCCACGCCATCGGTCTTCAGGTAACCGTCGTACTGGCCCCGTACGTAGTGCGCGGGATCCGCTTGGGCGACGGCGCGGAAGAGGGCGACCTGCGACTCTTTGATCGTCTGCGGGTCGCCGCGGGAGGGCGCTTCCATCGCGGACGCTGCCACCACCTGCATCAGATGGTTGACGACGACATCGCGCAACGCGCCGACCGGATCGTAGAAGTGGCCGCGATCCTCGACCCCGAAGCTCTCCGCCATCGTGATCTGGACGGACTCGAGGTAGTTCCTGCTCCACACGGGCTCGAGCATCGCGTTCATGAACCGGAGATGGAGGATCTCGACCAACCCCATCTTCCCCAGGTAATGGTCGATCCGATAGAGCTGGGACTCGTCGATGTACTGGTGCAGTTCGGCGGCCAGCTCGCCCGCCGACTTCAGGTCATGCCCGAACGGCTTCTCCACGACGACACGAGCCGTTTTGGTCAGCCCGGCGTCCGACAGCCCTTTCACGACCGTGCCGAACAGGAACGGCGGGATCTCGAGGTAGAAGACCGGCGACTCCTTGCCTTTGATCGCGTCGGCCACCCGTCCGTAGGTCGCGGCGTCGGAGAAATCGCCCTGCACGTAGGAGAGCCGTTCGGCGAAGCGATCGAACACTTCTTTGTCCAGCTCCTCGCCGGTGCCCTCGATGCAATCCCGCGCGTGCTCCTGCAGCTTGTCGAGCGTCCAGTCGTCGACGGCCACCCCGACGATCGGGCAGTCCAGCAGCTTGCGCATCTCCAGCCGGTAGAGCGACCGGAAGGTCATCACCTTCGCCAGGTCGCCGGTGATCCCGAACACGACGAGCACATCCGCCGGCCGAGGCTCAGATGAACGACGTTGCGACGTAGCAATAGAAGTCATCGATGTATCCCCCTGAGGTCCACGGACGCCGGAACGAACACGAAGACACGGAGAGTTTGACCAGGACCCCTTCCGGCCGCATCATCCGATACGGACGATTCCTGCCGGCCCGATCCGTTCCTGGGAGACGTTGACGGCGCGAGCGATGACGAGGCCCACGATCAGTGGTGGAAGGCGCTCGTCGGCGCGGCGTGCTTGGGCAGGGGACCCGGCAAGGAGTCGAGGTACTCGACCGAGCTCCGGATGTCGGCGAGGAGGAGGCTCGTGAGGTCCAAGGAGACCCCGTTGCGGAACACGACCCGCATCACGGTCATGTCTTGGAGATCCGCCGGCATCGGATAGGCGGGAACCTGCCAACCGCGTTCCCGCATCCTGGAGGAGAGGTCGTGCAGGTCCCATGGTCGTTCGTGGGTCAGGGTCCACGTCACGAGCGGCATCGTCGACCCGTCCGAGAGCAACTCGAACTGCTCCATCGCGGCGATCTCGGTCGCGAACCGCCGCGCGGCGTCCCGGCACGCCGCATGCACCTTGCGATACCCGTCACGGCCGAGCCGGAGGAAGTTGTAGTACTGCAGCAGGACCTGGGCGCCGGGACGCGAGAAGTTCAGGGCAAGCGTGGGCATGTCGCCGCCGAGGTAACTGACGGAGAAGATCAGCTCCTCAGGGAGGTACTCCGGCTTCGCCCAGACGACCCATCCGAGACCCGGGTACACCAACCCGAACTTGTGCCCCGACGCGTTGATCGAATGCACGCGTGGGAGGCGGAAGTCCCATTCGAGGTCGGGATCGAGGAACGGCGCGATGAATGCTCCCGAGGCGCCGTCGACGTGCAGCGGCACGTCGAGCCCCGTCCGCACCTGCAGGTCGTCCAGCGCTTCGGCCAGCTCCTTCACCGGTTCGTAGTCGCCGGTGTAGGTCACGCCGAGGATCGCGAGCACCCCGATCGTGTGTTCGTCGACCGCCGCGAGCATCCCCTCAGGGGTGAGGTTCGGCCGCTCTTTGGAAACCGGGACGTATCGAGGCTCGATGTCCCAGTACGCCGCGAACTTCTCCCAGACCACCTGGACGGATGAGCTGAATACGACGTTGGGTCGGTCGACCGACTCGCCTGCGTCGCGGCGCCGCTTCTCCCACCGCCGCTTGAACGCGAGCCCCGCCAACATGCACGCTTCCGACGACCCGATCGCCGACGTCCCGATCGTGGTATGCGGCTCCGGCGAGTTCCAGAGGTCGGCCAGGATGTGGATGCATCGCTCCTCGATCGCGGCCGTCTGCGGATATTCGTCCTTGTCGATCATGTTCTTGTCGAAGGCTTCCGCGTACAGCTGAGAGGCCTGCGGTTCCATCCACGTGGTCACGAACGTCGCCAGGTTCTGGCGGGCGTTCCCGTCCAGCAGGATCTCGTCATGGATGATCTGGTACGCGGTGTCCGGGAGCATCTCTCCATCTGGGATGCGCCACCGTGGGATCGCAGCCTCCCCACCCCGCGAGAACATCGGGTTGACCGAGATCTCCTCCGACGCGTTGGTGCCGTGGTGCTCGTGGCTCACCATGCCCCTCCTGCCTCACGGGCTCCCTCACGCGGGTGTGACCAACGTCGCAACTACTGCCGCGCGAACGCGGCCGCGGCCTCTTTCGCGAGATCGATGAACGCGTCACCGCTCACGTCGATGACGACCCTCTTGATCGTGCCGCCCGTGAATGGCCACGGTCGCTCCCCCGGATAGTCGTCGGTGACGGGTTCGGCCCCGGACCGCCCGAACACCAATCCGCCACCACCCAGCCCGAACTTCCCCGGCTGCGTCCGGATCCGTCCCGATCCGACCGCCTTGTCGCGGATGTGCAACGTCACGGTGCCCTCCGTTGGCATCGCGTCGCCCCCCTTCTCGAAGGAGGCGGACAGCACGACGTGACCGGTCGGAAGGGTCTCCTCAGAGACCACGACCTGCACGAGCTCGCCTACGAAGTTGTAGGCATAGATGAGCTTGCCGTCCTTCACGTACAGCGCGTGGCCGCCGAACCGGGAGCCCTGCGAGATGAGGACCCCACCGGCCTCGGGCGTCTCGATCTCGACCTCGGCCGCGATGGTGTACGAGCGGTTGCGGATGTTGGGCGCGACCGACTCGGGGATCTCGGCTCCGCCCGGGAAGTAGATGAACTGGCTCTTGGGCTTCGTGAGCTGTGGCCGGTCGGTTCCCAGGATCTCGACGGCGGTACGAGACTCGAGAGGGAGCGCCTGCAACCTTCCGGCCTCCGTCCACCAGAGCGCGATCAGCTCCTGCAGCTTCTCTGGATGCTTCTCCGCGAGATCGACGCACTCGCTTGGGTCGGCTTGCGTGTCGAAGAGCTCCCACTTCTGGAGGTGGAAGTCGCCCCAGGATTCGGGCGCTGCGGGAACCGCGGTCGCGGCTTTCCACCCCTTGTGCCAGATCGCGCGGGTTCCCAGCATCGAGTAGAACTGCGTCTCCTTCCGGGTCGGAGCATCGGCGTCGTCGAAGCTGTATCGGAAGCTGACTCCTTCGATCGGATGCTGCGAGTAGCCGTTCACGACCTCGGGCATCTCGACACCTACGCTCTCGAGAAGCGTCGGGACGATGTCGACCGCGTGTGTGTATTGGTGTCGGAGGGTTCCCACGTCCTTGATCCGACTCGGCCAGGAAACGATCAGCGGGTCGGCGGTCCCCCCCTCGTAGTTGGCGTAGCGCTTCCACATCTTGAACGGTGTGTTGAACGCCCAGGCCCACCCGGTCGGGTAGTGGTTGTAGGTCTTCGTACCGCCCAGCTCGTCCAGCATCTTGAGGTTCTCTTCGATCGTGTCGGGGAGCCCGTTGAAGAGCTTGTTCTCATTGACGGACCCGTTCGGCCCGCCCTCTCCCGACGCCCCGTTGTCGGACACGAGCACGACGATCGTGTTGTCGAGCTGATGGCTCACGTCGAGATGATCGAGCAACCGCCCCAACTGGTGGTCGGCGTGGCTGAGGAACCCTGCGTAGACCTCCGCCATTCGCCGGAACAGGCGTTTCTCTTCTTCGCCGAGCGAATCCCATGGGCGCACCACGTCCAGTCGCGACCATGGCTTCCCGTCATGGCTGGTCGACTCGGCGAGCGGGTTGATCGGCGACAGCTCGGCGCTCTCGGGGACGAGTCCCATCTCCTTCTGGCGGGCGAAGACGAGCTCGCGATACGCCTCGTAGCCCATGTCGAATACACCCTTGTACCGGTCGGCCCACTCCTTCGGCACATGGTGCGGCGCGTGGGCAGCGCCTGGGCAGTAGTAGAGGAAGAAGGGCTTCTCGGGCGCGATCGCCTTCGCATCGTTGATGAACTCGATCGCCTTGTCCGTGATGTCTTCCGAGAAGTGGTACCCCTCCTCGGGGGATTTCGGAGGTGCCACAGGATGGTTGTCATGGATCAGGTCCGGATACCACTGGTTCGTCTCGCCCCCGAGGAACCCGTAGTAGCGCTCGAACCCACGGCCGAGCGGCCATTGCCTCTTCGACGAGGCGAGATTCATCTCGTCCTCCGCGCACAGGTGCCACTTCCCGACGATGTAGGTGTTCCAGCCCCGTTCGCTCAGGACCTCGGCGATGTTCGCGTTCTCGAACGGGATGTGGCCATTCGCGTTCGGGAAGCCTGACGTGGCCTCGGTGATGCATGCCATCCCGTTCGACGTGTGGTTGCGCCCCGTCATCAGACACGAACGCGTAGGCGAGCACAGGGCGGTCGTATGGAAGCTCGTATACGTGATGCCCGCATCGACGATCCGCTTGATGTTCGGCGTCTGGATCAGGCCACCGAACGGTTCCATCGCGGAGAAGCCGACGTCGTCGAGCACGATGTACAGGATGTTCGGGGCGCCCTCCGGAGCCATCGGCTGGGTGTACGGACCCCAGTCGGGAACCGAATCCTTGATGTCGATGTTGACCGTTCCCTTGAACTGCTTCGGCATGGCTGCGCTCCCTCCTGGATGCTGCCCGTCTGCAGTGGCGCTCAGACCTCGATGGTTGCCTTGATCTTGTTGGCTTTCACGGCCGCCTTGAGCGCGGCGTAGTCCCGATCGTTCTGGTCGGCGTAGGCCTCCGAGAAGGAAACGATCGCGCGGTCGAAGGCGTCGGAGTTGCCTAAGTACGAAGCGATGGCGATGCGGTCGCCGGACCGCGAATGTGCTCTCGCGAGGGTCCATCCGCACATCTGTCCGTAGACGCTCATGACCTGCGGGACCATCGCTTCCGGCGCCCACGATCCCTTCCAGTCCCGGAGCTGGCGGACGTAGAAGTCACGCACGACGCCATCGATCCCAGCCAGGCGGTTCCAGCCGAGGAAGATGTCGCCCGCCGCCTGCATAAGCCGCTGGCCTTCGACCACCCGCTGGCCGTGGTTGGCGTACCGACTCCTGCCGACGAACGGCTCCAGGACGGAAGCCTGGGCCTCCTTGGCCTGCAGGAAAAGCGGGTCCTGATCGTCTCGACCCAACATCAGGATGATCCACGCACGCGTACCGACGCTTCCGACGCCGACCACCTTCCGAGCGAGATGGACGAACCGGAAGTCCTCGAGCAGGTGCTTGCGGTCTCCCTGCAGGGTTCGACGGTAGGAGCGGATCAACCCGTGCATCGTGCCCAGGAACGTGGTCGCCTCGTCCGCGGAAAGGAGTTCTTCGACGGGGACGATCAGCGGTGGTTCGCTGATGATCCGTGGCTCGCCGTCGACGACGTGCGTCAACTTGGCGAAGGCCTCCAAGCTGTCTTTCGTCCTGGCCTTCGTGACGACCCGCTCCGCCGCTTTGAGGTTCTTCTTGTCGAGCATGGCTTGCAGACCCGGCAAGCCCTGCTGGACCCGCGCGTGTGCGTACCAGACCTCGAGGTTGCGCATCACCGCGAACTGCCGTATCGCGGATCGATACGCTCCCACCGCGGCTCGGACGACGTCGGCGCGTTCCTTTTCGGCGAACCCGTTGTTGCGACCCGCGATCGCCAAGCTCGCGGCCAGACGCTTCACGTCCCATTCCCATGGTCCATGAGCCGTCTCATCGAAATCGTTGATGTCGAACAGGAGCTCCCGCTCGGGGGAGCCGAACAGACCGAAGTTCGAGACGTGGGCGTCGCCGCACGCCTGGACGATGAGGCCCGATCGCGGCGTCGAGGCCAGATCGGAGGCCATCAGATACGCAGCGCCGCGGTAGAACGCGAACGGCGAAGCGAGCATCCGTCCATACCGGATCGGCACGAGCTCTTGCACGCGACTCTTCGCCTGCTCCTGCAGGAGTCCGACCGGATCAGGGCGGGGGGAGGGGGCGTCCCAGCCGGCGTGGCTCGAGCGCGGAACCTCGGCGCGAGCCGCCTTGCCCCGAGCGGCACGCTCCTGGGATGTGAGGTGGATCACGGCATTGGTAGCCCGTTCCATCTCCTCCGGCAGGTCTGGATCTGCACCAGCGACGGGCGCGTTCGCCTTCTTCGTCTTGCTTCGGGGTGACGTGAAGGTAGGTCCGTTCATGGCAGCGCTCCTTCCGGGGATTCACCGAAAAGCCGGCCGGATACCATCGTGGCGAGCAGGACTCGCTCCAACTCGGATCGAGGGCCAAGGGCTTGGGGCCGACTGCGATGCGACCGCGTGATTGGGGCCGCCGAACCACTACGCGAAGATCGCGCAGCGACACCGACTATACGCCGTGCGCGCTCGCGATGGACCGTTGTCTGCGCGGTCGCACACCATCCCCGTCGCCCGGTCGGCAAAGCAAGGCACGATCAGGCGGGCGGTGCTTCGTGCGGGGAGGTCGACGGATCAACGACGTTGAGCGTGACGTCGCCCTGGGCGGCCATCCTTCCCCTGATGCCGCCGCCACGACCGCGCAGGATCCAGGCGACCCCCACGGCCAGCAAGCCGCCGACGAACGGCCCCACGATGTACACGTACCAATCGTGGTAATTCCCGCTCACGATCATCGGGCCGAGGGAGCGCGTCGGGTTCATCGATGTCCCGCTGATAGGGGCAGACCAGAGTCCCGCGAGGGCGATATAGGCCCCCACCCCGATGGCGCCGAACACTCCGATGTTCTGGGCGCCTGAAGCCGTGCCGAGGATCGTGCTCAGAAGACCCAGGGTCAGTACCGCCTCGAAGATCAGGGCGGTCGTGGCCGAGATGCCAGGACCTGGTTCGGTCGTGCCGAGTCCTCCGATGTTGCCGAGCGTCGCTCGCAGGAACACGACCGCAAGGATCGAGCCGATCAGCTGGGCGACCAGATACCCGGGAACGCGCTTCCACGGGAAGTCGCCGCGCATCGCGAAGCCTACGGAAACCACGGGGTTGAAATGCGCCCCGGACACGGCGCCCATGAACAGGATCATGGCCATCACCATCAGTCCGGGAGCAGTCACCCGAACCGCGAGGGGGATCTGCCCTCCGCTCTGCGCGTTCACCACCGCGCCGCCGGCTGCCACGAGGACCAAGAAGAACGTGCCGAGGACCTCCGAGAACAAGCGCCGACCTTCGAACCGAGGATCGTAGAAGTTCTTGACCTCTTCTCCGACCTTGGTCTCGACGTAGCCGAGAACTCCGCCCTGCTTCTCAGGCGCGCCAGATGGTCCACGATCCGTCACGTTGCTCCCCCCTCGCTCTCTCATCAGAACCTATCCTGCTGCACGACGTCGTGCAGCGGCGTGGATGGCCGGCCCTACCCGGAACGGTGCACACGGGACGCTGCGCGACTGCTACTTCCGCCAGCGTCGAGACTGGAAAGGGATGCAGACGGTCCGAGCTCCAGCATCGCAAGGATCCGGGTGCGAGCCTGCCGCCAAGCGAAGATCGGGATGAAGGTACGCACCCGAGCTGAAGCGAACGCGGCGACCTCCTCGGCCGCGACTTGCCGGATGGTTGATGGAAGAACACGACCTTGGAACTCGGCACCAAGCATCTGCTCGACGGCGTCCGCGCCTGACTCGACACCGGTGTGCAACTCCACCTCGGATCCCTCCCCGGAAGCTCCGCTACCGCTGCACCTCGGTGGACCGCGAAGACTGGGCCGCAGGTAGGGACGGAAAGTAGCAAGGAGTGACAGATCTGTCTAGGCGTCGCTACAGAAGCGACACCCGCATTCGGGCGGCCGCGCGCGGGCTCATCTGTCTGGCAGGGGAGCGGCTACATCTTCTGCGTGGTACGACTCGAGGAGCCGCTCCTCGTCATCCTTCCTCGGGAACATGGCGAAGACCAGCACGGCGCCCAGCAGGATCGCGACGATCCCTGCCATGTATGCCCACTGATCACCCGACAGGAAGGACGCTTTGGCGGCCGCCGTGATCTGGCTCGAGTATTGCGGATACTGCTGCGCGACCGCCTCCGCGCCGGCGAATGACTTCGTGAGTTGACTCTCGACGCTGTCGGAGATCTGCTGAGCGTTCGGCGCGGCTACGATGGCTGAGGAGAACGCGGCGGCGTAGCCGGCCGCCAGCAACGCTCCCAGGATGGACTGCATGATCGCGCCACCGAGGTCGCGCTGCAGGTCCGCGGTACCCGAGGCCATCCCCGCCTTGTCCACGGGAACCGATCCTGTCAGCGAGTGCGACGCGGGCGTGCCGGCGAAACCTACGCCGGCCCCCACGAAGGCATACGCCAACCCGACCTTCCAGTACGGGACCCCTTCCTTCCAGAGGAGCAGCATCGTGAGGAAGCCCAGGAGACACAACGCGTAGCCGGTGAGCAGGGTGAAGCGAGCGCCCTTCGCCTCAACGAGTTTGGCCGAGCGGGGTGCGATCAGCACCATCAGGAACGCCGCCGGGAGGATCGCGAGACCCGCATCGAGGGTGTCGTAGGCGAGCACGTTCTGGAGGAACTGCTGTCCGACGAACATCGCTCCCATCAGCGTGCCGAACACGATGATGCCCGCGCAAGCGGCGACCCAGAACACGCGCCGGCCGGCGATGTGAAGGTCGTACAGCGGGTTGCTGGCGCGGCGCTGGCGGATGACGAAGGCGACTCCCGCGGCGAGCACGATCGCCGCCAGCCCCAATACCAGGGTTCCCGAGTTCGGGACCGCCGCGAAGTTGATCCCGAGCACGAGCGCCGCAACCAGCACCACAGAGAGGATCCCGCCGAAGTTGTCGACCGGATCGCTTCCCTCGTTCACGTGAGCTGGAACGTTGCGGAAGGCGAGCAGCAGGGCAACGACGGCAAGAGGCAAGGTGAGGAGGAACACCGAGCCCCACCAGAAGTGCTCGAGGAGGAGCCCCGACAGGAGTGGACCCAGAGCCGAGATGGCCCCTCCGAGTCCCGACCACAACGCGATCGACTTCGTCCGGCCGGGCCCGGACCACAGTGCGGTGATGAGCGCAAGCGTCGTGGGGAACGCCATGCCGGCCGCGAGTCCGCCGCCCAGCCTCGCGATGAACAACACGACATCGGTCGGAGCCCACGCGGCCAGGAGACTCATGGGTATCGCAAGCGCGGTCCCGATCAAGAGCATCGCCTTGCGCCCGTATCGGTCCCCCAGGGCGCCGAAGTACAGCACCGAGCACGCGAGTCCAAGCGAGTACCCAACCGCGATCAGGTTCAGCGTGGTCTGCGAGGACTGGAAGGCGGCACCGATCGACGGAAGAGCGACGTTGGCCACCGCCAGGTTCAGGTTGGCGACGGCGGCGACCAGTATCAGCGCACCGAGGACCAGCGCGCCGCGCTCGGGAGCGGTCGATCCCGAGACTCGGCCTCCATCCCCGACGGTGCTCACCCCGTGTCCTCACGTGAAGACATGGTCCGGACCCTAGCCGACGCCGCGAACGCGTGCGCCGCATCCGCGTGCCCTCGGCAGATCTTCGACCCGGAGTCCCTGCTGGCTATCGGTCGAGCAGCTCCTTGGCGTACGGCTGATCAACCTTGTACATCGCCTCGAGGTACTTGAGGCCCGATTCGTGATCCTCCTCGCTGATCGCCTCGACGGCATCTTTCGGCACGACCACGTCGTAGCCGCGGAAGAACGCGTCGGCCGTGGTGTGACGCAGGCAGATGTTCGTGTGCTGGCCGGTGAGGACCAGCGTGTCGACGCCGAACTGGCGGCACAGGTCGTCCAGCCCCGTCTCGTGGAACGAGGAGTACGTCCGTTTCGGCAGGACGAAGTCTCCCTCGAGGGGCGCGAGCTCCGAGATCACTTGGGCGCCGGGCGTGCCGGCCATGGCGTGCTCGCCCCACACCCGTAGCTCGAAATCCTCAGGCAAGTGGGCGTCGTTCGCATAGACGACGAGCCAACCGGTCCGATCGGCGCGTGCCCCTGCGACCAGCTCCTGGATCGTCGGGATGATCTTCTCCGCCCGCGGGTTCTTCAGCGATCCGGTGACGAAGTCGTTCAACATGTCGATCACGACGAGCGCTTTCACGATCCCTCCCTTCAGCTCGGTCTCCCAAAGCAGGCTACCTCGGCTCCGCCAAGTGCTGGCGACCGACTCTCTGCCGCTCGCCGACCGGCGGCGAGGGAGAGCGGCAGCCCACTCGACAGGGGGTGCCGGCGAAGCTGACCGAGCCCGGTCAAGCGCTCGATCTCATCTGCTCGATTCCCCAAGCATGGGCATCGACGTGGGGTTCGATCGCCGGCAGCGCCGAGAGAGCCTGTTCACGCGGATGGTGATGGCCTTCGCGCACGGCGATCTCGCCGCGCTCGAGGAAGGTGTGCGGTCCGACGTCGAGCTGACCCTCCGCGGCTCCTCCTGGCTCGCCGGGAAGTACCGGGGATACGAAGAGTTCGGCCAGCGCGAAGCTCGTGCTCGGGGCGGCCAACAGGCAGCTCTCCTACCTCCACTCCGGCGACGAGATGACAGTGGTCCACGACTTCCTTGTCGGGGGAGGGCCTTGCTCGTCGAGATGCCGCTCCACGAGGTCGTGAACTTCGACGGCGACGATCTCGTCGAGTCGCTCTTGATCCGTCCTTGGGATCAGGACCTCTTCGACGAAGCCGTGAACGCGTTCCTCGCGTCGACCGCGATCAGACCCTGACCTGAGGCGAGCCCGTGGATGCGGGTCCCGATCGGGCGTGGTTCGCGGCAGATGGAGATATGCCGAGTTCGCTTGCCCCACACCGCGAGTCGTCTACTGTTCGACGTGCTTCCGGGACGTCTGAGTGAAAGGACGACTTGTGCCGCACGTCGATGCTGGTGACACCGCTTGGGTGCTAGCGAGCTCGGCGCTCGTACTCTTCATGACGCCAGGTCTGGCCTTCTTCTACGGAGGCATGGTTCGGCGGAAGAACGTGCTCGGGATGCTCATGCAGAACTACGTGGTCATGGGCGTGGTGAGCGTCGCTTGGGTCTGGGTCACGTACAGCCTGGCCTTCGGGGTTGATTGGGGCGGACATGGCCTGATCGGAACGTTGCACTTCGCGGGGCTGGCGAATATCGACACCCAATCGGTCCCCGGGTACTCGGGGGCCACCGCGCAGACGATCCCCCCGCTCGTGTTCGTGATCTTCCAGATGATGTTCGCGATCATCACGGTCGGGCTGATAACCGGGTCATCGGCGGACAGGATCAGGTTCGGGGCGTTCGTGGTGTTCGCGCTGGCATGGTCGGCGCTGGTATATGCGCCCGTTGCACACTGGGTGTTCTCGCCGACCGGGTGGCTGGCGCGCCGCGGCTCCGAGGACTTCGCCGGCGGGACCGTTGTGCATATCAATGCGGCGATGGCGGGCGTGGCGCTCGCCTGGGTTGCAGGGCGGAGGGAGGGCTGGCCGGATGCGCCGATGGAACCGCACAACGTGCCGTTCACCGTCCTGGGCGCGGGGATCCTGTGGTTCGGCTGGTTCGGGTTCAACGCCGGGTCTGCTCTGGCGGCGAACACCCTGTCGGCTCACGCGTTCGTCAACACGAACACAGCGGCAGCCGTCGCGCTCCTTGCGTGGATCGCGCTTGAGAAGCTGCAGACGGGGAAGGTGACACCGCTCGGAGCGGCTTCTGGAGCTGTCGCGGGATTGGTCGCGATAACCCCTGCGTGTGGGTTCGTGAACCTGCTCGGGGCGACCGTGATCGGCGCCGCCGCCGGAGCGTTGTGTGCTTTGGCGGTCACCGTGAAGCTCAAGCTGAACCTGGACGACTCGCTGGATGTTCTCGCGGTGCACTTCTTCGGAGGCGTGATCGGCGCGCTCTTGATCGGGCTGTTCGGCACCGCCGTGATCGGGGGGAAGGATGGGCTCTTCTACGGAGGAGGCGTGACGTTGCTGGGTCATCAGGCGCTGGCCGTCGTTGCCGTCGCGGTCTACTCGCTGGTCGTATCTGCCCTGATCGCGATGGCGATCAAGAAGACGATCGGCCTGCGCGTGAGCGCGGAGGAGGAAGAACTCGGACTGGACTTAGCGCTTCACGGGGAGCGGGCCTACGATGATCTGGCCCGAACGTCGTGACTCAAGTGCGCGCGCACGGGTCGAGCCCTTCAAGGACCGCTGCGCTTACGGTTCCTCTTTACGCCGCCTGAGCCCTACGATGGTGCCTCGCGACCGTGAGGGGGTTTCGTGACGGACATGCGGGTACTGGACGTCGAACGTCGGCTCGAACGGGTCGAACGCCTCCTGAGGGCGGCGGCCGACGAGGCCAGGAGCGCGCGGATCGACCTCGGGCACGAGGATGGCGCGAACCAGCGATGGGCGGCGATGATGTTCGCGGTGCTGGACCAGCTCGATCGCGAGGGCGGGGAGGTGTCACGGCGACGTTTCCTGGAGATCGGTGAAGAGCACGCTTACAACCGTCGCGGTATGGCCGGCTTCTACCAACAGCTCGTCGAACCGACGCCGGGTCTCAAGACGCGTCTGACGGCGCGGGGGCGGGAGCGCCTGCGGTTCCTCCGTGAACGGTATGGGGCGTAGGTCCCGCCGTGGATGTCCGACTGAAGCGCGTTCGAGACCGCGAAGCGTTCTGACGGGTATCGCATCCTGATCGACCGCCTCTGCGACCGAGCGTTCTGGCCGGGCACGTGGGGGTCCGGCGAGCGCTCTCGCGCGAGCTAGATCGGTTCGATGCATCCCGGGGGTTCGGACTCCCGACTGTGCCGGCAGAGTGAGCGGAGCTACGCTGTTGCGATGCGCGGGTCCGGAGCGGAAGCGGAGGAGACGCCTCGGTGACCCTTCGTGACGCAGCGCTGTTGAAGGCTTTGGGAGGTGATCCGAGGCATATAGACGGTTCGGCGCTCTTCCGATATGCGAGCAAGGTCGTCCTGGTCGGTGGTGCCTATTACATAGCGGCCATCCTCGGGTTGCGACTGGCGTTGATCGAGAGGAACGTAACGCCCCTTTGGCCCCCGACGGGCATCGCGGTCGCGGCGTTCCTTATCTTTGGCTGGCGCGTGTGGCCAGGCGTTGCGCTGGCGGCCCTCGCGGTCAACCTGCCCATCAGCACGAACGGGTTGGCCGCCGCCGCGACGGCAACGGGCAATACCCTTGCTCCGATCGTCGCGGCGATCCTCCTCGTCAGGGTGGGCTTCCGAAGAGAGATCGACCGACTGCAGGACGCCTTGGCCATCGTCTTCCTGGCAGCCCTCCTGAGCATGTTGATCAGCGCTTCGGTAGGGGCAGGCACGCTCGTGCTTTCCGGAGCCATACCGGCAAGCAAGTTCCCCTCCGGATGGGCGGTTTGGTGGACCGGCGACGCCATGGGAGTTCTGGTGGTTGCCCCGTTCCTCCTCGGCTTGTTCCAGAGGCCGTGGAGCGGATCGCTCCGAGAGCGCACCGAGCTCTGTGCGCTCCTCCTCCTCGTCGCCACTGTGTCCGTCCTCGTGATGAACACCGATCTTCAGCTGATGTTCCTGGTGGTCCCATTCCTGGGGTGGATAGCGTGGCGATTCCAGCAGCGTGGGGCGGCCCCGGCAGCATTGCTCGCTGCCGCGATCGCTTCGTGGGCCGCCGCCCACGGCCTGGGCCCCTTCCAACAGGGCACGCTGTTCGAGAAGATGATCACCCTCCAATCATTCAATGCGACGGTCGCCTTCTCATCATTGTTCTTCGCCGCTCTGGTGACCGAACGAACGCGCGCTCGTGAAGCCTTGGAGCGCGCCGCCTCCGAGCTGGAAGACAGGGTTGCTCGTCGAACGGCCGAACTCTCTACTGCGAACGAACGGTTGGAACATGAGATAGCCGAGCGCCACGACACGGACCGAAGGCTTCGACAACGAGAGGGGCAGCTCGCCGAGGTCCAACAGGCGGCGCAGGTCGGGAATTGGGAGTGGCTGATCCCGGAGGACCGAGTGACGTGGTCGGACGAGATGTACCGCATCCACGGGTACCTCCCGAAGGCGTTCCCCCTCACGTTCGACAAGGCGGTGGAGCAGGTCGGAGACGAGGACGCCACCCGTATCCGCGCCAACCTGAAGGCAGCCCTCGGGCGAGGCCGCGACCACGATCTGCCTCCGAGCGAGTACCGCATCGTTCGAGCCGATGGGACCGAGCGCGTGTTGCTCGGGAAGGCCAGGCTGAGCGTCGGCCCGGACGGACAACCGCTCCGGATGATCGGGACGGTTCAGGACATCACGGAGGACAAGAAGGCCGAGCGCGAACATCGGATCGCCGAGACGTTGCAGCGGAGCCTTCTTCCTGACCGTCTGCCAGAGATCCCCGGGGTCTTGCTGGCGGCACGCTACCTCCCCGCCACCTCCGACATAGAGGTCGGCGGCGACTGGTACGACGTGGTGCAGCTTCCCAACGGGAGCGTCGGGCTGGCGATCGGCGATGTCGCCGGCCATGGACTGCGCGCCGCCTCCACGATGGGACAGTTGCGGATGGCGTTGCGCGCCTATGCGCTCGAAGAGGGATCGCCGTCCCAGGTCGTCGGTCGGGTCCGTCGTCTCGTTCGGGTGCTCGTTCCGGACATCGTTACCCTGATCTACCTCGTGTTCGACCCCGAGTCCGGGACCCTCCGGTTCGCGAACGCAGGCCATCCTCCGCCTCTGCTCGTGGAAGGGAACGGGCAGACCTCCTATCTGGAAGGCGGTCTAGGCCCCCCCCTGGGGGCGACCACACATCCTCGCCCAGACATCGAGGTCGCGGCTCACCTCGACGCGGGTTCGACGTTGCTCCTGTTCACCGATGGACTCGTGGAGCGGCGCGGAGCCTCGATCCTTGACGGGTTGACACGGTTGAAGACGCTGGCAGCAGATCCGAGCGAGGATCTCGAAGTGCTTTGTGACCATCTCCTGGACTCGATGGTGACGGATGAGGTCTCGGACGACATCGCTCTGCTTGCACTCCGGCAAGTTCCACTCGCAGCCGGACCATTGTTCCTTCGCTTTCCGGCGGAACCGCAGGTTCTCGCCCCGCTACGCCAGACCGTTCGCCGGTGGCTTCGAGAGATCGATGCCGATCCCAGCATCGTGGACGATGTCCTCGTGGCTTGTGGGGAAGCGTTCGCGAACGCCATCCAGCACGCCTATGGTGCGAAGGATGGCCTCTTCGAAGTGAGCCTCGTCTTGTCCGATGGAGCGGTCGAAGTCACCATCCGAGACCTTGGGAGCTGGAGGCCTTCGCCCGGTTCGGGAAGGGCCGCTCGACGGGGCGGGCTGGGCCAACGTTTGATGCGGGCGCTTATGGATTCAGTGGACGTGAACAGCGGGCCGGGGGGGACCGTCGTCCGGATGCGCCGCAGCCTTCAGGTGGAAGCCGATCGTGAACGAACTCGCGCGCATTGAGTCGGAGCAGCACGGCCCCCTCTGTCTGGTTCGCGTCTACGGAGAGATCGATATGTCCAACGATCGAGACGTCTTGACTTCGATCGAGGTGGCCGTCGCACGAGAGACGGACAGATTGGTCGTTGACCTCACGCACACGACCTACCTGGATAGTGCCGGCTTGGCGCTCTTCCTTCGCCTGGCCGAGCGGATGCAAGCCCGACAACAGATGTTGAGCGTCGTGGTTCCGGTTGATTCTCGCGTCCGGAGGGCCTTCGAACTGACGGGGCTCCTGAGTGTGATCGACGTGGTATCTCGATCGGAGGACGCTCTGAGCGAGACCAGGCCTGGATCCTCGAACGACCAAGGGTGATGAAGGTGTTACCGCTCTATCTCAACACCGGGGATCGGTGCGGGGAGTCCGACCTCCATCACGCGCCGGACGACCTCTGAGGTCTTCAGCGCGATCGGCGTCAAGTCGAGCTCATCGGCGAGCTCCGACAGCTGGAGCAGCATGGCCAGGCCCCTGCTGTCGATGAACGTAAGGCCCGAGAGGTCGAGCGTGAGTCGATTGCCGGTCCGGAGTTCTTTCTCAAGGTGACGGCCGACCGCATCTACGTTCATGACCTCGAGCTCACCGATGAGGCGGAAGGACCCTGACGTTCCTGTTCCGACGACTTTCAGGTTGTGCAGATGGGCCATGTCGATCGCCAGTTCGACCCCGATCATCTGGAGGGTCCGTTCCCACAGCGTGACCAGCTCCTCGGGGACCATCGGTTCCGGGAGCTCCCGGAGAGCGAGGGCCTCGAGCCATCCCCTCCTGCTTCTCCAGTAGTCCAACCACTGGTCCCACTCTGCCGGTTCGGCGCTCAGCTCAGGAGAGATCGTCTCCTTGCCCTCCTCCGAAGCTTGCCTCGCCTGCTCCTCGAGGAGTTGGACATGCTGCACCACGATCGATCGAGCCCCTTGGTGGGACGTTGGACCGTCGTCATCTCCAGGGGCGGTCGCTCGGTCCGGGCCGAGCAATTGCTCGACTTCGCGCCACCACGTCACCCACGCGAGGTACGCCTGAGGCGCCGCAGTGGGCAGACGGATGGTCAACTTGGGCAATTCGATCTCGACGGTACTCCGCCCTTCGGAAAGGGAGCAAGTCCGAGGTACCTCGATACCGACCGCCAACGCTCGAGAGCGACGACGTGCGCGACCTCGATGACCGTGCATATCGTCCGCCGCGGCGATCGAGAGTTCGCGTCCCGGCTCGTTGTCAGATGTTCAGGACGCGGTCACCGCGAAGACGTCTGTCGAGATCGGACCGTTTCCGGTGAACAGCGAGACGGTCTTCGAGTCGGTCGAACTCACCGCGATGTAGTCCCCGAGGAAGAACGTTCCGCAATCTGGCTGCTCGACGAACGCCAGACACGTTTGGAACAGGTCTCCATCGAACCCTGTTGGGAGGATGGACCTCGAACTCCAGGTCACGCCCGCGTCCGACGACGAGGAAAGCGTGACGCAGTTGAGCGTGTCGTTCGGGTCGCACGCCCGATCGTAGAAGACAAGGTCTACCCGGCCATCGGGCGCTGCCGACATCCAGGGGAAGAACTCTTCACGCGTGGACGGCTTGACGCGCTTGGGGGTTGACCAGAGTGAGAGACCCCCTGGCACTCGCTGATGGACCACGTACACCTGGGACGCACCCGACTTCCCATCGGTGAAGGCCATCACGAGCTGGCCGCTCGCTTGATCGATCGAAGCAGTGACGTCCGCGAAGACCCGGTAGCTCGAGTTGGGCAGCAAGCCTGGCGTCGGCGAGACGATCGGAGCGACCTCATGCGTGGCACTCCACGTCTCTCCGCCGTTCGAGGACTTCGAGACCGCGATGAAGTTGCCCTTCAGACTCGTCTCGTTGGGTCCCCCGAGGAACGTCACATACAGGGTCCCGTCGGGCGCCACCTCGAGGCGCGCGTCCTGGTTCGTCGTGTGAGCCTTGTCGGACACCACGATCGGGCCGCTCCACGTGCGGCCGTTGTCGTCGGAGAAGGCAACCTCGATGGGCGAACGCCCGTTCCCGTTGAACATCGCCCACGAGACGTACAGGCGGCCGAAGTGGTGGCCGGGCCCGGTTCCGGTGTCCACGGTGATCGATTCGTGATCGGGGAAATGGCCGTTGTGGCCCTTCTGCGCGCCGTTCGACTTGCCGGTGGCCACCGACGTTGGCGTGGTCCAGGCGGCGGCGCCGTAGCTGGCGTTCTCGTCGGCGGCCGGGTTGGCCAGCGACGGATCGAACGTGGTCGCGAGAAGGTTGACCCCCGACGACTTGTTGCCCGCGAAGGACTGGCAGACCACATCGAACACACCGAACCTGGGGTTGAACGCGACCGCAGGGTCGCCAGCCACCGCGTAGGACCCCGTGCCGGGGACGAAGGGGTCGTTCGTGAACTTCGTGAGCCCAGGGACGAAGGTCTTCGGCGCCCAGGTCGCGCCCCCGGTGGTCGAGTACGAGAAACCGCACCCGTCGTTGAAGTTCCAGTCGTTCCAAGCGCCCGCCAGGAGCGTGCCCGTCGGATCCATGCCAAGTGACTCCTCGTTCTCGGCGTACGCGTCCTTCGTGACGTTCACCGGGCTTTGCACCAGGACGCTGGCACTGAAGGTCGCTGCGTGCGCGGGGACGAAGGCGAGGACGGCAGCGCCAAGGAGCAAGGCGGCGACGCTGGGGACGAGTCGACGAGCGTTCATCCGGGGGGCCTCCTCGAAGACCGGGGGTGGGAGGTGTCGATGCTATGCCGAGGCTCGAGGAACGAGCAAGAGAGCTCGCCCTGGTCAACCTTGGCATACTGACCGCGCGTGTGCCTGGCACTTCAACGGATGCGAGCGATGTTGTGACACCGCGGGACGAAGACGAACGAGACCGGCTTCACCTGCTCGGGCGTGCCGGCGAAGCGCTCTCGGCGTCTCTCGATATCGATGAAGCGTTGGCTCGGTTGGGCGATGTGATCGTGCCTGCGGTTGCGGACTGGTTCGCCGTCGATCTCCTGGAGGACGACACGATAACGAACGTCCTGGTGATGCATCCGGACCCTGCGAAAGTGAAGCTCGCCCGACAGCTCCAACAGCGGTTCCCCTCGGATCCGAACGCCCCGACGGGGGTGCCCAACGTGATCCGCACCGGCACCGCCGAGCTCACGGCAGCGATCACCGACGAGATGTTGCGGGCCTTGATCGACGATCCGCAGCTCTTGGGGATGATCCGACGGCTTCGCCTCCGCTGCGCGATGGTGCTCCCGCTCAAGGCTCGGGGCAGGACGATCGGAGCGATCACGATGATCGGCGCAGAGACGCATGAGCGTTATGGACCGACCGACCTCCGCGTCGCCGAAGAGATCGCCGACCGTGCCGCCCTCGCCATAGACACGGCTCGCCTGTTCGCGGCCGAGAGGGAGGCGCGCGCGGCGGCCCTCGCCGAGGCCCACCGGAACGAGATCCTGAAGGACTCGACCGCCGCGTTCGGCTCGGCGGCCAGCCTGGACGAGGTTGTGAGGGTCATGCTCGAGGAAGGGATCCGTCGGGCGGGGGCGGAAGCCGGAGCGGTCGGCATCCTGCGGGAGCACGGTCGAGTGGTCTTGGCGGGCTTGACCGGATACCAACCACGGGATGAGCCGTACTGGAACGAATTCCACCTCGACGATCCACTCCCGATGTCTGATGCGATCCGTGAGCATCGCGTCATCGTCCTTTCCACGACGCCCGAGCGCGATCGTCTCTACCCGGTGCTCGCAGGTCGGGGGGAGCAGCGTGATCATGCGCTCGTCTGCGTCCCACTCATGCTTGGGAGCGAGGTCGTGGGCGGCTTCTCGGCGTCGTACCCGCCCGGCATGGCCTTCGGCGACGAAGACCTGTCGCTCTTGCGGTCGATCGGCGAGCAATGCGCTCAAGCGATCGACCGGAGTCGAGCACGTGGTGGAGCCCTCAAGGCGCGCGCCCGGCTCGTCGCGTTGGCGGGGACATCCCAGGCGCTCGCTCAGACGCTCGATCTGGATGAGACGATCGCGAACGTGTTGCGGCTTACGGCCGAGCATCTCGGAACGTCCGTCCGGTTGCTGCGGTTCGAACGGAACGGCCGGGTGGTCACCGAGGCGGGGGGGCCCATGGTCCGGCGGGCAGATGGAGGACCAGCGAGGTTGCCCGCCTCCCAGATCGTCGATGTCATCGATCACGCTCGAGCACACGGGAGCAGCTACGCCCTCGTTCCGGCAAGCATCGCGCCGGGCTCGGAGTCAGCGGATCAGAGCCTCGTCCTGCCCCTCGATATCGCCGGCTCGGTCTCCGGTGCGCTCGTGATCGATGATCCGATCCTCGATCTGGATGATCCGGAGGACCTCCATCTCGCTGTGGAGGTCGTCCGTCGGATGGCGAGGGCTCTCGAGAATGCCCGCCTGTACCGCGAGCGGGATCATGTCGCCGAGACGCTGCAAGAGGCCTTGTTGCCGCCCCGACTGCCCGAGGTGCCGGGTATCGAGATCGAAGCGGTATTCCGGCCCGCGGAACGGGGACAGATCGGCGGTGATTTCTTCGACGTCTTCGCGACTGGGGACGGCCGCTGGGCGGCCGTGATCGGCGACGTCTGCGGCAAGGGAGTCGAAGCGGCGACCCTCACCGCGATGGCTCGTCACACCCTTCGGGCGGTCCCCGACGTCGGCCACCCAAGCGAAGCGCTCGCAGCGCTGAATGGAGCTTTGCTGCGCGCGGATCTCGACGGTCGGTTCTGTACGGTTGCGTACGTCCTGATCGAGCCGGACGTCGGCGGCGGCGCGCGGGTCGAGGTTGCATCCGGCGGGCATCCCCTGCCTCAGCACCTGACCAAGGACGGCTCGACACGACGGATCGGTGCCCACGGGACACTGCTCGGGATGATCCAGGACGTTCGACTCGAGGATGTCGGTCTGCAGCTCGAGTCCGGCGATGCGCTCGTGATGTTCACGGATGGGATCATCCCGAAACAGGAATCGTCGGGCGAGGAGCCCGAAGGACTGCTGAGGGATCTACGAGGAAGGGTATGGCGGTCCGCCGCTGAGATCCGTGACCGTGTCCTCGGTTTCGTGGACGGACTAGGCCCCGCGTTGCACGACGACATCGCGGTGCTGATCGTTCGTGCCCGATGACGCCACGGTTGTCCCGCTCAGCTCGCGCACTTTCGCATACGAACGACGGTGCCCGACCCTGAGCCCGTTCCTCGACGTAGCGAGAACTCATCCACCATGGCGGCGATGATCGGCAAGCCACGGTGACCTTCCGGATCCCCGTCCACCGCTTGGAGCGTCATCAGATAGACCCCGTCGTCTTCGACGACGACCTTGATGCACCGACCGTCCCGACGGATCGACACGCGGATCTGTTCCGTTCCGCTGTGGCGAAGAGCGTTGGCGCATGCCTCCGTGACCGCGAGTTTCAGGTCCTCGACGGAGGATGGGGGAAGGTGGGGCGCCGCCTCGGTCTCGACGAACCGTCGGATATCTCGCAGGACGCGGCCATCGTCCGCGACGAACGCTCTGGTCTCAGACATCTTCCCGGCGTGTGATCCTGATGCCGAGATCCGACACCCCCGCCACCTCGAGCACACGTGCGACGTGCGGTTGTGGCGAGACGAGGATCACATGGTCCTCACCGGTGCGCGAGCGCTGCAGCTGAGCGAACAGCCGGATGGCGGTGCTGTCGACGAAGGAGACCTCGGCAAGGTCGAGCGTCACGTCGCCTTGACCGTCGAAGAGCGGCGCCAGCGCTCCGAGCAGTTCCTCGTACGACGCCATGTCGATCTCGCCGCTGAGACGGGCTCCTCGTGACCCCTCGCTCACGTCGACTCGGACCGTCTCATCGTCCATGGTTCCTGAACTCTAAGGGGTCGCCCCGTGGCGTCGCCAGCCCGAAGCATGACGGAGCCGTTCGGCCGTCCGAGGAACTACTGCAGCTTCCGTGGCGTCACTGTCTCCCAGTGTCGGGTGGTGATCAGCGTGTCGTTCTCGTAGACATCGAGGACGAGGTCGAAGTAGTAGGTCGTCGGGTCGCTCCTGAGCTTGAGGCGCGCGTTCGTGCGGGCGGTCACCTCCGGCCACGCGATCTCGGTCTCAACGTCGGACTCCACCCACGCCTCGCCTGGTGCGAGCGGCTTGACCCCGACCCGAACATCCTCGGTTCTCCATGAGCTCCCCCGATCTGCGATCGAACTCCGTGATAGCTGATGGGTCACGACGCGCGTCTCCCTCGCATAGACATCGTGTTCGATCCTCCAGATCGGCTCTAGCCGCTCTTGATCCCCAGCTGTCGGTGCGCCGCGCGCTTCCGTCACAGGATGGAAGCGCGGTCGCTCCTTGATCGGATGCTCCCCGCCCACCGTGGGCAGGACCAGTCGGGATCGATCCAAGACGACCGTGAGCTCCGAAGCCTCCGGTGGAGGCCAGGCGTTCGGCCAATCGGAACCCGCGATCGCCAGTCGGATCGTGTGTCCAACCTCGAACACCCACGACGTCGCGTCCAGCTCCAGGGAGACTTCGACGATCTCTCCGGGAACCAAGGGTTCCGGCGTCGTGTGGGAATCGCGGTGGGTCAGGTTGAGGATCCCACGGCTCACCAGCACAGAGGTCCCATCTTCCAGCACGTCGCAGAGCTTGGCCGACAGGGATGCGACGGGATGGGAGAGGCGCAAGGTTGCGACCAGAACCGGACCGCCGAGGATCTCCAACTCCTCCGAGACCGGCCACTCGTAGAGCAGAGAGTGGATCTCATCGGGGCGTTGATCGATCGACAGTCCATAGGGAGGGTCATAGGATCCGCGGATGTGCGCGGTCGTGCCCACGTCGCCGCGCACGCCGAGGGTTTGCTCGAGCGGGCCACCAGAGGGGCCGCCGAGGGTCGCCCGAAGGGGAAGTTCCAGCTCCCGGCCTCTGGCGAGGGGCCATCCGGGCTCGAAGCGCCATTCGCCCCGAACTTCACTCAGGTCGGGCTCCGGTGGAGTCGATCGACGGATGAACAGAGCGAGTGGCGGCTCCCTGTCCACCCCGTTCTCGACCCCGCGGAGCCAGCGGTCCCACCAGCGGATCATCTCGGGGACGAGGTCGATCCGCGGCCCGGGGATCGAGTCGTTCGGCCACATGTGACACCAGGGCCCCATAAGGAGACGCTTCGGGACCCGGAGATGCTCGAACATCCTGAGGAGGGCGTTCCGGTAGAGGTCGGCCCAGCCGGCGACGATCATCGTCGGGACGGTGATCGAGTCGTAGTCGGGCCGAAGCGATCCCTGTCTCCAGAACGGCCCGTCGTTCTGCTCCTCGATCGACCCGAACCATGGCACCAACTCCTCGATGCGCTCCAGCCAGAGCCGACGCCAGTCTTCTCCGGCGAGGGACGGAACGGGTGGAAGAGCGTTCATCGAAACCATGGAGAGCGGGTAGCCGAACTCCATCGCCTTGCGGACCCCGCCGCCGAAATGGACGTCATCCGTGTAGCGATCGTCCGTCGCGTATATCGGGATGATGGCCTTCAGGGCCGGGGGCCGACGCATGGCGACCTGGATCGTGTTGAACCCGGAGTAAGAGGTGCCGAACATCCCCACGGCGCCGGTGCACCACTCCTGTCGAGATAGCCGATCGATGACCTCGTACAGGTCGTCCTGTTCCTGCGGTGGATACTCAGCCGTGGCGACTCCCTCGGAGGTTCCCGTGCCGCGAACATCGATCCGGCAAACCGCATAGCTTCCCTCGTCGCGCAGCCGCCGGTACTCGGCGGCTCCAGTCGAAAGGTCGTCTTTCCGATACGGATACGCCTCCAGGAGCGCCGGCCACGGACCCCCGGACTCCGGAAGGTAGAGGGTCGCAGCGAGCCGTGTCCCATCGGGCATGGGGATGAAGACGTTGGACTCAGACACGGGAACGCACGCTCCGCTTCAACATCCGGGTGTGCCGAACCAGCCGGAAAGCGCTTGTCGCAGCCCGAGCGCGGCGGTGTCGGTGGGTTCGTCGATGGTTGCCGCCCAGGCGATGTACGCGTCGGGGCGGATCAGAAGGGCGTCGGCCGGCCGGTCATCGGCGGTCACCGTGTGGATGTCGACGCGATGCTGCCAGCCGCGCGCCGTCTCGCGGAGGTCTGAGCGGCCGGCGAGGTCGACCAGCAGGGGTCGCTCGGTCTGCGCGAGCTCGGCGACGCTGGTTGTCGCCTGGCCCGTGTGCAGGGTGAGGTTGGCTGCAAAGGTGCCGGTCAGGGCGTGGTGGT
>Ga0070703_10000235_pt1 | contig 26740 bp, 25 predicted proteins | sample KBSK5251metaG_FD_65453 | JGI IMG/M metagenome (GOLD analysis project Ga0070703, IMG submission 65453) | Corn, switchgrass and miscanthus rhizosphere microbial communities from Kellogg Biological Station, Michigan, USA - KBS K5-25-1 metaG | ecosystem: Host-associated > Plants > Roots >... | reverse complement strand
CAGAATTCATCGGACCACCCAACCCAGGGCGTTGCCCTGGGCTATTACATTTCGCGCCTTCGGCGCTGAGATCCCGGGGTTTTGACACACACTCTAAACGCCTGGGCTACAGAAAAATCTTTACGATGAAATTAGGTCACCACCAACGCTTTGCGTGACTTTGCGCCTTCGCGACTTTGCGTGAAAATAACGCTTCGGCGGTTTGTTTTCACGCGAAGGCGCAGAGACGCAAAGAAACCGCAAAGTAATGCGCCAATTAATCACTCTTTCGCCACAAAGCGGCACCTCGTGGTGTTCTTATTTTAGGAATAAATGCGCGCTGGAGCTCGAACCGCAATCGATTCTATCCCGGAACAAGTCGCTCCGCAGGGGAACGCCCTAAGTTTTGATGAAGCTTTTACGCTGCATCATCGAACGGTCTTTGCCACGGCGCGCGCCGTGGTGCGCGACAGTGCCGTGGCCGAGGAAGTCACTCAGGAAGTCTTTCTCAAACTCTATCGACATTTTGATTCGGCGCCGAAAGCCGATTTGCTGCGCCCCTGGTTATTGCGAGTGACCCTGAACGAAGCCCGCAACACTATTCGTGGCCAAAGTCGCGCGATGACCCGCGATACGATTTATCAGAAGTCAACGGATGAAACTTTGACGCCGCCGTTCGAATTCGAAAACCGCCAGGAACTGGAATTTGCCCGCCAGGCGCTGGACCGGATCAAAGAGCCAATGCGCAGCTGTCTGTTGCTGAGGCACCAGGGATTGTCTTACCGGGAAATCGCCCAGACCCTGTCGCTGAAAGAAAATTATGTGGGCAGTCTGGTAGCCCGAGCTCGCAAAGAATTTGCGCGCACCTACTGGAAGATGGGAGCAAGCCGATGAGAAATTGCATTGACGAAGGTACTCTGCAGTCCTGGTTTGATGGCGAACTAGACGCGAATGCAGCCGCGCACGTAACGACGCATTTGAATGCCTGCGTTAATTGTGCTGAAGCGGCGCGGACACTCGCAGCTGAAAACCTGATTCTTTCCGAAGGGTTGTCGGCGGAGTTTGCCGCAGCGATTCCGACTGAGCGTCTGCGTCAAAGGGTCAATGCCGCAGTGGCGGGAGAGCAAGTCGCCGGCTCGCCGGCGCTTAATCGATCGTGGTTAAGCGCAGTCCGTGATTTCCTGCCGTCATTTCGCGTGCTCAGCTACGCCGCGGCGGCGGCCGCAATCCTACTCGTTGGTTCATTCGCTTTTGTGTACCTGAAACGAAATGAGCCGGGAGCCGTAGCAGTTAAAGATCGTCTGCCCGAAATCGCTTTAGTGACTCCGAACGCTGGACCGATCGTGAAGCCGACTTTGGAAGTGAAGCCGTCCGAGGCGCCGCGTGAAGTTAGATCGGTCAAAAGAAATCGACCGGCTGAAGAACAAGCCACTTCATTGGCCTGGCAGGAACGGCAATATGAACGAGCCATCGCCAAGCTGAACGAAGCGATTAAGGCCCAGTCGCCGCTCCGCCCGTCGCTGCGGGTTGAATACGAATACAACCTCGCGGTCATTGAGAATGCTATTGCTACCACGCGCGACGTTGCCAGAAAAAATCCCAACGATCCGCAAGCCACGCAGTTCATGCTCGCGGCTTATCAAAGCAAAATCGATCTCATGAATCAGATCGCCGAGGCGCGAGTCCTGGAGAGGTAGCTTAATCTTGCTGAGAAGCTACTGCAGGTATCGGTTCAGCTTGAAAAGGTGGCACGGGCGTCCCGCCCGTGAAATCACGCGCAAGATGCGCGTGCCACTTCATGCGATGCGCCATTGCACCATTTTCATCTTCCTGCTACTGCCTGTTTCTGCCCTGGCCCACGCGCGCAACTCAACGCCTGACCGCAGGAAAAGTAACCAGCAAGTTGAGCGCACCGTGGCTGCCGATGCCCGAGTGATCGTGACGGCCTGTGTAGTCTCAGGCAACCTGAGGGTTCAAAGTTGGGACCGCAAAGAGGTGCGCGCGCGCATCAGTGACGGCGTGCAAATCGATTTGACTCGCGTCGACGAGGACAAATCACGAGCTGCTACTGAACTTAAACTTACATCCCAGGGCGGTCGCCGCGCGCGCGATTCGTCTTGCCTGCCGTATGGCGATGTCGAGTTGCAAGTGCCCCGCGACGCCACTGTGAAGCTGCAAACAAGCAGCGGCGAAATAAGCGCGACGGATGTCGCGCGGGTTAGCGCCACGTCTCAGTCCGGGACCATCACGCTCAACCAGGTGCGCGCCGAGGCAGACCTAAGCACGATTGGCGGAAGGATTTCTGTACGCGACTCAACCGGCGCGTTTAAGCTTCACACGATCGGCGGTTCAATTGACGCGCGTGGTCTTGGTCCCGCAGTCCCGGGCGATTCGCTAGATGCCGACACGGTCGGCGGTGAGATCATGCTCGATCGAATCCAACACCAACGCGTGAAGGTGGGCTCAGTTAGCGGCGAAGCCGAGTATGCGGGCCCTCTGGCTCGCGGAGGGCACTACAGCTTTCACAGCATTTCCGGACGCCTGCGTTTGACGCTGCCGGCTAATTCATCGTTTCGACTGTCGGGCACTTTGGGAACGGGCGGCGAATTGAGCAGCGACTTCAATGTCACGACCGAGAAGGGCTCGAAATACAATCCCATGCGAACGATCAGCGGGATCGCGGGCAGTGGCGATGCATCAATCAACGTCTCGTACTTCACGGGTTCAATTCAGATCAGAAAGCAGTGAGTTGGATTTAGACCAAGACTGGAGCGCAACCGTCTCGGTTGCCAACGATTAGCAACTTCTAAGCGGATGTAAGTCTCCGATTTGAGACCTCTGTCTAACCGGGCTACCGTGTTGATGGCTCTGCCACACCGATGCGCGGCAAGTCTCCGACTTGCCGTTACGTGCCTATCTAAGCTAACGGTCTATGACCGTGCTGGGTCGGAGACCCTCAGGATAAAAAGGCTCGCGGCTGGCGAGTCGGAGACTTGCCGCGCATCGGCGCGGCAGAGCCATTGAAGCGGGTCATTCGGTAGCCACAGCCATGTGGCTGCACAGTCAGGACCGCGCGCGTCAGCGGGCGGGACCAGGTTATCCCATCCGCTCACGCGGAGGGTACTGACTCCTGTTAACTTACTTGCCACAAAAACCCTGGCGCTGGTGTTCTACCAATTAGAAGACATAAGAAATCAGGAGAATCCGAAATGAAGAAACCAGCTTTGTTGATTGCGGTCTTATCGCTCGCGTTGGCGACCATGGCCGACAAACAGTTGAGTGTTGTGTCCGGTCATAACTCCGTCGCGGCCCAGCCCCCCTGTATCGACCCGATTCAGAAACCGAGGGGCGACGAGTTAACCGAAGCGTTCAATCAAACTTACCCGCTGACCGCCAACGGCCTCGTCAGCATCGCGAATATTAACGGCGACGTTCATATCAGCGCCTGGGATCGTAACGAAGTAAAAGTGGACGCGGTGAAACGGGCCTACAGTCCGGACCGGCTCAGCGAGGTAACTATTGAGGTCACCAACACGGCGGACAGCGTCATGATCAAGTCGAAGTATCCGGAGCGAAATCAAACTTTCGAAAATCGCAATCGGGGGAATAATCCAGCCAGCGTCGAGTACACCCTGACAATTCCGCGGGGAGCACGTCTGGATGGCGCCGAGCTCGTGAATGGCTCGCTGGACATAGAAGGAGTGCAGGGAGACGTGCATGCTTCCCTGGTCAATGGCCGAGTGAAAGCCGGCGGCCTCAGTGGCGAAGTGAAACTCTCGACGGTCAACGGCAGCGTCGAAGCGAACGTGGCCACATTTGACGCGGCGAAGGGAGTTACTTTGAACTCGGTCAACGGATCGATTGTTCTGATAGTGCCATCAGGCGCAAACGCGCAGGTCAAGGCGAGCACCGTTCATGGCGCGATTACGAACGACTTTGGACTGGCAGTCGAAGACGGTCAATATGTCGGTCACAGTCTCAGTGGCCAGATCGGTTCGGGCGGTGTGCGCATTCGGCTTAATAACGTTAACGGGTCGATCACAATCAAGCGTGGGATGTAACTTAGGCGGGCTGCGGAAACCGCCGCCTGAGGCGTCCCAAACAGGTTGGGGGATCAGAAAAATGAGCGCTGTAATAACAGTATCCAGTCAGGATCTCTCGCGCAGTGACTTCACGCCTGCGCCCCATGATGTGCCATTGAATGCTCACCTCGAGAACCTGAGAGAGATTGTCTTCACGATGATGACCGAGCTCGAGTGCCTTGGCCGGCTGGCGCCCACAGAATCGACTGAGTCGACTCCCGTCGACCTCAAAGATGCAGTGCAAAGATTCGAGATAGAACTCATCAGCGCCGCCCTCGAAAAGACGCGTGGAAATCAGTCAAAGGCAGCCCGACTCCTGGGCGTCAAACACACGACGTTGAATGCCAAGCTGAAGCGGTATCAGATTCGATATCCGCAACCATCCTCCGAAACCACTTTTCGCCGTGCGGCGGCTTGAACTTTGGCCCGCCCTTTCAGAGTCTGTCGGAGAAATAAGCTCTGTGGTTCTCTGTGCGATCTCTGTGCCTCTGTGGTTGATTTTTTCTGAGTCTCTCACGGCAGAGACGTAGAGATTCCGCAGCGCGGCAGAGCCGCAATCAAATGCGTTTAAGCTCCGGAGGAGGAGTGTTTATAGCTACACCGTTCACAAACCAGTGCAAGCTCCGGAGGAGCGAAACACGACAATGCACCTTGCGCTCCTACGGAGCTAATGGAACTTAATCAGCCAGGTATCTATAAACATTTCATCCCTACGGGATTGTGTGGCCGCAAAACTTTTAAGAAGAACAAGATTCTCCAGACGTGTTCCACAGAGTTACACGGAGAAATCCCTTTTTCCGACAGCCTCTTCAAGGCGGGCTTAGCGCGGGTTGATCAACAGGTTTGCCCGGTCTATGTGACGACTTAGATGGCTTGCTGGTCCATCAGCCCCACCTTGGATTGACACCTACCGGGCGCTAACATAAGCTCAGCGCAGTTCAACAGATTGCAGTCTGCACGCTCCCTGGCTTTGGTGCCTACTCCCGAACAGTAGCGTGTTGTGTCTCGAACGAAATTGAATCCTCAGAATTGGTTTCTTTCGCTCCCGATTCACGTCAAAACAATCTTCTGATATTGAGCCCCACTAACTCAGTGAACGGCGTTGCTTTTTCTCTCGTCGTTGTCGGTCGCATGAGAACGACCCCGATCAATTTCTAAATAAGGAGACCTCAAATAGTGAATACAAGAAAATCTTGGCAATCGTACAGATTAGGAATTCTCACAGTAATCATCGCGTTATCAGTGACGGCCCTCGGAAGCCTGGCGCTCGCTGCCGGCTCGTCTTTTTTTCAGGGGTTTGAAACGGATACCAGTGGTTGGGTCAGCGGGGCAACTCGCGTGGCGTCTGGCACCAACGGGATCATCTCGGCGAGCGGAAGCTGGCATGCAGAGGCAGCTGAAGGCGCCTTTACCAGATGGGGCGGCTACGGCGGAATTCCAGGATGTGGACCAGCGGGCTGCGCAGCCACGTTTCCGGCGAATGGCTATATCACTTCGATCGATATCTATCTCGATGCGGAGAGCCTTACCCGAGCCAACGACACACGCTTTGATTTCAGTTCGGCAATTAACGACCCGGCCGGAAACCATCGTCGTGATTTTGTCTTTAACGCCGGGTTTTACAATGACACGGACCTAACAGGCGACGGCCCTCGCTTCGTTATCAGCGCCAGCAACAATGCTGGGCGAGACAGTGCGTTCCCCAAAAATCCGGGCCGCGATCCTTTTAGCATTACTAATGATGGCTGGTATACATTTCAGCACACGTTTACTAACAACGGTTCCGGCGTGCTGACGGTGGCCCTAACCGTCAAGGACGCGGCAGGTGCTGTGCTTCATACCTGGAATCTCAGCGATGCTACCGACGTCATCAACACCACGGTTGGCTCGAACCGTTATGGATTCTTTTTCGTGCAGGAGCTCTCACCTCTGGCAATCGACAACAGCAGTCGGTTTGACATCCAGAGCCAACCAGCCGACAAGGAACAATGCAAAAACGACGGATGGAAGCTGGTGGTAAATGGTGCAAACATGCCGTTCAAGAACCAGGGCCAGTGCGTCAAGTTTGTCCAGACCGGCAAATGAGCATAATTTTTATGGTTCAACATTAGTTCGACCGCTACGGCGGGAAAGCTAATCGAAAAGGCTCGTCACGTTGACGAGCCTTTTCCGATCCGCTCGCGATCGGCCTCAAATGCCGTGCTTTCAAATTAACCCGCCGGCTTGGGCGCCGGCTGCAGCGCTTCCATCTGCAGATCAATCAGCACCTCGTGGGCCACATCAAAACCTCCGGTCGCGAGAGCATGTCCCCAGGTGATGCCAAAGTCTCGTCGATCAATTTTCGTTTGCGCTGCGACGCCGATGCGCGTGTTACCTCGAGGGTCCTTAATCGCTCCCGTCAAAGTAAACGGCAGGGTCACCGGTTTGGTGACTCCTTTGATAGTCAGGTCGCCGTACAGGGCGTAACTCTTGCCTTTCTGCTCAACGCGCGTGCTCTTGAAAGTCATTTCGGCAAACTGGGCCGCATCGAAAAAGTCTGCGGTGCGCAGGTGCTTGTCGCGCGCTTCCACGCCAGTGTCGATGCTTTCGACCTTGGCCGTGAACTCGACTGAGGATTTGGTCATGTCCTTATCATCGAGATGAATGGTGCCGGTGAAATCCTTGAAGCGCCCCTTAACCAAAGCCAGCTCGTTGTGCAGGATTGAAAATCCGATGACGCTGTGCGCGACATCGATGCGGTAGTCGCCACCCGGTATCGGCAGGTACGCAGGTTTGACGGCCGCTTTGTCCTGGGCTGCGTTCGCCTCAGGCATGTTTGACGCGTTGCGAACCAGGGGCAGCATTGTCAGTCCCGCCAGGCCGGCAATCAGGGCGAACTTATTGAATCGTCTCATCGGTCTCTCCTTAATGTTTTTTGAGGAAACTTTGGGCTAAATGATACGGGTGAAACCGATAAGAATAAAGTGGGACTACACGGTGGCACAGACTTCAGTCTGTGAACCTTGAGGTTCGTGTTCTCTTCTGATCACAGACTGAAGTCTGTGTGACAAGCGAGCCGATCTGTTTACAGGTTCGAAATACGGGTCGAGGCCCGCGCCGTCAGAGGCTCCGGCTCGGGCGTGAAGTCTTCGCCGGGATTGATGAACTGGTCGCGCTCAAACTTGTATTGCTTGTCATAGAGCTGCCGGTAACGCCCGTCAGCCTCGAGCAGTTCCTCGTGAGTGCCGCGTTCGACAATCTCGCCGTTTTCCAGAACCAGGATTTGATCGGCGCTGCGAATCGTGGACAGTCTGTGCGCGATCACGAACGTCGTGCGACCGCGGCGCAACTGACGCAGTCCGTCCTGAATCAGCGCTTCACTTTCGCTATCCAGGCTGGAAGTTGCTTCATCAAGGATCAGCAGTTTTGGATCGGCGAGAATCGCGCGCGCGATGGCTATCCGCTGACGTTGTCCGCCGGATAGTTTTACTCCGCGCTCGCCCACAATCGTTTCGTACTTCAGATCGAACTTTTCGACAAACTCTTCGACGTGCGCGATGCGGCTGACGGCTTGAATTTCCTCGCCCGTGGCGTGTGGTTTGGAAAATGCGATGTTCTCCGCCACGGTTCCATCGAAGAGAAAGTTGTCCTGCATCACGACTCCGAGATACGAGCGGAAGTCACGCAGGCGCAGAGTGCTCAAGTCCTTGCCGTCGACTTTGATAATGCCGGAGAGCGGCTTATTAAAGTTCATTGCCAGACTAATCAAAGTGCTCTTGCCGGAGCCGCTGGAACCGACCAGGGCCGTCGTTGAACCCGCCGGAGCTTTGAAGGAAACATTCTTGAGCACGGGCACGCCTTCGTTGTATTCGAACCAAACGTTCTCGAACTCAATCTCGCCGGCAACCTCCGGCAGCGGTTCGCGGAAAGCGTCCTGATCGTCTTCGGTTTTCATGTCCATCACTTCGCGAATGCGATCGAGCCCGGCAAAGGCTTCGGTGATCTGGGTCCCGATAGCGGCAAACTGGATGAGCGGCATCGCCATCATTCCGGTGAAGAGGACGTACATGAACAGATCGCCAATCGTCATCTTGCCGCTGACGACCGAAGGCCCGCCCACCAGAATGATCACGACGCCAACCGCGCCGATGATTAACGATGAGAACGCGGTCGTCGCCGAGACGCCGGTCATTGATTTGGCGATGTTACGAAAAAGTTTGTGCGCGCCGCGCGCAAAGGTCAGCTCTTCGCGCTTCTCGGCGGTGTATGCCTTGACGATCCGAATGCCGCCGAGTGATTCGGCCAACCGCCCGGTAAGAGTTGCAGTGATTTCTCCGCGCTCGCGGAACAAAGGTCTTAGCCGCGTGAAAGCGAAAGCCAACAATGCGCCGAAAGCTCCCAGCACCAGAATTGTGATCGAGGTCAGATGCCAGTTGAGCCAGAATAAAACACAGAGAGCCACCGCCGCGGTGATAAAGCTGCCAACGAGTTGGACCAGGCCGGTGCCGACCAGATTACGAATGCCTTCGGCGTCGTTCATGATGCGCGAAATCAGCTTGCCGACCTGGGTTGAATCGAAATAGCTGACCGGCAGACGGGCAATCTGGGCCTGCACTCTCTTGCGCATTTCGGTGATGGCCCGCTGCGCCGCGACTCCGAGAACCTGCGAGAGGCTGAAACTCGTGAGGGCCTGAATGATGGTCGCGGCGCCCGCCGCCAAAGCGATCTTCCAAAGCAGATCCGTGCGTCCTTTGACGATCACCTGATCGATCAAAAACTTGGTCGAAGCGGGGAGCACCAGCCCCATCGCCTGATTAATCAGCATCAAGACAGCGCCGAGTAACAGCCGATGACGATGCGTCCAAACCAGCTCGCGGGCATCGCCCCAGGCGGCCGACCAGCGAATCTTTTTCTTTTTCGGTTCAGGCAATTTGTCTTCACTGCGGCGCCTTCAACGGTCTACGCGCATTAGCGAGAACGTAAAAGGCCACCGTTGGTGACCATTAATATCACGGGACTATTGTCAATTGCTCTTACCGCTTACTGCTCAGCGCTTACTGGCTTACTGCTCAGGACGCGAGCGCCTACGAAACCAACCGTAGCGCTATCGAATACACAAGCAACGCGACGACGGCCCAGCATAGTAAGAGATAGAACCTAACGAGGAGACTTACTAGCAGAGGCTTATCGTTGAGTCGAAGTTGGGCATTGTCGCGCGCGCCGGCACCGAAGTTGAAGATGGACGGCAGCATCAATTCAAGGGTCAAGAACACCCGATTAACATACCTCGTCGCCGATGGCCGTGCCCGAGTGGGTTGGGCGTGATCGCTGGCGGACTCGACACCGCTCTCAACATATGTAGTTTCCCCATCGGAATTGCGCACGAAACGCTCGTCATAGAAGATGAAGCCTCCGACAAGGCACAATAGGGCAAACGCCGCCAGGTAACTTCCCGGGGAGAATCGACCGTAGCCCGTCACCCATGCGCCGATTCTTGTGAGAAGCGACGGTGAGGCCCGCAACCTGATTAAGAAAACCGCACTTGCAGCTTCAACAAGCCCGTGTTTCGCCAAAGCCACCTCCAGCGGTAATAGCGCATCCATCGATCTTGAATTGCGCTGCGCTAGCCGTGAGACTCCTTGTACGTCCGAGGTGTCAAGTACATATTCAACACGAAGATCGTCAAACAAGATCGAGCCCGAACCGATGGGTGCGGCCGGTTGGATGTTCAGAATGTCAATAGCATGTGCTGAAGTTCGATTCAGATCCAGCGTGCTGGAAAAATGAAAGTTGCGCATTGAAAGTTCGCCGGAGAAGGTTGACAAAGCAATTGCTACCGATCGCTCCGCCGTAGCATCGTCGAGGACAAGGTTCTCCGCGTGTACGTGCACGAACTCGATCGACTGACAGATATTCGGATCCTTCGCCCGTCCGGCCTTCCATGGGTTCGCGTCCGTTCCTTGCGGACACGGATTTCCGCCGCAACTACAGTCTTGGTGGGCGATTTGATCTGAGCGCGGCGTTGGATCTGCGACGAAGCGAACCCCTGAGAGATCAATTGCGGCACCGGCCCTGAGACCGTTGCAGTCCACCTCGTCACTAAATACAGCGGAAGCAAGATAGATCGAGCCATCGATTCGAACGCCAGCAAGCGTTACCAGACCGTGAAATTGACAATTAGGAAGATCCACTGCCGCGGCATGAAGGCTGCGCGCGTCGAACGCTTCGAACTGTGCTCCATCTCCCTCAATCCATCGGATGACGTTCACGCCCTTAAGTGACACGTCCCCAAGAAATAGTGAATTGCCCAACTTGAGGCCTGCGATGGTCGATTGATCAAGGTCGAGCCTTCCTCGCTCACGGCTCTTTGAGTAGTCCAATCGCAGCGAACCTTCGAAAATACAACTGTGACAGATGAACTCCGGGCATTGGCCTTCGTTGCAAGCGAATCGCAGCCTAGTTTCGCGCCGAAATGTTTGGCCTGACAACCTCGTAGGATGCCCGATCGTCAAGCAGTCCGAGCCATCCCCGTTGTCCATTAGCTCCACTGTGCTCGATCTGGCACTTCGCGGAGAGATCTTGCACTTATCATATGCTGCGGCATGCGCGACCGGCTTCCAAGTTGTCAGGAGTAATAGTCCGGCAGCAACCAAAGGTGCCCAATCGCTGAACATCCGCCAGCGATTTGCTCCCGTTATGAACACTTGGCTTGAGCAACTCTCACATTGGATGTTAAGGCGATACACTTTTCCAACCTGCATTGCGGGCGAATGTATCCCTTAGGCCAGGGGTTAGCAAGGATTATTAGGCCCGTGACGGCTCGATCAGGGGAAAGGCTTAAGGGAAAGAAGCGGTCACGTACGAAGGAAGGATCAATTTCTCAACGGACATTTCGCCAACCATACTATGACTTGGCAAAGAGAAAGGCCGCCGGAGTTATTTAACCAGCGTCTGTAAGTCGTTGAAAAGCAGTGGTAGCGCATACGGGACTCGAACCCGTGATCTCTGCCTTGAGAGGGCAGCGTGTTAACCAACTACACCAATGCGCCGTGATTTGGGATTATAGAGGGCGCGAATTCACCTCGCAAGTTTGACCTAACGCAAACTGTTAGTTTGCGCCCGCAAGCTAACACTACCTTACGCTGTTTGTGCGAAGGCGCGTGGCGCTCGCGCCCGATTAAGTTAAGAAGCAATCCTCATTGCTTACTTTCCTTCGCGCTCGATTTTGAATAGATGTAATTATCGCGCGCTTTCACCACTAAGCCCGTCTGATTGACGCGTACCTTGATGTCACGGCGTTGACCGGCCTGACCTGCGGGCGGGTAGTAACCGATGCTGTATTGGCGTCGTAATTCATCAGCCAACTCGCTGAAGGCTGCGGACAGGCCGACAATCGTGTCGCCGCGATAATATTGGCCTCCCGACTCGGAAGCGATCTCGTGGAGGTACTCGCCAGCTCGCCGATAATCGGCTGGGGAAGAACCGGGTCCGCCACCGCCGGGCGGCGGAATCCCAAAAATCACTCCGCCTGGCAAGCGTATCCCTCCGGGGCCACCCATAACATCGCGTGAGGTATCGTAGGCTACGCTGTACACAGCGGCGTCTGCCTCCCGAACTTCCCTAATCGTGCTCTCATACGTGGCCTGGTCGCTGGCGGTGTCCACGCCGTCGGTGAATAACACGACCGCCTTGCGTCCGCCGATCGATTTCAACTTCTGTCGGATTGTCTGATGGACTGCGTCATACAAGCGCGTGCTGCCTCCGGTCCTCGTGCGGCGAATAGCCTGGATCAGAGTGTCGCGATCGCTGGTCGGTTCACAAAGCGTGCGAATTGAATCGTCGAAAGACATCACCATCACACGGTCCTGATCCTTGAGCTGATTAACAAAGCTAATGGCCGCGCCCTGCATTTCTTCGATCTTAAAGTGTGTCGACCCGCTCGTGTCGATCAGCAGCACGACCGTGAACGGTTGATCGACCGTCGCAAAATACGCGATGCGTTGTTCGACGCCGTTCTCAAACACATGAAAGTCGCGACGCGTGAGGTTCGGAATGTACTTGCCGCCTCGATCCATCACGGTAACCGGCACCGTGACGAGCGCGGTGTCGACCGTGAGCGTATCGCCTTCGATCGTCTCGCCATCGCCTGCAATCTTCCCGTTATTCGTGGTCTGCTCGTCCTGATCTGAAGTGGTGGCGGCGTTGCTGGCTTGACCCGGGCTCGGCTTGGCCTCTGGAGGCGCCTTTCGTCCAGATTGTGCGCGGGCAGGTAATGAGAGAATCAGCAGGCAGAGAATGACAGCGAGACCAAATACTGGGAGCGCGGGCGCCCTCGCCCGCATTGAGCGCGCAGCGCGAAAAATAATTTGGGCTCGAATTCTCTTGGGACATGCGCGTGCTGCCCCCGCGTTTGCGGACGAGGGCGTCCGCGCTCCCAGTGTTAAGTCGCCCCTTTCAACTTTGGATTGGGTTTTTGGGCAAAGCTCCCCAGCGCTAATTGTCTTCGGTGCGAATGAGCGCGACGTCTGGTTAAGGTCGGGTGCCGGGGGATTACTTTGTTTCATATGATTTTTAGACGTGAATTGCCGCGCGTCCTTTGCCTGCCGCGGACAAATTTGTCTGGGGATGAATAAGGGAAGAATTCGCAGCGCGTACGGGATTGGAACGCGTGATCTCTGCGGGGAGGGCAGCGTGTTAACCAACTACACCAATGCGCCACGTAGTTGAACGGATTACAGGTTGCTGCGCCGGAGGTTGGCAAACTCGCCATTCGCCGGCAATGAAGCCTGCCACGCAGAGCAAATCGTCGGGATTCCATCTCCCTTCGTTGATCTCTCAAAAACGAGTCAAGGCAATTTTTTGCTTGTCCGTCGGGAAAGATGTAGCCTTTGCTCGTTCCCAGAGTGGGCAGACCATCGGTGGCGCAAAAGCGCCTATGGTGCCGAGAGATTTATGCCACTTTCCTCACCGTCCTCATCAGGCATTGAGACCGCTACAAACTCTTAAAGGGAGAAAACTATGAAGTGCACACTTTCATCACTCGTGATGAGGCTGGCGGTGTCTCTCTCTCGTTGCGACATGCGCGTTCTCTACCAGCGCCCAGCAGGGGCGTTCCCGCGTCACCGTCACGGGAGGTGGCAACAAATGAGAATGAGATCAATAAGTGGGTTGTTACTGATCGCACTGACGCTGCTCTTCGTCACGGTCGGTAATGTTTTCGGCCAGTTTGACTCTAATATTATTTACCGGATTACCACGATACGCGGCGATCAGTGTCTAACCGTCGCGCGCGGTATGAATTACGAGAGGGATGGCGCTCCGGTCATACAGTCGGGCTGCCTCGAAGGAGAGCGCAGCCAACAATGGCAGCTCCTTCGCGCTCGCGATTACTACTACCAGATTATCGCGCAGCACAGCCTCAGGGCCCTCGACGTCTTTGGGGGAGTATTCTCAACGGGCAACGGTGTCAGGGTAGACCAATGGGCTTATTCAGGTACCGAGAATCAGATGTGGAGATTCGCTAACGCCGGCGACGGTATTTGCCAGATCATCGCCAGGCACAGCCAGAAACCCTTAGACATGAATGGCGGACCAAGCGCGGGCGAGGGTTCGTACGCTCAGCAGTGGGATAATTGGCACGGCCCCAACCAGAAGTTCAGGTTGCGGCCAGCAGCATGGAAAAACGCTCCCATGCCGGCAGCTTGTCCGACCGAAGATGACGCGCACATTACGCTCTATGCCACTGATCGCAATTTGGCCCGGCGCGGAGAATTCAGCATCAATGAAACAATTTCTTTGAAAGTCTGGAACAATACAAGGGCGTCGATCTTTTTCAATCAGGAATGGCGCGCGCAGCGATTGATACGTGAGGAAGGATTGCAAGTCGAGCGGCTCTGGGACACCGACCAGTGGTTTCCGGTTGTGGCGCCCGGGGAGTGCCCGCCGGATTTAACAGAAACCGGCGACGGCTCTGTTCGCACCAGAGTCGACGATGTGCCGCTGAGACGGGTGTTCGAACTTCGCGCAGGGATGAGTAATACTCGAAGTTGGACGGCTCCCATCTCGCTTGGGCCCGGTACTTACCGTTTGAGGCTTGTTTATGCTCGGACCGCTGCCGATTTACGCACGGCTTCCGCCGTTTGCTCGTCGGCCTTTACGGTTCGTTGACAATGAGTTTGTAAAGTCATCGAAGCTCTGCTGAGCGAAGCTTGGTCTAATTCATTTGCCACCTCGTCTGCGGTGACTTTTGCGTGACGACTTTCGGCGCCGAGGTGAGCGCCGTCACATTCCGTTATTCCCAGCGCATGATATACTCCGCCTTTCGCAATTCTTTATTTCATCGACCTTGTGTCAGAAGCCCGGCCGTGAGGGAGGGCCAGTTTACACTTGTCGCCGTTGCTTACGCGCGGGCTTCTGATACGGTGAACCTGACCAAAGATAAATGATCATAGCGGTGCCGAACGAAACCGGAGAGAGCGAAGCGCGCGTTGCGCTCATGCCGGATTCGGTGAAAAAACTTGTGGCGTTGAAGGCCGCGATTTCGATCGAAAGCGGCGCCGGCCTCGGCGCGGCGCGCACCGACGATGATTACGCGGCAGCCGGTGCAACGGTTATCACAGATCGAAATGCGTTACTTGCCGGCGCTGACGTGCTGGTCGTCGTCAATCGTCCTTCTGCCGACGACTTCAACAAAATGAAAAAGGGCGCGGTCGTGCTCGGCTTTCTGCGTCCGCTCGACGAACCTGCCGCGCTAACTCCCGCACTCGAAAATGGCCTGACGACTTTCTCGATGGAACTGGTGCCGCGCATCACCCGCGCGCAGGCGATGGATGCGCTTTCGTCGATGGCTACGGTCGCCGGCTACAAAGCGGTTTTGTTGGGAGCGGATCGAATCCCGCGCATGTTTCCTTTGTTGATGACGGCCGCCGGCACGGTGCCGCCCGCGCGCGTTTTGGTTTTGGGAGCGGGTGTTGCGGGATTGCAGGCGATCGCCACGGCGCGACGTTTGGGCGCAGTGGTCGAAGCTTATGACGTGCGCGCCGCGGCCGGCGAACAGGTGCGTTCGCTGGGCGCAACTTTTCTCGAAGTCGATCTCGGCGGCATTCAAACCGAAGACAAAGGCGGCTACGCCGTCGAGCTTTCAGAAGAAGCTTTGAAACGTGGGCGCGACCTGGTTGCCGAACACGCGAAGACTGCCGACGTGATCATCACGACGGCGCAAGTGCCCGGCCGGCGCGCGCCTTTGTTGATGGACGAAGCGGCAGTGAACGGGATGAAGCGCGGCTCGATCGTGATCGACCTCGCCGGCGCGACCGGCGGCAACGTCGTCGGCAGCAAACCCGATGAAACGGTTGAGCATGACGGCATCACGATCATGGCGCCGACCAACTTGCCGGCGACCGTGCCTGTGCACGCGAGCCAACTCTATTCGCGCAACGTCACATCGTTTCTTAATCTGCTGATCAAAGACGGCGAGTTGCATCTCGACATGAATGACGACGTAGTTGGTCCATCGTGTGTCACGCATGAAGGCAAGTGGATGAATCAGCGCGTGGCTGCGGCGATGGAAGCAGTGGTAAAGTAAATACACATGCACATAGTAGAAGACATTCGACCACTCGCCGATCTCGAACAGAACTCAGGTGAAATGCTCAGGCAACTGCGCAAGACGGGACGTCCGATTGTTCTCACCGTCAAGGGCAAGGCAGACGCTGTGCTCATGGATGCGAAGACTTATGAAAAGCACCTCAGAGCGGCCAACCTGCTGCGTATGCTCACCCCAGCCGAGGCCGACGTCGCGGAGGGACGAGTGCGCTCAGTCCGTTCATTCTTGAAGGAGTTCAAGAGTGCGCGAAAAATATCGCGTTGTATTTAGAATCTCCGGCCACACCGTTTACATTCTCCGGGTCGTCCACGGAGCCAGACTGTTGGATACCTCGATAATCGAGGAATAGAGGATTTACCATGAACCTTAGTATCACTGGCGCGCTCTTCCTGCTGGAAACCACCGGCGCTATGACCGGCGCTGCCGTGATCGCGGCGCTCTATGTATTCGCGCTGGCGGCGTTTCTCGGTTATCAAGTCATTTCGCGGGTGCCGCCGCTGTTGCACACGCCTTTGATGTCGGCGACCAACGCGATCTCGGGCATCTCGCTGGTGGGTTCGATCGTGATTGCCGGCGGCACGGGCCCGCACCACAGCAAGGTCGCGATGGTCCTTGGCTTCATCGCGGTCGTCTGCTCAACGACGAACGTGGTCGGCGGATTCGTGATCACGGATCGCATGCTGCGAATGTTCAAACGGAAGAAATAATCCACAGATTTCACAGATTAGAAATAGCAGCCACAAAAAGGCACAAAATGAAATCGAGATTGGCCCGCTGTTTTCATTTAAAACGACCCGTAAGACAGATTTTCCTTTTGAGCCTTTTGTGCCTTTTCGTGGCTAACTCTTTTTTGAATCTGTGTAATCTGTGAAATCTGTGGATTGAAGAAAAGATGCACTGGCAAACTTATCTCATCGAATTCAGCTACCTGCTCGCGTCAATCCTTTTCATCCTCGGATTGAAGGGCTTGAGCCATCCCGAAACTGCGAAGCGCGGGATGCACATGGCTGAGTTCGGCATGCTGATGGCCATCATCGGCACGCTGATGCACTTCGAGATCATCAGCTACACCTGGATCATCGTCGGCCTGCTCCTTGGTTCAACGCTGGGCGCCGCCATGGGCGTTTGGGTGCCGATGACTGCGATGCCGCAACGAACTGCGCTGTCGCACGCGTTCGGCGCCTTCGCAGCGGCGCTGGTCGGGATCGCCGAATACTACAGCTACACGCACGGCTTCAAACCGCTGGCTGATCTCGATCACGTGAAGATGGGCGCGATGGGATTCGAGATCATGCTCGGATCTCTAACGACGACCGGAAGTTTGATCGCCTTTGGAAAGTTGCAGGGCATCATTCCGGGGCAACCACTCGTCTATCGCGGCCAGAACATCTTCAACATGTCCCTGCTGGCGGTCACAGTCGGCCTGTTTATTTATTTGATTTTCGTGCCGACGGCGGTCATTCCGTTTTACATCATGCTCGGGCTCGCGTTTGTCTTTGGCGTGCTGCTGGTAATGCCGATTGGTTCGGCCGACATGCCGGTAGTGATGTCGCTCTTGAATTCTTACGCGGGGCTGGCCTCGGCCGCGACGGGATTCGTCCTGGGCAATAACGTTCTGATCATCGCGGGAACGCTCGACGGTTTTTCGGGGTTCATTCTTTCCATCCTCATGTGCCGCGCGATGAATCGATCGATCACCAACGTCTTGTTTGGAGCGTTTGGCAGTGCGGCAACTGCATCAGTCGGTCCAGGCGAACAGGGCGTAATGCGAGAAGTCGGCCTCGAAGACATCGCCGTGCAAATGGCTTATGCGAGCAAAGTCATCTTCGTGCCCGGTTACGGTTTGGCGACTGCGCAGGCGCAACACGCCGTGCGCGAGTTGGCGAGCGTCCTGGAAAGCCGCGGCGTCACCGTGAAATACGGCATTCATCCCGTCGCCGGCCGCATGCCCGGTCACATGAACGTGCTGCTCGCAGAAGCAAATGTTCCTTATTCGCAACTCTATGAACTCGAACAGATCAATCCTGAATTTCCCACAACGGACGTCGCTGTCGTCATCGGCGCGAACGACGTCGTCAATCCCGACGCGCGCGATAATCCATCCAGTCCAATTGCCGGCATGCCGATCCTCGAAGTTGACCACGCTAAATCGGTTGTTGTCCTCAAACGCGGTCAGGGCAAAGGTTTCTCTGGCCTCGAAAATCCTCTATTCTTCAAGCCGGTGACTGGGATGCTTTACGGTGACGCCAAAGACACGCTGACGAAATTAGTCAGCGCGGTCCAGCACGCGTAACCAAATGCCCGCGCCCTTCGTATTACTAATTCAATTCGCATCCACTTAATCATGATGAAAAAACTAAAACTCTATTCACTCGTTCTGCTACTGATTTTGTCTGTTTCGCTGCCGGTCACCTTCGGGCAGCGACGCGATGTCAAAGTAAAGGCAACCACTGCGGCCGCGCTCCTCGCTGCTCGCGGCGGGGAAACTATCTCAGCCGATCAGTTGCGAACCTATCTTTCATACATTGCCTCGGACGAAATGGAGGGCCGCGACACGCCATCGCGAGGCCTGGACACGGTGGCGAAGTTTATCGCCCTCAATCTCGGGCGCTGGGGCTTTAAGCCTTACGGCGACGACGGCACGTTTTTTCAGAAGATCGCTTTGCGGCGCGAGGCGATTGACCCTTCGAAATCAATTGCCGAAATCAACGGTCAAAAATTCACAATTGGTGAAGACTTCATTCCCAATGCCGTCGGCGCGTCACTCACCGGGCCAATGGTTTTCGCCGGTAACGGCTGGGTCATCAAGTCAAAGAACCTCGACCCGTATCAGGGCGTCGACGTCAAAGACAAAATCATCGTGGTCGTCGGCAGCGGCCAGGGATTTCCAAAAGGCATCACGCGCGCGGATCTCGCCGGCCGACAAGGCGAGGATTGGAGCAGCCCGTCCGTGTACGCCCAGGCGCACGGGGCGAAGGGGGTGTTGGTTATTGCCGATGCCCAGAGCTTACAAAATTGGGAGGCGCTACGTCAGCGCAGCCAACAGCCGGCGCGCGCTTTTGTTGAGAAGTTTATGACGCAAGCGACGACCACCGCCAAGCCATCAATCTTGATGTCTTCAAAGATGGCCGCGGCCTTGTTAGCCGGCGAGAAGTTCGACGCGGCGACATTAGTCAGTCGGGCCGATGGCGGAGACCCAGTTGCGGCCTTCGATCTGAGCGCGAGTAAGAACGTCGCGATCACCGTAGCCGTCAAATCAGAACGTCCCATGACCCAAAATGTCGTCGCGGTTTGGGAAGGCAGCGATCCGGTTTTGAAGAACGAATACGTGGCCATGGGTGCGCATTACGATCACGTCGGCATTTGCGCGCCCGGGACCGCCGATCCAATTTGTAACGGCGCCGATGACGACGGTTCAGGCACCACCGCACTTCTGGGAATGGCTGAAGCACTGTCGCGCGCCAAACAAAGGCCAAAGCGATCCGTTCTTTTCGTTTGGCACTGCGGCGAGGAGAAAGGTCTGTGGGGATCGCGCTATTTTACCGACTACCCGACCGTGCCCCTCGACAAAATTGTCACGCAGCTCAACATCGACATGATCGGCCGCAGCAAAAAAGCCGACGACACAAATCCGCGTAACAAGGATTTGTCAGGCCCTGATTCGATTTATGTGATCGGCTCGACAATGATGAGCACTGAATTGGGCCTGTTAAGTCAGACAGTAAATAAGTCGTTTTTGAATCTGACCTACGATGTGAAATACGACGACCCGAACGACACCAACCGGTTCTTCTTCCGCAGCGATCACTACAATTACGCGCGCAAAGGCATTCCCATCATTTTTTTCTTTGACGGCGTGCACGAGGACTATCACCGTCCGGGCGACGAGCCGCAAAAGATCGATTACGAAAAGATGGAAAAAGTCGCGCGCACGATCTACATGTTGCTTTGGGAAGTTGCCGGCCTGAAGGAGCGTCCGAAAGTTGATAAGCCGCTGCCGGCGCAGTTGACGCAAAGCAGAGGCTGAGCGGCGCCCGAGTCAGGCGATTGCTTTCGCCGACTCGCGCGCCCAACCCCCAGCAAACGACTCACCAATCGATTGGGAAATCCCTGCGCATCGGCGTGGGCGAAATCGTCACTCTGAACGCCTTGGTGGCCTTGCTCGGGGGGCTCACAGTTACGGTATTTGTTCCCGGTCTCAAGAACGTCATCTTGTAATTCCCATCCTGGTCGCTGGTTACACTGTAGTTACCAATCGTCAGGACGACGCCACTCGCGGCCGCGCCATTGGCATACGTGACACGACCATACATCTCGGTTGAATTCTGGGCCATAGACAGCACCAGGCAAACAAAAATCGTGCTGGAAAGAAGGATTTTCATAACTCACTCCTGTTAATGCGTAGCTACCGGTTTAATGCGCAGCTAGCGAACTGCGAGATTGGCCGACTGGGCGTTTTGATCGCGCTGAAAGTTGGTCTGAGGTGCTCTCGACCTGCGTGGCCCGGTCAGCCGTAAGGTTGTTTGGTGGCGGGTTACGCTTGTTGCTTGCTTCAAGCCCCATAACACCCGAGGGGAAATTTACGTCATGAACATTGCCGTCCATGTCCGGTCTTAGTTCGACGAGTTTGAATCTTTGATAGCCCTGATTCCAAAGAGTAATTTGGTATCGCTCACTTTCGGGCACCTGAATCGAAAAAACGCCGGACTGAAACGGGCCTTGCCGAGTCGCGAGTACCCCGATCTCGATATCTTCTGTAACCGGCAGGTTATTGCTCTTGATCACGCCATGCAGCCACCTTTTTTGGCTCGCCACCGGCGTGGGGGCAACAGTGGTCGCATCTTTCGATGGCTCTTTCGCGAACGTGACCAAAGGCAAGGACTTGACGGCAAGTGCATAGCCGTAAACACCAGACGCCCCCAGGCAGAAAGCGATCACCGCGCCCCAGCCAAACTGCTGCACGCATTTGCCTATGAAAACAACCGGCTTGATATCGCTGTCGAGCAGGAATTTGCTGAGGGAACGCCTCTTCCGATTGTTTGTCGGCTGATTATTTTTCTCTCGGGCCCGCGGCATGCGTCCAGGATTTTCGCGCGCTTCCGGTCCTTGAGTCGCGTGTAAGCGACGATTGTGGTTTTTGTCACACGGCAACACCTGGTCAGAGGGATGGTCCATTGTTCGAGTATCTCCTTAATTTTGAGGAAGGCTGGGGAGAGAAAGTGGTGCTTAGTCGCGGGCTCTGGGACCAGCCTTGATCAAAAAGTCCTTCACCTTAATACGCACTGAAATCCGGTGAAAACAATCATGCGATTAAGCTGAGCGTGTGCCTGGCCTGGCGGCGATGGCTTGCCTCGGGAGCGCGCCGACGCGTGCACGAGGACTATCACCGTCCCGGCGACGAGCCGCAAAAGATCGATTACGAAAAGATGGAAAAAGTCGCGCGCACGGTGGATGACGTTGTAGGCGGTCGCGAACCTGCCGGCGCGTCCGAAAGTCGACAAGCCACTGCCGGCGCAGTTGAATCAAGGTTGATAGCTGGAACTACGGTTTCCTCTGCGCTCTCGGCCTCGATTGTTGCACGGGGTTAACCTTCTTGACTTCGATGTAGGAGACTTTGTCTTTGACCGGTCCCAGCGCGACATTGCCGGATCCATGCTGCTCGCAAATCCCGTCGCCGGTTCCTTTCACTCCTTCGTGTTCGCATAACTTGACCGAATAGCCACTCGCAACCTTCACTGATGAAGCGGTGTCATTCCGAAGCTTCCAAAACTGTCCTTTGTCGGCGCGATACACACAGGGCCCAAAGCCCTGTGATTTGCCGCCGAAGCTCGCATCTTCGTACAAAGCGACCGGGAACGCATTGTACTTCTCAAGGTAGGTGTACGCTTCATTCCGGAGCGTGTCGTCGGAATCGCAAAGCATCGCCTGCACGACCGTCAGAGTATTTGGTCGCAACAATTCGGCGCGCGCACTCGGCATTTGACTGAGCGCCACTAAAACACCGAGCCTCAGCCGATAACTACTCTTCGAATCCTCAAGGACGTTCTCAATCCAGGGTACCGCGACCAAAGGATTCTGTTTGGCAAGGTCCGAACGCGTCTTGCGCCGCACTACTGCATCTGGCGATTCGAGCCCGACTGAAAAATCCTGGATTGACGGTGTCTGCGCCGACATGTCCTGCGCGTAGGCGACGGGAAATAGCCCTGGCAACTCTAATTTTGAACTTGTGGTTTCTTTGTCGGTCGTGGAAGGAACCTCATTGGGCGCCAGTAGCTCACCGTGCAATTCTTTTTCCTGACCACCCACTTGCAGATACAACTTGCCGTGTTTGCGTCTCAACACGACCCCGTTGTCGTAAAAGGCGGCCTGGATTGGCAAGTCATACTCATAAACGTCGCCGTCCTGGTTGCCCGGGCGCGGTGGTGTCTGAATCGTGAAGGTGACAATCGCGCCGTCGTCCCAACGCTTGTCTTTGTTAACCAGCAACAAATCATAATCAGAATAAACGCCGCCTTTTGGATTTTTGTGGAGATACAAATCCGCAGCCGTCGTTCCCAGCGATTCCAAATTCGATAAGTTCTCAACCTTGCCACTGATCTGTGGCCGCTTATCAAGATTGATGCGCTTCCACACATAGATCGAATAAATCGCTACGCCGAGAATGACGCACCAGGTGATGGCATACAGACCGAGAAAGGCCGTTTGCTGCGGATGATTGTTCCGATTTGTCGCGCGCCACCGGGCATAGAGCGTTCTTTCGATGACCACAACCAGGAAAACCAGGATCGCGAACGGCCCGTAGGTATATAAAACCTTCGCCCATGTTTCGCCAGACATATGAGTTCTTCCTTTCTTATGACGGGTTAGGATTGCGGGAGCCGAGAAGGATGCGATTTTGGGACGCAGGCTCTAGGTTCCAGCCTGATTTCGTGTTTACAAGTGCGACTTATTCCAGGACTTGCGAGAGGCGGACGAAGAATAGTTCGCTCCAGGATTTAAGTCAATAATAATCTTCAGAGTTGGGCAGCTAGCCGTGATGCGATCGCCTGCTTTGGCTGCGCCCCGACAATCTGGTCGACGAGCTTTCCGTTCTTGAAGATCAACATCGTGGGAATGCTGCGGATCCCGAACTGCTGAGAGGTGCGCGGATTTTCATCGACATTCAATTTGGCAATCTTGTAACGGCCGTTCGATTCCGCCGCGAGTTGATCAAGCGCCGGCGCAATCATCCGGCACGGGCCGCACCATTCAGCCCAGGCATCGACTAAAACCGGAACGCCGGAAGACGCAGCGACGACATCCTGGGCAAAGGTCGCATCCGTGACGACTTGCGGTTTGCCATTAGCGGCAGCGTCAAGATTCGCACCGCACTTACCGCAGATCGGCTGATGCGTGCCGGCAACCGATTCGTTGACCCGGTTCTTTGTTCCGCATTTCGGACAGGTTTGAATTGCCATGGCAGATCTCAATCAGTCGGGGCGAATGAACAATCCAGTTCCAACTATTCACTACTCGCACTGCTCCGGCCCAGATGTTTTCCAAAAAGTTCCAACACTCTGCGCCACGCATCGGCCGCCGCTTCCGCGTCGTAAACCTGCGGTCGTGTGTCGTTGAAGAAGGCATGATCGGCGTCATAGCTCACGACTTCAACCGGCAGATCATGTTTCTTCGCAACTTCCTTCAAACCGTTTACTTTCTGAGGGTTGATCCAGGCGTCGCGCTCGCCGGCGATGAACAACGTCGGCACGCTTAACTTTTTCAAAACATCTTCTTCCGGAGTGTCACCATAGAACGGCGCTGCGGCTTTCAGTTCCGGCATTTCGCAGGCCGCGCGCAGAGCGAAGGTTCCGCCCATGCAGAATCCGATAATGGCGAAGCGGTCGACGTTGTAAGTTTCAGTGGCCGCGTCGCGTGCTTTCCGAATCGTTTCCAGGCCGTCTGCGATTCGCAGTGCCTGCATCATCGTCGATGCTTCGTCTTTATCGGCGGCGACGCGGCCGCGATAAAGATCAGGCGCCACGCACAAGTAACCCTCGTTCGCGAACCGGCCGGCGAGATCGCGAATGTGCTCGTTGATGCCCCAGTATTCCTGGATCAACAAGACGCCGGCGACAACATCTCCATGCGGACGTGCAACGTAGGCAATGGTCGCGCCCTGAGACGTGTTTAAGTTCAGAGACTCCGCGTTCATTAGTAACTCCCTATTGAATTTTCTTTGATCCAATTATAGACGGTTGGGTCATAAAGTTAGTAACAACGGGGAATCTAATTTCGTTGCGACTTTTCTGTAGCCCAGGCGTTTACGGCTGGGATAAGAACAGGGGGCGTTATTAAAGCCCCATTAATGGGGCTTTTGAAACTAATTCGCTGTCGGCGGCCAGGTAGTTTATCCGGATCGTGCGGACGAGGATCGTAAGCTGCTGGTCTACACCTCCGCCCCGTTTGATTCAGATACCGAAGTCACCGGCTATCCTTTGATTGATCTCTTCGTGACTTCCACCGCGACCGATGGCGCGTTTCTGATATATCTCGAAGACGTCAACGAACAAGGAGTCGTGACTTACTTGACTGAGGGCGCGTTGCGAGCAGTGCACCGAAAAATCTCGACGGAAGCGCCGCCCTACAAACTTCTCGTTCCTTACCATTCATTCAAAGCGAAAGACGCGATGCCGCTCCGTCCGGGTCAAATCGCGGAATTGAAGTTCGGTTTGCCGTGACTGTCAATACTGGGACCGCGGGGCGCCCTCGCCCGCATTGAGCGCGAAGCGCGAACTTCACACCGGGAATCAACAGGCTACTCTTGCTTTGCGGGCGAGGGCGCCCGCGGTCCCAGTATTGACGGTCTTCGGACGCGTTCCAATCGATCAAACTCAGCCAGCGGCGCTCGCAAAATACGAGGGCTCGTTGCCACTCTTCCATTTAATGTTACAGCCGATGCTCGCGCGCTGATCGGGATTGACGGCTTGATCGTTTAAGACAGCGTCGATGGCCGCACGCAAATCTTTGCCGGTGACGGGAATGCCGCTCTCGGGGCGACTGTCATCGAGCTGGCCGCGATAGACCAGCTTCCGCGATTGGTCGAACAAGAAGAAGTCAGGCGTGCAGGCGGCAGAGTAAGCTTTGGCGACTGATTGACTCTCGTCGTAGAGAAACGGAAAAGTGAAGCCCAACTGCTCGGCCATCTCTTTCAAACTCTCGGGCGCGTCGTCCGGATGCTCGGCAGCATCGTTGGCGCTGATAGCGACGATCGCAACATCCTTGTCCGCATAATCACGCCCCAACCGCGCGAGTTCATGTTCGATATGCTTGACGAACGGACAGTGGCGGCAGATGAACATCACCAGCAGCGCTTTGTTGCTTGTAAAATCTGTTAGCGCCATCGTTTTGCCGGAGACTACGTCCGGAAGTGTGAAATCAGGCGCGGTCGTTCCCAAATCCAACATCGTGGAGAGTGTTTTGGCCATCGTAGAGACTCCTGAATTATTCGAGTGATTTCGCACCAATACTAACTCAATTGCTCACGCGAAAGGTATTCGACTCAGTTACAAATCTGTAAAATGCGGACGTGTTCGCATTTATCCTGCTACTGTTAATCGCAACCCCATTCGGCGGCCGGGCGCAGGATAATCAACCCGTTCTCCCTTTGGGCCAGGTCGTCGAAAAGGTCGCTTGTGCCCAGGACCCGAACCAAACCTACGCGTTGTATCTCCCCTCGACTTACCTAAGTACGCGCAAGTGGCCGATCCTTTATGCGCTTGATCCGGGCGCCCGCGGCAAGGTTCCGGTCGAGCGTTTCAAAGAAGCGGCAGAAAAGTTCGGCTGGATTATCGTCGGTTCAAACAATTCCCGAAACGCAAGTACGCAGTCGTCAATAGACGCCTGGAACGCGATCACGCTCGACACTGCCCAACGATTCTCAATCGACGAGGGCCGGGTTTATGCAGCAGGATTCTCAGGCGGTGCGCGAATGGCAATCATGCTTGCGACTCAGTGCAAGGATTGCCTCGCCGGCGTGATTGCCGGAGGCGCCGGATTCCCGGAAGGCGTTGAGCCCTCGGCGTCAATGCACTTTGCGTTGTTCGCCATCGCCGGCACCGAAGACTTCAATTTTGCAGAGGTGAGATTGCTCGAAGAAAAGCTCACGCAAACGGGCATAGCTCACCAGGTGGAAATATTTGAAGGGCGACATGAGTGGCCGCCGTCGTCAGTAGCCGTCAATGCGGTCGCCTGGATGGAACTGAAGGCCTTCAAACGCGATGGGCGTTCACTCTCGCCGGTGTTAATCGAATGGTGGAATTCAAGATTGAAGCAGGCCGTGGAACTTAAAGAAGCAAAACGGTTTTATGACGCTTATCAAATCTATGCAGAATTGAATTCCGCGATCAAAGGAATTCGCGAAGAAGTCGAATTGGAAAATGAAGTAAGCCGCTTACGGAACTCCAGCGAGGTGCGCGACGCGCTGCGTGACGAGCAGCAGCAGATCAGAAAGCAGCGAGACCTCGAAACTCAGCTCATCAACCTGATTGTCGCAACTCAGCGCCTGACACTTCAGGACAGTAGCGCAAGTTCTGATCGAAATACCCAGGCGAATGATGAAGGCCTTGATGCGTACACGCGCCTGCAGGCAATGCTGACCAAACTACGTCGCGAGGCGCAAGCGGAACAGGATTCGACGACGCGGCGGATCGCTCGTCGCGTCATTAGCGGTCAATATATTGGTTTATTCGAACGCGGCTCAAACGCTCTGCAGACTCTGAAGCGTTATGACGAGGCTGTTCGCTTCTTTTCATTGGCGACTGAAGTCGATCCGGATCGCGCCGGCGCTTTTTATTATTTGGCTTGGGCTTATAACTCGAAAGGCGACAGGAAGAAATCGCTGAAGGCCTTGCAGACCGCCGTCGACAAAGGCTTCACTGACGTGGCCGGGCTCGAGAGTAACAAAGCGTTCGATTCGCTGCGGAACGATCCGCAATACCAGAAGATTGTTAGTGGATTGAAAGAGAAACAGTGACGGTACGCACTCCTCCGGAGTGCTCTCCCGATTGTGGCACGGGCGTCCCGCCCGTGAAATCACGCGCAAGATGCGCGTGCCACT
>Ga0070703_10000226_pt1 | contig 27161 bp, 20 predicted proteins | sample KBSK5251metaG_FD_65453 | JGI IMG/M metagenome (GOLD analysis project Ga0070703, IMG submission 65453) | Corn, switchgrass and miscanthus rhizosphere microbial communities from Kellogg Biological Station, Michigan, USA - KBS K5-25-1 metaG | ecosystem: Host-associated > Plants > Roots >... | reverse complement strand
GCAGAAGGCCGCTGATCTGAGAAAATCAGCGGACCGAAGGCTGCGTAAATCAGCGGTGAATCAAGACACCAAGTCCCACTTTTCATCACGCCCTAACCCCCTCACGACAACACAAAAATTGACAAAGCCTTCCTTACAAGCAGACAATCCTGACAGTCATTCTCAACCGGAAAGGTTTCTAATGCACAAGAAGTTTAAGGCCGGCGTTGCGTCGCTTGTTGCGCTGGCGTTGCTAGCGGTTTCCGTAAGCGCAGCCTTGCAGCGCGCCGCCTCGATCAACAAACCAGAGACTGCTTCGCTCAACTCTACCGAAGACGTTCTCAAAGTTGTGAGCCGGCTCCGCGAACTCGATATCAAACAAAATGTCAAAAGCTCGTTCAAGACCAAAGACGAAATCGAGCAATCGGTTATTCGCGATCTCGACGAAAACACGCCGCCCGAGGAACTCGAAGCGACGCAAAAGACTCTCGTCAAACTTGGGTTGATCCGAAAGGATTTCAAGCTTCGCGACTACGTCGTGCAACTCCTGCGCGAACAGGTTGCTGGTTATTATGAACCGAAGACCAAAGAGTTTTATCTTGCCTCGTGGCTGCCGGTCTCCGATCAAAATCGTGTCATTGCTCACGAACTCGTTCACGCGCTGCAGGACCAGCACTTCGATCTGCGCCGCTTCGAAAACTGGCCAAAGGGAGACTCCGATGCCCAGCTTGCCGCGCACGCGCTTGTCGAAGGCGAAGCGACGGTTGTCATGATCGAGTATGAGTTCGATGAACGCGGCGCACGGCTCGACCGGGCCAGGCTCATCTTGCTCGCCAACTCGCTGATCGACCAGGACAGCGATACCGATCCGAAAACTTATCCGGTGCTGGCGAACGCACCGCAGGTCTTGAAAGAGAACCTGCAGTTTCCGTATCTGTACGGCGCGCGCTTTGTGGGAACGCTGCTCAAAGGCCGTTCGTGGCAGACGCTGGATTCGGTATACAAATACCTTCCCTCATCGAGCGAACAGATCATGCATCCCGACCGATTCCTGAGCCGCGACAATCCGGTGAAGATTGATCTGGCGGACCTCGGCGGTGTGCTCGGGCCAGATTGGAAGAAATCGGACGTGGATGTGAACGGCGAGTTTGGATATCTGGTTGCCCTCGCGGAGTTCATCCCGCCGCGAATTGCCCGCGTGGCTGCCGCCGGGTGGGGTGGCGACGGATATGCACTCTATGAAAAGAAAGGCTCCGGCGCGACGCTCCTCGTTCAGTACACGACGTGGGATTCTGAAGGCGATGCGCGAGAGTTCTTCGACGCGTACTCGACACGAACCGAGAAACGATACGCGGTCCGAAAGCCAGCGGGCTTGAACACGCGGCAACACGTCTACGAAACCGCCGAGGGTCTCGCATCCGTCGAGATCCGCGGCAAGGACGTCGTGATGATTGAGGGCGCGGGTACTCACGAGCAACTCACGAGGATTTCGGAACGGACGTGGCAAAGCAAGAAAAAATAATTCTCTCGATTGAAGAGGACCCTGTCATCTAGTAATTTCCTCGCGTGCGCACTTCTAAATCTACGATCTCAATTGTCGGAGGCTCTTCGATGAATTGTTTGTCCGTCCGTGCGTCTGCAACGCTTGCGACACTCGTGTTCCTCGTTTTGACGTGTTCGATTGCGATCGCTCAGCAATCCGCGGCTGCCGAATTCGCGAAGTCTGCGCGAATCGAAAAGCTCGCGAGCGGCGTCGTCGCGGCGGCGGTCGAGAAGTTCGGGGCGGGCGGGCTGACCCGCGATAAGATTGCCGTAACGATCATTGACCTCAACGATCGCCAGCATCCTGCCCGAGCGAGTCATCGCGGTCAGGAACAGACCTATCCCGCAAGCGTGGTCAAGCTGTTCTACCTTGCCGCCGCGCATCATCAGATGGAAACCGGAGCGCTGAAACAAACTCCGGAACTCGATCGCGCGCTCCACGATATGATCGTCGATTCGTCGAACGACGCGACTCATTACGTGGTCGACGCGTTGACCGGGACGACGGACGGACCGGAGCTCGACGAGGCCGCGCTGCGCGATTGGATGAATAAGCGCAACGCGATGAATCGCTACTTCGCGAGCCTTGGCTACGAAAAGATCAACGTCAATCAGAAGACCTGGTGCGAAGCTCCATACGGACGCGAACGACAGGGGCTCGGACCAAACTTCGAGCTTCGAAACAACCTCACTACCGATGCCGTCGCACGATTGATGTTCGAGATTGTCACCGGCCGCGCCGTTTCAGGTTCAAGAAGTCACGCGATGATGGGTTTGCTTCATCGCGACCCGACTTCCACAAGCGAAGACCCCGACGATCAGGCCAACAAGTTTCAGGGCAAGTCGCTTCCAGCCGGGTCGCAGTATTACTCGAAGGCCGGTTGGACTTCGACGACGCGTCACGATTCGGCATATGTGCGATTGCCAAACGGCGCCGAGTACATCCTCGCGGTGTTCACCGTTGACAACAGCAAGCAAGCCGATATCATTCCGTTCGTGTCAGGACTCGTCGCCGCGGATTTTTCGCGCACCCCGCCATCTGCCGATCTTGTGTTGACCGGCGGGCGCATTTGGACCGGCAATAAAACTCAACCGTGGGCCGAAGCGGTTGCGTCGCGAGGCGAGCGCATAATCGCAATCGGCTCGAATGACGAAATCAAAAGACTGATCGACGGTCACACTCGTGTTGTCGAGCTAAAGGGCAAGCTCGCATTGCCGGGATTCATCGACGATCATACCCACTTCATCGAAGGCGGATTTCATCTGCTCTCGGTCGATCTTCGCGACGCGGCAACGCCCGAAGAATTCGGGCAGCGAATCAAGAATCACGCCGCGAAGCTTGCTGCCGGCCGCTGGATAATCGGAGGCGATTGGGATCACGAACGCTGGCCCGGCGGCCCCTTGCCAACAAGAGATTTGATCGATCGATTCACACCGAATAATCCGGTATTCGTTTCGCGATTGGACGGACACATGGCGTTGGCCAACAGCGTCGCGCTTCGAATGGCCGGCGTGACCAAAGAAACAAAGGACCCGCCCGGTGGAACAATCGTGCGTGATCCGAAGACCGGCGAGCCGACCGGCATTCTGAAGGACGGCGCGCAGAGCCTTGTCGATCGTGTCATCCCGGCGTCAACCGAAGCAGAAATGAGCGAAGCCTTGAAAGCGTCGCTCGCCGAAGCCGCGCGCTTCGGAGTGACCTCCATTCAGGACGTTACGCCGTGGGAGAACTACGAAACGTACAAGAGGTTTCGCGATGGGGGCGCGTTGACCGTGCGCGTGTATGCTCGTACGCCGATGAGTCAGTGGAAGCGTCAAGCTGACCTGGTCGCTAGACAAGGCACGGGCGACGACCGGCTCAGACTGGGAGGCTTAAAGGCGTTTATGGATGGGTCGCTGGGCTCGACGACCGCGTTGTTCTTTGAGCCTTTCAACGACGCACCTAACACATCCGGTCTGATGGTCGACGACAACATCCCCGAAGGCAAGCTGAAACAAAACATAAAGGACGCCGACAAAGCAGGCCTCCAGATCTCGATTCACGCCATCGGTGATAAAGCCAACAACATCCTGTTGAACTACTTTGAACAAGTCGAGAAAGAAAACGGTCCTCGTGATCGGCGGTTTCGCATCGAGCACGCGCAGCATCTGCTTGCAGCGGACATAGCGCGATTCTCGAAGCTCGGTGTGATCGCTTCGATGCAGCCTTATCACGCGATAGACGATGGCCGTTGGGCTGAGAAGCGAATCGGGCCGAACCGGATCAAGGCAACTTATGCGTTTCGCTCGCTGCTCGATTCGGGGGCGGCGCTGGTGTTTGGGTCCGACTGGTTTGTCGCGCCTATTTCTCCGATCCTTGGCATTCATGCGGCGGTGACCCGTCAGACGATCGACGGCAAGAACCCGCGCGGCTGGGTGCCCGAGCAGAAGATCACGGTCGAAGAAGCTGTGCGAGCGTACACATCGTCGGGCGCTTCCGCTGAGTTCGGAGAAAAGAACAAAGGCACGCTCGAGGTCGGAAAACTGGCCGACGTTGTTGTTTTGTCGCAGGACATCTTTCGAATAAACCCGGACGAGATCCAGAAGACGGGTGTTGTCTACACGATTGTGGGTGGAAGAGTTGTCTTTGGAAAATAGCTTGTAAGGGGCGGCCCTCCGTGCCCGCCCATACAAGTTAATGAGGAATCGCACCCGGAAACAAATAAGCGTAGGCCATAACAATTAATCCAACGATCGAAGCCAGAGCGATCGAATGCCACATCACAAATCTGAAGATCATTCCTTCGTTGCCCACTTGATTCGTAGCCGCGGTCGCAACGACGATTGATTGCGCATCCACCATCTTGCCCATCACTCCGCCGGCGCTGTTGGCCGCACACATCAAAATCGGACTCAGGTTCAATTGCTCTGCAGTGATTCGCTGCAAGCCTCCGAACAACGCGTTCGAAGAAGTGTCGCTTCCGGTCAACGCCACGCCTAGCCATCCAAGAAAAGTGCCGAAGAACGGAAACAACCACCCGGTTCGAGTGAAGGCGAGCCCCAGCACCGCATCCATGCCAGAGTACCGGGTCACGAATCCCAACCCGAGCATGAATGAGATCGCCAGCACTGCGAATCTCATTCTGACCAGAGTGCGCCAGAAAATTCCCGCCATCTCCGCGGGCGAGACACCCAACAACAGGCCCGCGAAGATCGCCGCGATAAAGCAAGCCGTGCCCGTTGCGGTGAGCCAGTTGAAATCGAACTTCGCTTTTTCCGGCTCGGGTTTTGAAACGATCGGAGCGGCGCGTGTGACCGCGAGGTTCAAAGCCGGCACGTCCCATCCGCCTCGATCGAACGCGGGCGTGGTTGCCTTGTTCATAGCCGTCTTGATCGAAGGCAGTCCCCACACCAACACGAACGCCGCCAGCATCAGGAAAGGCATCCACGCTCGCGCGACTTGCTTGCGCGTTCGTGAAACAGCGTCAGACGCAGACGCAACGTGTGAGGGATCGCTCTCGAATCGCCACACTCGGCGCGGCTGCCAGAAGCGAAGAAAGATTATAGTCGAGATCAACGACACCAACCCACCAGCGATATCCACCAGATTGCTGTCGATGAAATTGGACCATACAAACTGAGTAGCGCCGAACGAAACGCCAACGACGAGAATCGCCGGCAGCACTTCGAAGGTCTCGCGCCAGCCGACCATCGCGCGCACGAGCCAGAACGGAACGATGATCGCCGTGATCGGGAGTATGCGTCCGATCATCGCGTTCAAATCAGCTTCGGGAAGTCCCGACACGGCGGCGAGCGTGTGAACCGGAGTTCCAATCGCGCCCCACGCGACGGGCGCGGTGTTGGCGATCAAGTTGAGCGCCGCCGCGTGAAACGGTTTGAAGCCGAGCCCGATCATGAACGCTCCCGCGATCGCGACCGGCGCGCCGAATCCGGCCGCGCCTTCGATCACCGCGCCAAAACAAAACGCGACCAACAACGCTTGCAGCCTTCGATCGGGAGTGATCGCCGCAACCGACTGCTTCATTATTTCGAACTGGCCTGTGTGGACCGAGATGTCGTAAAGGAAAACCGCGGCAACTACTATCCAGGCAATCTTCAACAATCCAAAGCCTGCGCCGTACACGAGGCTCACACTAGACAACGACCACGGCATGCCGAACACAAGGCTTGCGGCAGCCAGCGCGGTCGCCGCGCCGGCCATCGCGGCCCAATGCGGCTTGACTCGAAACACCGCGAGCAATCCGAGCAGCACGACTACTGGAAGCGCGGCCACCAGCGTCGATAACCACCACACGCCAAACGGATCGTAAACCTGAGTCCACGTCATCTGTGTCTTCCTGTGCCGCAAAGATTGCCGGGCGCCCAGCAACGCGCGATAGGATACCGCATCGCTCGGCCGAGCGCTACAAACCAGTTTCGCGATTGTGCGGATTCGTTCAAGCCGATATCTTGACTCTTATGACATTCACTCCCGCCGATCGGCTGAGGAACATTCGCAAGAGCGCGACTCGAGTGCTCTACGACAAAGCGCCGCCCGGTTCGATAAACCTCGGACTGGGCGAGCCTGACTTTCGGGCGCCGGAGATAGTTCGCAACGAAGCGATCCGAGTCATTCAGCAGGATCACATCGGCTACACGACGAACGCCGGAATTCCTCAGCTCCGAGAAAAGATCGCCGAATTGCACAGCGACGGGCCGGGCACGAAGTACTCGACTGAATCGGTATGCGTGACCACCGGCGCCGAAGAAGCGTTGTTCGCGGTAATGATGACGATCCTCGGGCCCGGTGATGAGGCGCTGCTTCCCGACCCCGCATACGCCGCCTATCCGGCGATTGCCGAAATCGCAGGCGCGAGCTTGCGCTACTATGCGACTCCAGCATCGCGAGGATTTGCGTTTGATCGCGAACGTTTCTCGAGTTCGCTTACGAGCAAGACGAAACTTGTGATCATCAACTCGCCGTCGAATCCCACAAGCCGCGTCATCGCTCGCGATGATCTGCGTTTCATCGCCGAGCAACTCGCAGGATCGAATGCCTACGTACTCGCGGACGAAATTTATCGCGAGCTTTATTTCAACGAGCGGCCTGCGTCTATTTCCGAGTTCTATGACAAGACAATTATCGTGTCCGGTCTTTCGAAGATGATGAGTATGACCGGCTGGCGGCTGGGCTGGGCCGTCGGGTCTGAGGAAGTAATTCGTCACGTCACGTTGATGCATCAGTATGTTTCAAGCTGCGCTTCGGCGATAACTCAGAAGGCGGCGGTGGCGGCGTTCACCGATGAGGGCCGGCGCGCGACTGCGTCGATGCGCGATGAGTTGCGGCGGCGCGGAGAGGTGATGGCGCGAGCGATCGAGCGAGAGATTGGTTTGCCATTCACTCAAGGCGAGGGAGCTTATTACATAATGCTCGATGTATCCCGATTCGGCGCGTCGATGGACACTGCTTTGGCGCTGCTCGATGAGCGAGTGATCACAGTGCCGGGCTCGGCGTTTGGATCGGAAGGCGAAGGCTTCTTGAGATTGTCGTTCTCGATCGAAGCCGGGCTGATCGAAGAAGGCATCCGGCGAATGGCAATGGGCCTGGCCACAAAGCGGGCTTGACTCCAATTCACGTTTCACGAATCACGCATCACCTCCTCGTCTGTTAGACTTCGCTTCGCGCATTATGGGAGCGAAAGCCAAACTCAAACACGCGGCGATCCTGGTCCTGGGTTGGGCTTTCATCATCCTTGGCATACTTGGCCTGTTCCTCCCGATACTCCAGGGAATCCTGTTCCTGCTCGTCGGGCTGTTGATTCTATCGAGCGTGTCTCCGCGGGCCGCGCGACTGCTTCACTGGCTAAGAAGGAGATTCCCGCGCATCAGCGACAAGATGGACGAAGCGGCGCCGAAGGCGAAGGAAGTCCAAAAGCGATTGTCGCACAAGTTTGGCGCGGTGAAATCAAAAGCCAAAGCGATGGGAAGGAAGGTATCGCCGAAGAAGCGGCCACATCGCGTCAAGAAGAAAAGCTAGTAATTTGTGCTGCTCGAGTTGATGGACCTCGTCAAAATTGTGATTGACTGCTCTAAACGCAATGCCGCTAGACCCGGAGCGCTTATGTGGTAGAATCAGACGCAGTTCGTGCCTGGACGCACGTGAGCCGGAAAGGTATTCACCGTTCTTTCGAATGACGGCTAAGAAGATACTCGTCGTAGACGATTCACCCACAATGCGCCGCATGGTACTCGCGTCTCTTGGCGATCTAAAGGGCGTCGAGTTTGACGAGGCGAGCAGCGGACTCGAAGCAATCGAACGCCTCGCGCTATCCAGCGTGAGTCTGATCATTTTGGATCTGAACATGCCCGACATGCATGGGATGGAGGTCGTGGAGTTTGTGCGCAAGCATCAGTCATATCGGTCGATACCGATAATCGTGCTGACAACGCGAGGCGATGAGACCAGCCGATCCGCGGCTCTAGCCGCCGGCGCATCGCTTTATCTGACCAAACCCTTTCTTCCGCAAGTCCTGGCCGCGAACGTGAGTGAATTACTGCCCGCGAACCGTTAGGGGACCCGCTGTGTCGACTGCAAAAGCCGAAGAAGCCAACAATGAGTTCATCGTTGAATTCCTCGAAGACTATTTCGCGGAGTGCGACGAGCACCTGACGATTGTGCGCCGCAACCTGCTGGCGCTCGAACGCTTTGTTGATAAGCCGCGCATCGATCGCGGCATTCTCGATGAACTGTTTCGAAGTTTTCATTCGCTGAAGGGTCTCTCCGGAATGGTTGGTCTTGCCGAAGCCGAACAACTCGCACACGAGACGGAAAGCTATCTTCGAGCATTGCGTGATGACGCTGTTGTTCTCCGAATGGAGGGCCTGGATGCTCTGGTTGACGGAACAAAGATGCTGGAACAAGTCGTCGGCCAGCGTCGATCGCGGGCCAAGATAAGCGGCGTCTCTTCGATAACGGCACGGCTGGCAGGCATCGTTTCCAGGCAAGCTGTGGTCACGGCAACCGCCGGCGAGCACTCGGCTGACTTAGCATCTCTCAATGAAACCGAAGTCGCAAAAATAGTGGCGGCCACGAGTAGGGGGCATCGCATCTGGAGCTTTGACTTCGTTCCGTCCGCGGCGCTTGCGGGACGAGGAGTCAACGTCAACACTCTTCGGGCGCGCTTACAGGATACAGGCGAACTCATACACGCCGCGCCGCGGGTTCTTGAAAACGGCGGGATCGCATTCGAGTTTCTGATGGCTAGCGCCGCCGACGAATCGGTTTTCGACGCATGGCGCGAAGACGGAATCACCTTTAGTCCATTCGACGCGAGCGCGTACGCCACTGCCGGTGAGATTGAGGCAGGGTCCACGCAAGAGGTTGTTCAATCCGCGACTCCGGCCGCGCCATCGAGTTTCGTTCGCGTCGATCTGGCTCGCATAGACGACCTGATGCGGATGGTTGGCGAAATGGTGATCAGCCGATCTCATCTGGACGAGAACCTCAAGCGGCTTGAAGGCAACTTGCCTGCTCCCGAGTGGCGTCCGCTCCAGGACACCAATCTGCGAATGGAGCGGCAGCTTCGCGATTTGCGCGAGGGTGTGATGCGAGTCCGAATGGTGCCGATCGGCGAAGTCTTTGAGCGCATGCGATTCGTTGTTCGCGATCTGGCGCGTGAATCTCAGAAGAACGTGAAACTGGAGATCAGCGGACAGCATACGGAGATCGACAAGCTGCTGGTCGAGCGGATGATGGACCCGATCCTGCACCTGGTTCGCAATGCCGTCAGCCACGGTCTTGAATCCATAGCCGAGCGTGCGGCCAGAGGAAAGCCGGCGGAGGGCAAGCTGTCGCTCCGCGCGTTTACCGCGGGCGAGTTGGTTGTGATTGAGATCGAAGACGACGGTAGAGGGATTGATACGGAGTACGTGGCAACTCGCGCGCGCGCGCGGGGATTGCTCGACGCCGGCGCGAAGCTCGACGCGGGCACGCTGCTTCAATTGATTTGCGAGCCGGGTCTTTCGACTCGCGAAGAGGCGGACCGCGCTTCCGGGCGCGGCATCGGGATGGCCGTCGTCAAGAATACGGTGCTTGGGCTTGGCGGCTCGTTCGAGTTGGATACCGAAGCCGGCCGCGGGACACGATTCACAATTCAATTGCCGTTGACTCTCGCGATTGCCGATGCGCTGATCGTCTCTGTCAGCGGAGAGCGCTTCGCCGTCACCCAATCGAGCGTCGCCGAAGTCATGGAAGTAGAATCGTCCTCGGTAAGGACGTTTGAGAACAACGAAATCATCCCGCATCGCGGCGGCGTCCTTTCGCTTGTGCGGCTGGCGAGGCTATTCAATCTGGAAGAAAAAGCGAGGCACTCATTTCAGGTCTTTGTGATTGGAAAGGGTGCAGGCGCGGTCGGAATCGCCGTGGACCGCATACTCGGTCAACGCGAAATAGTAGTGCGAGCGATCAACGATCCCCTGATCCAGGTGCCCGGGATCACGGGCGCGACAGAGCTTGGGGATGGGCGTATAGTTCTGATCGTGGACGCAGCGGGACTTAATCGCGCTGCCGGAATTCTTCAATAAGCAGCCGGGCCTTGTGGGCGAAACGCGCTGCTCAAATTAATTCAAAACCGGAGTCGCTTTATGCCGGACGATAGTGGCGCGTCTGAAAATTTCATTGTCTTTGAATTGGCGGGAACAACTTACGCACTGCCGAGCCGCCACGTCCAGCAGATGGAAATGGTCGACAACATAACGGTGGTGCCAAACGCTCCGCCGGCCGTTGAAGGAGTCGTGTTTTCACGAGGCCAGGTTATTCCCGCGGTGAATCTGCGCACGCGGTTCGGATTCGAGAGAGTTCCTCTCGAATTGCGAACGCGGCTTATCGTTGTGAATATCGGCGGACGGACGGTCGGTTTGGTTGTGGATACCGCGCGTGAATTCGTCGCGATTCCATCGAGCGCGATCCAGCCTCCAAGCGACGCGATCTCGGGCTTGAGCGGAAAATATCTGGAAGGAATTGCGACCGTTGGCGAACGCGTAATATTGATCCTGAATCTTGACGAGGTCATCAACCTGGCCGACATCACTGTCGGCAATCAGCAGACCGGCACCGCGGTGTAATTCTGATTCTCACTTAACGAGCTGAAACAGGAGAAATCATATGGCAGCTACGGCACCCAAAGGATTGAAAGACTTGAACGGCGATGTTGCGCGCATACGCGATCAAGCGGACCAGGTAACGCACGCGGCGCATGAAATCTCGCGCATATCAGGGCAAGTGGCCGAGGGCGCCAAAGCTCAGATCTCTTCTTTGGACCAGGCGGTCAACAGCGTGAGTCAGATGGCCGGCGCAATGACTGAGACGGCCGGACGTGTGGAGACGGTCGCGATCTCGACCGAAGAACTGACTTCAGCGGTAAATGAAATCGCGGTCTCGATCGAGCAGGTGACAGCAAACACGGTGAATCTCGCGTCCACTTTGGCGGAGACCTCGACTGCAATAAAGCAAACGAGCGCATCGATCCAAAGCGTCGCAGGTACCTCGCAGGCGATGAGTGAATCATCTCAAAAGGTCACGGCTGCGATGAACGAAATCACAGCTTCGATCAAGAGCGTCAGCGGCGACACCGACGCGCTTGCATCCTCGGTCACCGAAACCGCGGCCGCGATTGAGGAGATGACCCGCTCGATTGAAGGGATCTCGTCGAACGCGGATCATCTGACGGTAGCCGCGGAACAAACTGCGTCCTCAGTAAACGAAATGGCCGCTTCGATCGAAGAACTCTCAGCAATGTCTGAAAACCTCGCCGCATCCGTCGAACAGCTCTCGTCCTCGATAGAAGAAATTGCGCGCTCGGTGGAAGGAGTTGCCAGGAATGCCGAGAGCATTACCGAGGTCGCGGTCAGCGCCGCGGTCAGCGCCGAAGAAATGGACCGTTCGATAAAGTCGGTCGCGTCGATTGCGAAGGAGGCCAGCGAGGCCACGGACCGCGCGGCGCGCGATGCGGAGGAAGGCGGGTTGACGGTGCAGAAGTCAATCCAGGGGCTTGGCCGCGTTCGCGACTCGATGGCGCAATCGGCAACCGTGATACGCGAGATGGGCAAGCGCGCGGACGAGATCGGCGGCATCGTCGATACGATCAACATCATCGCCGAACGCACCAATTTGCTTTCATTGAACGCATCGATCGAAGCCGCGCGAGCGGGCGACGCGGGCCGTGGTTTCGCAGTCGTGGCCGAAGAGATTCGCAATCTCGCCGATCGATCGGCGAGGGCCACTTCGGACATAGCAACGATCATCAAGGCTCTTCAGGAAGTCTCGCGTGAAGCTGTTGCAGCTTCGAACGAGGGCTTGCGCGTTGCCGATGACAGCAGCCGCCAGGCGGAGGGCGGGGTCAGCGGATTGAAAAAAATTCTGACTGGCGTCAGTCAGACTGCGCAACTCGTCGGACAGATTGCACGCGCAACCGACGAACAGTTGAACGCGGGGCAATCCCTGGTTCGAGCCGTCAACACCACCGCGACTCAAGCGAAACAGGTCGCCGCCGCCACCGCCGAACAATCCAGGGCGTCGCAATCAATCGTCCAGGCTACGGCGCAGATGCGAAGGATCGCGGAAGAAGTCGCAAAGGCCATCGGCGAGCAGGGCCGCGCGGCGCGCGAGTTGATCAAAGCCGCCCAGAGCACGACGGCCATGGCGGCCCAGGTGCGCAAGGGTTCCTCGGAACAAACGAAGGCGGCCAGGGAAATAACTCAGGCGGTTGATTCCATGCGGCGAGGCGCGGCTTCCACCTCGCGGGCGCTTGGCAGCCAGGCGAGCGCCGGAGAGCAGCTCTCAGACGACGCGCTTCGGCTTGCGGGCATGATAGCCAGTGTCAGCAGAGCGATGGCCGAGCAGGCAACCGCGGTCGAGCAGATCCGGAACGCCTCTGACAATATGCGGCGCGAATCCGATCAGGCTGCCAAATCCATGGTCGAACAAGCGCGGGCCGTCAAAGATATCTCCGGGTCAGCGAAGGATATTTCAAAGCAAGTCGGGCTGATCGCGCGGTCAAACAGCGATCACACCGTTGCGGCCGCTGCGCTTGCCGGGTCCATTAAGAATGTCAGGAAAATCACGGAACAGAATGCTCGCGGAGTCGAAGAGACCTTGCGCAGCACGGACAGCCTGATTCATCGCGCCCAGACCTTCAACTCGATCGTGGAAGGGTTCGCGGAAAACGGATTTGTGGACAAGAAGGGAAAGAACAAGAAAAAGCCGAAGAAGTGAACGAACAAACGGGGAAAGGATCAGCCTTCATTAACCTCAACTCGACTGTTCTCTTTCCAGGTACGTCTCGGGACGCCGGTTTCAATTTGAACCTGCGCCTATCCTGCCTGTGAGTGCCCGGCATACATGACAACCATGAAGAGTTCAGATCATACGATTGGCATATTTACTACTGACGCGAGTCTCGTCGTGCGATCGTGGGATGAGTGGCTGGCCCGAGTCACCGGCGTGTCGCCAACCGATGCGTACGGCCGCTCTCTTGTCGAGTTATTCAGAGATCTGGGCGATCGCAACATACTTGGGCATTTCCAACGCGTACTGACCGGCGGCGTCGTGGAAGTGCTCGCGTCCGCCTTTCATCATTATCTATTTGCTTGCGATCCCATCACTCCGTCGCGCCACTTCGACAAGATGCAGCAACGCGTGACCATCGCTCCGCTCCTGGACGGCGACAGAATCGCCGGCGTGATCGTAACCGTCGAGGATGTGACCGCGCGCGTCGAACGCGAACGCGACTTGGCGGAGCAACTGGCAGCATTTGATGAAACGACGCGTCTCGAAGCCGCGCGAGCGTTGGCCGAGCAGCAAGCTCTGGAATCAAGCGAACCGTTGGTAGACGCGCTCAGCGATCAGAGCTGGCGCGTGCGCAGAATTGTGATCGACGGGCTCGCGCGACACGGTGGAACGGCGGCGATCACTTCCCTGCTGCGAGTGCTTCGCGAGGAACATCACAATCCGAGCGTGCTCAACAGCGCCCTTCAGGTGTTGGCCCTGACCGGCGGCGAGGCGCTGGCGGCTCTCGTCGAATGCTTGAATGAGCCCGACGCTGACCTGCGAGTATATGCGGCACAGGCCCTGGGTGATCAACGCGATCCCAGCGCGATTCCGGCTCTCACAGCCGCGCTCGCGGACCCGGACGCAAATGTTCGTTATCACGCAATCGAAGCGCTCGGGAAATTGAATGCGGTGGATGCGATCGACGAGTTGATCGGGGTTGTCGAATCCCGCGATTTTTTTCTGGCGTTTCCCGCACTTGATGCTTTGACAAAAATCGGCGAGTCGCGCGCAGCACCGAGACTCGTGCCACTGCTCGAAGACAAGATGCTTCGCGTTCCGGCGGCCGGTGCGCTTGGGCAGCTCGGCGATGAAGACGTGGTTGCCCCGCTCATGGCGCTGCTGAACACACCCGATGCGCCGGCGCGGGCGATCGCTGAAGCGTTCGCGGCGCTGTACGACCGCTACGAGAGGCTTTATCAGGAGGGCGAATACATCACCGATCTCGCGCGGCAGGCAATCAATGCTACCGGGGCGCAAAATCTTCTGAACACGTTGAATGATGCAGGCGATGACGGGCTTCGTTCGCTTGCGTTGGTGCTCGGTTGGCTCGAGGGCGAGGCGGTGCAGCGAGCGCTGACGCGATTGCTTGGCCGTGCGACCGCGCGAAAGGAAGTTGTCGAAGCTCTGGTGCGCCATGGACGCCAGGCAACGCAGCTACTGATTGAGCAGCTTGGCTCGGAGGATTTTGAAGTTCGCCAGGCTGCGGTGATCGCATTGGGACGCATCGGCGATACGCGAGCCGTGCCGGCTCTCGTGCGAGTCCTGGCGAGCGACCGCGAACTGGTGATACCGGCTGCGGGAGCGCTTGCGAAGATCGGCGACCGCGGCGCGTTCGAGGCGCTGCTCGAGTTGATCAGTAATAGCGACGCGGCGGTGCGTCAGGCGGCAGTCGCGGCAATCAATTCGCTCGGCCATCCTGATATGCCGAACCGCGCACTGACGCTATTGAGCGATCCCGATCCTCGGGTGCGCGAGTCGGCCGTCAGAATCGCGGGCTATTTCGGATACGCCGAATGCACGGAGTTATTGTTGGAGCGCTGCCGCGACGAAGATGAGAATGTTCGTCGAGCCGCGATCGAGCACATCCCCTACATCGAAGACGAACGTGGGATACCCACTCTCGCCGATGCGCTTCAGAACGAAACGCCGCGCGTGCGTGCATCGGCTGCACAGGCATTGGCTCAGGTCGATCCAGCGGCCGCGATGTCCAACTTGCCTCGCGCGCTGAACGATGAGGATCAGTGGGTGCGTTATTTTGCCGCGCGTTCGATCGGAAGACACGGTTATCCCGAAGCCCTTGACGCGCTCGGGCGTTTGGCGAAAAGCGATCCAGCGAATCAGGTCAGAATCGCGGCAATGGAATCACTCGGAGGAATCGGCGGACCGCGAGCGGTTGCCGTTCTTGCGTCACTGGTTGATTCAGACGACGCGGATTTGACGCGTGCGGCTTTGAATGGGCTTGGGATGATCGGGCATCCCGACGCGCTGCCGCCCTTGTTAGCGGCGCTTCGCTCGCCTGCATCATCGCGCCGCGTCGATGCACTCAACGCGTTGGGGAAACGCGAGGGACCGGGAGTCGTCGATGCGATCGAGTGGATCGCCGCGGCTGATGATGACGAAAAAGTAGTTCAAGCGGCAATCGACGCGCTGGCCAGTCTTGCAACTCCCGCGGCGATCACAACGCTGATGAGATTAACCTCGGACCCGGCGCGGCGCGATGCGGGCATCGATGCGCTCGCGCGTTTGGGCGTCGAACAAATTGATCTGATCGGCGAAGGCTTAGGCCATCCACAGCCCGCCGTGCGGCGTTCCGCCGTTGAAGCACTTGGCCGGATCAAGAACACTCGCGCGTCTGAACTGTTGAGCGAGGCATTGGACGACGAGGATGCCGCGGTGCGGTTGTCCGCCGTAAACGCGTTGGTGTACCTGGACACACGAGGCGCCCAGCGCAGGCTTGCCGCGATGGCTCGCATCGATCCCGATGCATCGGTGCGTCACGCCGCGCAAAAGGCGCTCAGAAAATAGCAGTCGCGAATCATGGCATTTTATCAAGAGACATTGGGTTTGCCGGACGGCGCGTTTTCGCTCCTGCGCGATTTGATTCACGATCGTACGGGTTTGTTTTATGACAACGGCAAGTGTGAAACGTTGACCGACAAACTCTCTCCGTTGGTGGTTGAACGAGGATTCGGATCGTTTCTGGATTATTACTATCTTTTGAAGTACGACGACGATGCGGCCGAGTGGAACCGGGTGATGGACGCGCTTTCCGTGCAGGAGACTTACTTCTATCGTGAAGTAGATCAGGTCAAGACACTCGTCGACGTACTGGTTCCTGAGTATTTCTCAAAGAGCCACGGCCGGCCTTTGAGAATCTGGTCCGCGGCGTGTGCCACGGGCGAAGAACCGTTGAGCATAGCGATGGCGCTAAACGAAAAAGGCTGGCTCGAACGCGCGCCCATCGAAATTTACGCAAGCGATGCAAGCACTAACGCTATCGAGAAGGCAAAGCGCGGAGTCTATCGCGAGCGCTCGTTTCGAAATCTTTCGCCTTTCTTGCGCGCCAAATACTTCAGCGCGACACAGGAATCGTGGCGAGTCGCTCCCGAATTGCACGAGAGAGTCAGGTGGAGTGTCGCCAATCTCACCTCGGAAACCGATGTCGCGCTACTGGCTCGCGCAAAAGTGATTTTCTGCCGAAATGTTTTTATCTATTTTTCGGAGAAATCCATTCGCAAGACGTTGCGAATCTATCATCGGCTAATGACAAGCCCGGGGTACCTCTTCGTGGGGGCATCGGAATCGTTGATAAGACTGACCACCGATTTTGAGTTCCAGGAAGTCGGAGGGTCCTTTGTCTATATCAAACGGTAAGACTACGGAGCATCTAAGGCGCAATCTTATGGATAGAGTAATTCGAGTAGTGGTGGTGGATGATTCAGCCTATCTGCGCAAGGTCCTCAGGCAGATGTTGACTCGGAGCCCGTTCATCGAAGTCGTCGGCGTCGCGCGCGAGGGCGCCGAAGCGCTCGAAATGGTCGAGAAGCTTGATCCGGACGTGGTGTTGTGTGACTTGATCATGCCGGGTATGGACGGCATAACGTTCTTGCGCGAGCAGATGGCCAGGAAGCCGCTGCCGGTCGTCATCGTGAGCATTACAAACGAGGGTGGCGAACTTGCGCTGGCGGCGCTTGATGCGGGCGCCATAGATTTCGTCCAAAAGCCAACGGCGCTGGCAACGGAAAAGATATTCGAGGTAAGCGATGAATTGATCGAGAAGGTCAAGGCCGCCGCGACCGTTTCGATGGGACATCTGAAGCTTGCGCTCACGCCGGGCGGCAGTGACGCCGGACCATCAACGCCTGCGCAAAAAGCCGGTCTCGCCGACATTGTAGTCATCGGGATTTCAACCGGCGGACCGCAGGCGTTGAAGTATCTGATCCCGCAGTTTCCCGCTGACTTTCCGGCGCCGATAGCGGTCGCACTTCACATGCCGGTGGGCTATACGGAGATGTACGCGCGAAAGCTGGACACAGCCTCACAGCTCACGGTCAGGGAAGCCCAGGAAGGAGATGCCGTCGAGCCGGGAGTGGTATTGTTTGCACCCGCGGGCCGGCATTTGACATTCAAAAGAACGGCGGCCGGCAAACCCGTTGCGCATCTGGACACGCGTCCGTTCGATACGCCCCATCGCCCGTCGGTCGACGTAATGTTTAAATCCGCGGCCGAGACATTTCGCAACCGGGTGTTGGCAGTCGTCATGACCGGCATGGGCTCCGATTGCAAGCAGGGCGCGGCGTGGATCAAGTCGCAAGGCGGTTTGGTCTTTACCGAAGCCGAAGAGACATGCGTTGTTTACGGTATGCCAGGCTCAGTTGTTGAAGCCGAGTTGAGTGATAAGATCGTTCCTCTGGATCGAATGGCAGCGGCAATTTTGGAGGTGGTATGATGGCGAAGATCCTGGTCGTGGACGATTCAGGGATGTCGCGCAGGTCGTTGCGCAAAATCCTGGAGACCGCAGGTCACCAGGTCATCGAAGCCCAGGACGGTATTGCAGCTTTAGAGCTGTTTTTTATCGACAAGCCCGAGATCGTTCTTCTGGATCTCACAATGGGCGGGCTGTACGGTGTCGACGTCTTAAAGAAAATGCTCGAGATGGATCCCGGCGCGCGCGTAATCGTGGCAAGCGCCGACATTCAAAGCTCAACCCGCGAGATGGTTCAAGAGGCCGGCGCCCTGGCCTTCATCAATAAACCCTTTGCCGCCGATCAAGTCCTGAATGCCGTGAACCTGGCGCTGAAGGAGAACCAATGATGGAACTGACTGAGCGCCAGAAGGACGCGCTGACCGAGTTGATCAACATGGCGTTCTCGCGCACCGCGGCCTCGCTGTCTGAACTGACCGGCCACCGTGTATTGCTCGAACAACCGACCGTCGCGATTTACCCGATCGAGGAGTTATCCACGGCGCTCGGTGAATTCCTTCCCGCTGAAATCGCCACGGTGCATCAGGTCTTCAGCGGAGCCGTGACGGGCGACGCACTCCTGTTGTTGAGTTACGACGGCGCGGTCATGCTCACCGATTTGCTAACGGATGATCGTTCGAAATCGGATCGTCTTGATGCGTCCGATCGAGAAGTGCTGACCGAGGTCGGCAATATCCTGCTGAATGCTTGCCTTGGGATGTTTGGAAATCTGCTTCAGGTTCACGTCACGTTTTCGGTTCCGCGTTTGCACCTCGAGACTCTCGACGCGCTGCTGAGAACACTGGTCATAGAGAAAGAAGGTTTGCGTTATGCGCTTGTTGTCTATACGGCCTTTCGCATGCGCGACAGCGCCGTCAGTGGTTATCTGGTCATCGCTTTGAATGTCGCCTCTCTCGATCGGCTTATTCAGGAAGCCGACAAGTGGGAGGAGAATCAATAGTCTTTTTCGAGGATCAAATTGCGAAGTCATGATGATCAAGGAGCACGGAGTCGGATGATCGGACCCGATTGGACTGAGACTGCAGGTTCGGACACACCGCAATTGAGCGCGGCGGCGTTGCGCTGGTTCAACGACTTGTCGGCGCAGGGCATACTTATGACCGATGCCCAACTGAATATTCGCGGTTGGAATCAATGGCTGGAAGCGCGCACTGGCCGCTCCGCGCAGGAAATGATCGGCAAGAATCTGCTCGAGGTTTATCCCGATCTCGCCGGGCGCAAGCTGGACGAGTATTACAAAGACGCATTGGCCGGACAGATTCGCGTGATTTCACAGAGGCTGCATGGTTTCTTGATCCCTATGCCCAACACGGGCGGCGCGTCGTTCGAACATATGCAGCAAAGCGCTCGCATCGCTCCCTTGATCGACGGCGAGCGTGTGATCGGAACTATCACCGTAATCGAGGACGTAACCGAGCGCGTTGACCGCGAGGACGAACTCGTGAATCTGCTCGGCCGCGAGAAAGCCGCGCGAGCCGAAGCCGAAGCAGCGAATCGCGCGAAGGACGAGTTCCTTGCTACCGTCTCGCACGAGCTGCGAACGCCTCTTCATTCGATATCTGGATGGGTGCAGATACTCAGCACAGGGAAGCTTGACGAAGAAGCTTCGGCGCATGCGTTTCAAGCAATCCAGCGCGCCGCCAAAGCGCAGACCAGACTCATTGAGGATATTCTTGACGCTTCGCGGATCATTACCGGCAAGCTTCATCTGGAAATCCGGCCCGTCGATCTCGCAACAATTGTCCAGGAAGCGCTCGATACCGTTAGGCCGGTCGCCGCGGTAAAGGCCATCGAGATCACAGCCGAATTCGATCCCCGAGGCGGACTCGTTTCCGGCGACTCCGCCCGCTTGCAGCAAGTGGTCTGGAATCTGCTATCGAACGCAATCAAGTTCACGCCTCGAGGAGGACGCGTCAGCGTGAGTCTCGAGTGCGAAGGCTCGCACGTCGAATTGCGAGTGGTGGACACTGGCCAGGGCATAAACCCCGCCTTTCTTCCTTTTGTTTATGACCGGTTTCGACAGGCTAACAACACGAGCGCGCGGAAGCACGGGGGCCTGGGTCTGGGATTGGCCATCGTGCGTCATCTTGTCGAGATGCACGGGGGCACGGTGTTGGCGGACAGTCAGGGCGAAGGTCACGGCTCAACTTTTTCCGTTCGATTGCCGCTAATGATAGCCAAGAGGGCGGATGAGGCTGAGAGGGACGCACAGAACGAGTCCCAAGACATTCCGCGGCTGAATGGCGTTCGGGTCTTGATCGTCGATGACGAACGCGATGCGCGAGAAATGCTGTGCGTGATGCTGGAGCAGCGAGGCGTCGAAGCGCGAATGGCGGGCACTGCCTCTGAGGCATTCAAGATGCTGCAGGCCTGGAAACCCGACGTGCTGGTGTCAGACGTAGGAATGCCGGGTGAAGACGGCTACGCGTTGATCGCGAAGGTGCGGGCGCTCGCTCCTGAACTTGGAGGCCGCGTTCCGGCAGTCGCACTCACCGGATACGCCGGGCCCGAAGATTCACAACGATTGACTTCGGCCGGCTACAATATCTGCGTGGCGAAACCGGTCGAGTTTGCCGAACTGGTTCGGACAGTCGCGAGTCTTACGGGTCACTCGGCCGCAAAGACGGCGCATTCGGATCACGATCGCTAAAAACTCGCCCTCGCTGATTCCGCCCTCAATGCCGGCCCATCCCGGGCGTTATCAATGTGCCCGGATTAATATCCAGGAGATCCATCGTGAAACCTGTCGTTGCAATCGCGCTTCTTTTCTCAACCTTCGCTCCGGTTTTCGCTCAAGTAGTATCTTCGAGTGACACCGCAAAGACGCTTCACCAACTATTCGATGAAGACTGGCAGTGGAGCCTGCGGGAGTTCCCCGAAGCCGCGACGCTCATGGGCGACAATCATTACAACGATCGCTTGACCGACTACTCGCCCGATGCGATTGCACGTCGGAAGTCGCACGAGCACGAAATGCTCGCACGGATTAAGAAGATCGACCGCTCGAAGCTCAGCGGCCAGGATGTAATCTCGTACGACCTCTTTCTTCGCGACAAAGAACTGAACGTCGAAGGTGAGCGTTTTCCGTTCGAGTACATGCCCATCGATCAGATGAACGGCGTGCAGATAAACTACGGGCAGCTCGCGGGCTCGACGCCGTTTCGAAATTCGAAGGACTACCGGGACTACATCGCGCGTCTCTCCGCGTTCCCAAAACAGATCGAGCAGTTGATCGCGCTAATGAAGCGAGGCGTTGAAACGAAGTGGCTCCCTCCGGCGGTTCCGATGCGTTCGGTGCCCGATCAGATCGAGGGGCAGATTGCGGAAGACCCCGGCGCGAGCCCTTACTTCAAACCGTTCGTCACCCTTCCCGAAGAACTGCCGGCGGCTGACCGCGCAAGGCTGATCGATTCCGGAAAGAACGCGATCGCGCAATCGATGACGCCCGCGTTGAAGAAGCTCGCCGCGTTTATCAAAGAAACTTATCTGCCCGCTTGTCGAAAGGACGTCGGCGCCAGTTCCCTTCCTGATGGCGAAGCGTTTTACCAGTACGCGATCAGGCGGCACACGACGACTAACTTGTTGGCGCGAGAGATTCACGAAATCGGCAAGCGTGAAGTCGCGCGCATTCGAAAAGAGATGGAAGCGATCATCAGGCAAGTCGGGTTCACGCGTTCGTTTGAGGAATTCCTCGCGTACCTTCGAACCGATCCGCGTTTCTATTACACGAAAGCCGACGAGTTGGTTGCCGGATACAGCTACATCGCCAAGCTGTCCGACGGCAAGTTGCCTGAGCTGTTCGCCGAGCTTCCGCGCACGCCGTACGGTGTGAGGGTTATTCCAGGCTATGAAGCTCCCGCGCAAACAACGGCTTATTATCAGCCGAGCGCTGCTGACGGCTCGCGGGCCGGTCTGTTCATGATAAACACCTACAAGCTTGAGACTCGCCCGAAGTACGAAATGGAAGCGCTCACTTTGCACGAATCGGTACCCGGGCATCATCTGCAGATCGCGCGCGCGCAGGAGTTGAACGGCTTGCCCAACTTCAGGCGAAATGCCGGATACACCGCTTATGTCGAAGGCTGGGGGTTGTACGCGGAAAGTCTTGGCAGTGAGATGGGCTTCTATGCCGATCCATATTCGAAGTTCGGACAGTTGACTTACGAAATGTGGCGCGCGTGCCGGCTTGTGGTCGATACGGGGATGCACGCGTTTGGCTGGAGCCGCGAGCAGGCAATCGACTTGATGAAGGAGAATACCGCGAAGACCGAGAACGACATCATAGTTGAGGTTGATCGTTACATCGTGTGGCCGGGCCAGGCGCTCGCATACATGATCGGTTCGCTGAAGATCAAAGAGCTTCGCGCGAAGGCATCAAAGGAACTGGGCGCGCGCTTCGACGTTAGAAAATTCCATAATGCCGTGTTGGATGATGGCCCGTTGCCGCTCGATTTGCTCGACGAGCGATTGACGGCCTGGATCGCGGAACAGAAGAGGAAGGAATAAGATGTACGTCTATCATTTGCGAAATACGGTTAGAGCCCGTCGAATGCTCGTTGTGTTACTCTCGGTTGCGTTGATCGGGTGCTCGAGCGTCACACACTCAAACGTCGCGAACAACAATCAGCCTGAGAACAACAACACCGCTATGGAGAATGAAACGAATAGCCAGACGGACGGAGTCATCGATAGCCGGCTCGTTTCCGCAAACACAAAGTTTGGGCTCAAGCTCTACGCCGAAGCAGCCAAAGCAAGCGCGGGCAAGAACATCTTTCTTTCACCCGCAAGCGTTGGGCTCGCGTTGGCGATGACATACAACGGCGCGGTTGGCGAAACGAAACAGGCGATGGAACGCGCGCTCGAAATTCAGGGAATGAATCACGCTGAATTAAATCGCGCGTATGCTGCTTTGCGACAAGGTCTCGAAAGCCCGGACCCCAAAGTTCAGTTGAGCATTGCGAACTCGCTTTGGGCAAAGAAAGGCCTGCCGTTCAACCCTGATTTCATTGAGCGGAACAAGCAGTTCTATGGCGCCGAAGTAACGGCGCTCGACTTCAACGATCCGGGCTCTCCGGCGACAATCAATTCGTGGGTCGCGGACAAAACAAAAGGCAAGATTGCAAAGATCGTAGACAACATCGATGCGCAGTCGGTCCTGTTTCTGATCAACGCGATTTATTTCAAGGGCGCGTGGACCAGAGAGTTCGAAAAGACCCTAACGAAAGAGGAACCGTTCACGACCGCCGCGGGTCAGCAAAAGCGTCACCCCCTGATGCATCAGGCGGGAGACTACAGCTACTACGAAGGCAAAGATTTTCAGGCGGTGAGTCTGCCTTACGGCGCGGGCCGCGTGAGCATGTACATTTTTCTTCCAGCAAAGGGCACGAGCCTCGCGCAGTTTCATGCGAGCCTCACCGCGGGTAACTGGGAAACGTGGATGAGCAGTTTCTCGAAGACCAAAGGGGAGATCGCGGTACCAAAATTCAAAGTCGAATATGAAATCACGCTGAATGATGCGTTGAAGGCGCTCGGCATGGGGATCGCGTTTGATCCCGAGCGGGCGGACTTCAGCGGAATACTTCAAACGTCTGAGAACGCGTTCATCAGCCGTGTGAAGCACAAGGCCTTCGCCGAAGTGAACGAAGAAGGAACCGAAGCCGCGGCGGCTACGTCGGTTGAAATGACGGTGACCTCCGCGATGCGCCCGATGAAGACTTTTCGAATGATTGTCGATCATCCATTCTTCTACGCGATCAGGGACAACAAGACGGGCACGTTGTTATTCATGGGATCAGTCACCGACCCGATGTAGGAATCGCATCGAGTTCAGGCAGTTACCTGCGAAAGACCGGGCCTTGGCAGGGCAGCGTTGATTCTTTCGAGTGACGATCGGATTTCTCGTATCGCCGGAGGGATGGAGATCACGGGGTGAATCCCGCATTCGGTTTCGGGGAGTGCTCTCACTGAACGGCGTGAATTATTCAACAACGGCGAGCACCTGATTAGCATTCACAGTTGCTCCTTCGGCGACTCGAATCTCAACGACGTGGCCGGACTTTGGCGATTTGATTTCGTTTTGCATCTTCATCGCTTCCACTACAACGACGCCCTGACCTGATTTCACTTCATCGCCCACCGCAAGAAGAACTCGCACGATTTTGCCCGGCATCGGGGCTACGAGATTCTGCCGGCCTTCGATTGAATGCTCCGCGGCCGCGCGACGGTGTTTGCGATCAATGATCTTAACCGCAAACTCGCGGCCTTTGATCTCGACGCGCAGTGCGTCTTGCTCCGCCTCGAATACGCGAGCCTCATAAACCCGGCCGCCGTCAAGGAACGTGAACACGCCGGCTTCGGGGCGGAACACTTCCAGCTTGTAGTTGCGCGAGCCGATGCGAGCATGGACAGATGAGTTCTTTTGCTCGAGCTCGATGCTCAATTGACGACTTCCGATTTCGACTTCGTATTTCATCGTCATGCCGAAGACTAAAGTTTATGCGGCCTTCTCTGCGCGAGTCGTCCGTGCAGCTTCCAACGGCTCTCGGTTTGTGCCGAGCTTGTTACATCGAGCCGTTTCGTGGTTGCTCGCGAATGCAGAATCGAGGCGATCGCGGCGATGTCGCCGAGCGTCGCTTCGCTTTCGCGAGACTTCGCATCGTGTTCGACTGCACGTTCGGCCAGGAATCGATCGATGAATCCCGTATCGAATTCGCCTCGCCGGAACTCTTTGCTCTGAACGACCGCGCGAAAGAACGGCACAGTCGTGCGTATGCCTTCGACGGTGTATTCATTCAGCACCCGGGCCAGGCGATTGATCGCCGCGTCGCGTGTCTCGGCCCACACGCACAGCTTCGCAAGCAGCGAGTCGTAATAAATCGGCACTTCCCAACCCTGATAGCTCCCGCTGTCGTAGCGCACGCCGGGACCCGAAGGCGTCACAAGTCTCGTGATGCGGCCGGGGCTCGGCATGAAATTATTGTCCGGGTCTTCGGCGTAGATGCGGCATTCGATCGCGGCGCCGCGCATGACGACGTCGTCTTGTGAGAATGAAAGCTTCTCACCGGCCGCCACACGGATCTGTTCATGAACGAGATCACGTCCGGTCACGAGTTCGGTCACCGGGTGTTCGACCTGAAGCCTCGTGTTCATTTCAAGGAAATAAAAATTACGTTCGCGATCGACAAGGAATTCGATCGTGCCGGCGTTCTCGTAACCGGCCGAGCGCGCGATGCTGACTGCCGACTCACCCATTCGCTTTCGCAAATCACCGTCGACAACCGGCGAGGGACACTCTTCGAGGACCTTTTGATGACGACGTTGAAGCGAGCATTCGCGCTCGCCCAGATAGACAAAGTTGCCGTGCCGGTCGCCGATCAATTGAATCTCGATGTGCCGCGGCGATTCGATGTACTTCTCAATGTAGACCGTCGGATCTTTGAAACTTGAAGCCGATTCGGATTGCGTGAGCGAGAACGCGCTCGCGATCTCTTCGCTCGACTGAACGAGTCTCATTCCTTTTCCGCCGCCGCCGGCCGCCGCTTTGAGCATTATCGGATAGCCGACCTCATTCGCGACGCGCCGGGCGTCTTCGGCTGATTCGAGTGGCTCAACTGTTCCGGGCACGACCGGGGCGCCCGCGGACTGGGCGGTCTTTCGAGCGCTGGTCTTTGAACCCATCAGCCGCATTGCCGATGCGGGCGGCCCAATCAAAACGATGCGCGCCTGCTCGACCGCTTCGGCGAACTCTGCGTTCTCCGACAGGAAGCCGTAGCCCGGGTGAATCGCTTCGGCGCCCGACTTTTTCGCCGCCGCGATTATCTTGTCGATGACCAAATAGCTTTCAGTCGAAGGAGAAGGCCCGATGTGTTTGGCTTGATCGGCGAGACGGACGTGCAACGACGCGCGATCGGCGTCCGAGTAGACGGCGATCGGAGAGATGCCCATCTCGCGGCACGCTCGAATCACGCGCACGGCGATCTCTCCGCGGTTGGCGATCAGCAGTCGCTTGAACATAAGGAGTGTGAAGTCTAAACGAAAAAGGCAAAAGTGAACACGTCACTCTTGCCTTCGTTTTGAGTTTCAGTTTTGGATCTTCAAAGTCAGCGGAGCGCCTGAGTAGTCGGCAGCTTTTTGACCTCGGAGTTATTAAAGAACAGGCCGTCGCGCATCACAACGTCGTCGTCATTGCCGAGAATCCCGTCGGGACCGGCCGAGCGCAATTCGAAATTGCTGAAGGGAACTCCGTTGACTCCGATCAAGCGGTCCGCGATTGCATCGGTGTAACTCTGATACTTGATGCCGCGGTCCCAGTCATCCGCGGGAAGCGATACGCCGGTGAGCCTTCCAAAGTCCTGCGCATTTTTTGGGAACGAGCCGAACCGGCTCTTATACTCTTCAAGCGCGCCGTAGTAGTGATACATCGCGGATTGAGTTGCGGCTACGCGGCGGGTGTGAAAATTATCGAGCGCTTTTGGAATGTGAGCCAGCCCGTAGGTGGCTAACCCGGCGCCTGCGGCCATCGCAATGGTGAGCGTGGCCGCGGCTGTTTTGTAACCGCCGTACCATTCCGGATTGTGCTTCGCGAGCCGAACCGCGCGCCAGGCCGACCAGATCACAATCACTCCCGCAAACGCGAACCACTTCGTCGCGACCAGACCCGCACACACAACCAGCGCGAGCAGACCCAGAGAAGTCAGCGCCGGACCAAGCCGCTGAACCTTGAGCGGTGTTTCATCAAGCGGGGCGCCAACGAATCGAGCGCCACACTTGCAGTTGATTGATGTGAGCAGAATATTTTCGCCGCAGCACGGGCAGGGCATCGCGGAAGTGCTATTAATCTTTTCAATTCCGACTTTCGAGCTCACGGTCATCCTCTCTCACCAGAACTCAAAATCAGTTCTGAACGGAATAATCAGCTCTCACAAGTTCCTTCTCGCGCGCTTCTTCACGTTTGATGCGAGCGGCCTCGACCGACTGGCGATCGGACTCTCTCAATTCGCGCCACGTGTGATAAACCCTGTGCACGACGGTCCAGTGCGAGAGCACTGCAAGCACCCACAGCACCTGCGGCATCTTGTGAAGGAACGGATTGCCGGCCGGTCCAATCTCTGTGATCGATCCGATGATCAGCACCACTACGCGCTCGGGCCGCTCGAGGAAACCAACCTTGCACGCTATATCGAGCGACTCCGCGCGAGCGCGAGAGTAACTGATCATCACCGATCCGACGAGCGCGAGTCCGGTAAGCGCAACCAGCAACGTCGAATGAGCCGCGGTGTCACGCGCGTAAAATACCATTATTCCAACGTAGACGATCACGTCGGAGTAGCGATCAATTACCGAATCAAAGAACGCTCCGAACCGGGTTGCGCGTCCGCGAAGACGCGCCACCTGTCCGTCCAGCATATCAAACAGATTGGCGAGGATCATAAACATCCCCGCCGTAAAAAACCTGCCGTAGCCGTACAGAACGCCGCAGCCGATGTTGATGAGAAGACCTATGAAGGTCAGAGCATTCGGGTTTATCCGGCTGCGAGCCAGACCGCGAACTATCGCGTCAATGACTCT
>Ga0070703_10000219_pt1 | contig 27535 bp, 15 predicted proteins | sample KBSK5251metaG_FD_65453 | JGI IMG/M metagenome (GOLD analysis project Ga0070703, IMG submission 65453) | Corn, switchgrass and miscanthus rhizosphere microbial communities from Kellogg Biological Station, Michigan, USA - KBS K5-25-1 metaG | ecosystem: Host-associated > Plants > Roots >... | reverse complement strand
AGCCTGGGCCATCGGCCCAGGAAGAAGCCGTTGACAGACGCCCAGCGCTGAAAGCGCGTAATATTGGAAAGATGCATAATCACTTCTGTTTTATCGAGATTTTCTATTTCGCGCTTTCAGTCCAGAATTCATCGGACCACCCAACCCAGGGCGTTGCCCTGGGCTATTACATTTCGCGCCTTCGGCGCTGAGATCCCGGGGTTTTGACACACGCTCTAAACGCCCGGGTGAGAAACAGCGAGCGCTATTAAAGCCCCATTAATGGGGCTTTCGAAACTACCGCCTTTCATTCCCAGGCGTAAACGCCTGGGCTACGTAAAAGGTCATTCAAGTTGCGCACTGCCAAACTCGCCGACACATAGCATCCGATTCCTCAACCAAGTAGAATAACCCTCCTGAACAAATGAATGGATCGCGCCCAGTGCGCCGCGCTTGTTGTTCATGAATCAACTATGAAGCTTTTCACTTTGGAAGAAGCGAATTCCCTGCTGCCCAGCGTGCGGCCCATTGTCAGATCAATCCAGCAATCTCATCGTCGCCTGGTTAAGTTTCAAAACGCTGCCAGGCAAGCCGCTGAAGGTGCTGAGAGCGGTGGCGGTGGTTTTAAGGAAGGGCCGCGTTACGCGCGCCTGCTGGTCGAGCTTTCAACTTCCGCGGGACAGTTGGAAAGCCTCGGCATTCAATTGAAGGATTATCATCAGGGCCTGATCGATTTTCCCTCGATGCGTGATGGCCGCGTAGTTCTGCTTTGCTGGAAAGCCGACGAAGGCGACCAGGTCGAATGGTGGCATGACGTCGAAGAGGGCTTTGCGGGACGACAGCGCCTATAAGAACAATGCAAAATGAAAAATGAAAATTTCAAATCCGTCTAATCCTAAGGCCTCTGAATTAGAGGAAGGCAGTTGCTCGCCACAAATTTTCAATTTGCATTTTTCAATTTCTAGCTTTCAATCCTGACTTATCTGCCTTTTCAGCTGGTTCTAGCCGCAACTCCCAACTCCAACTCCTGCTATATTTTCTCGTTGACGACTTAAAGTAAAGCTGCTAGTATCGGCGGCGTCTGCACACGGGAGTGGGCCGTTTACATCCCATTCTCCATTTGGTTTGAGCTGACGGGAGGCGCTTTGCGGCGTCGTCGCTCATGACGATAACTCAGATACTGCCCCGTATCTTTGTCTCAACCAATGATCCAAGAAGCTTTACCGCACTCCTCAAACAACGGGGAAGTTAAGAAACCCAATTGCAATTATTCGCCCGAGATCGAGTCGGCCGAAGATTCAAAGAGGTCGACCCTCATTGATTTTCCGGGCGGCCGTCATGTGCCTGAGTGGCGCAAGCAATTGAGTAAGCGAGTGCGCGAAGTCCAGGAACGCAAAGCGCGTGAAGCGGCCGAGGAACTTGCCGCCGCGCAGGAAGCAGGCCTGGTCTCGTGCGCGTTGCCATCCGGCCAATTGGAACTTGTTCCCGATCTCGAAAATCCGGTCGTTAACCCGATCGTCTCAAAGGCGCTTGAACGGATCGAGCGGGCGCGGCGGTCCGACTATTCGCCGGCGCATCGCACGGCGGCCGCCTTCGCACCAGCATTGGCTCCTGAAGCGGAAGCGCTCGATGCAACCGGAGTAAGCGATGCACCTGTTGTCGACAACAAACGAAAACTAACGGTAGTTGCTTCGCCTCAACCCATCGTTGAGCCGGTTGAGACCGTTAGCGAAGAGTTGGATGCGGTTGATTCAATCGAAGCTAGTATCGAATCGATTGTGGCCGAATCGATTGCCGTTGAATCCAATGTTGCCGAGCCGGCGGTCTTTGAATCAAATGCCATTGAATCGATTGCCGCCGAATCCGCAGTGGCTGAAGCTCAAATCGACATTGAGGTCGAGCAGCAAGCGGGCCGTACGCGGATTGACCGTAAACCAATACGCGTCATTTCCGATAACGATGTAGCTCTCTCGTATCTCGAAAACTGTCTGTCGGTTCCCGCGCTCGATACTGATACACGCACTGACATACCCGGACTAACGCGACGGTTCTTTTCCGGTATCGTGGATTTGTTACTGATCGCGATCATGGTGTCGCCGGCCGTCGCCGCAATTCACTACTCGGGCAGCAACTGGGCCGATCCGAAAACAATCGGCATCATGGCCGGCATCGCTGCCGCCACCATGTTTGCCTATCTGACGATCTGCACTGCCATGACCGGCCGGACTTTGGCAATGCGCGTGTTCAGGATGCGCACCATCGACCTGCGGACCGGCCTGATTCCGACCGGTGGTCAATCAATCACGCGCGCGATCACCTACGTATTTTCTTTTGCTTTACTGGGCCTCGGAATCGCCTACGCGCTGGTCGATCCGGATGGACGCGCCGTCCACGATCGCCTGTCCAAGACAATCGTTATCCGCAGCTAAGGTACGCAGGCGTCCCGCCTGCTGCATTCGTTTCAACACGCGGCCATCCTGCTCGCGTTTTTAGTAGTCTTTGAGTTTGACTTTGCGTGTCTTTGCGCCTTCGCGTCTTTGCGTGAAATAACGTTTCCGCCGGTTGGTCTCACGCAAAGGCGCAAAGCCGCAAAGAAAACGCAAAGTAAGACACCTCTCGTTTTTATGCTAACTTCTCCCAACCGATGGACGATCAATCAATCCGGGAAATCGTCAGAGAAATCACGCCGCTACTGATCCACCGCGCGCCTGGAAAAATATTTCAACTTGGAACTGCATCTGTGGCCATCGATTTTGGGCTGCGGGAACCGGGTTACCTCTTCGTTAGCGCAGACCCTTCTGCTCCTCGGATCCATCTGATCCGGCGTCGTGTTCGCGATCTCGAAAAACAGAGCACCGTGCTCACACAGTTCTCGCTCACGCTCAGAAAAGAACTAGCAGACACACGCCTCAACGCGATCGAGAAGGACGCAACCGACCGCATAGTCCGTCTTGATTTTGAGGGCCGAGACGATTTGGGGAATTCGAAGCGCCGAGTTCTGGTAGCCCAACTGACGGGCCGTTCCGCGAATTTGCTGCTGCTCGACGCCGACAGCAGAATTGTCCAAACCGCCCGCAAGACGAACAGCGAAGGTCAACGCGTTGGCGATGTTTATGGTGAACCAGAAGCTCAAAGCGAATCTCCATCCATTCAACGCGAAAGTAAATTACTCGCGCACATGCGCGCGCCCGGGTCTTCTTCACCTTCGGAAGCGGCGGACACATACTTTACTTCCCTGCTTGAGGAGAGGTCCTTCGCGGCGCGGGCGAGCGCTGCCCGAGCCGAATTGCGAAAGAAAATCACGCAGCAACAGAAGCTTCTGAAACAGCTCGAGGGCGATTTGAAAAGTCATGAGGACGCCGAACAACATAAGCGCGTTGGTGATCTGCTGCTGGCGAACTTGACCACCGGCCGGCGCGAAGGAAATCGCATTGAGTTAATCGATTACTTTGCGGACGACGGCTCAACTATCCAAATCGATCTCGATGAATCGGTTTCGTTTCAGGAAGAAGCGAATCGTCGATTCGGCCTCTACTCGCGCTCAAAACGCGCAGTCGCCCAAATCAAAGTGCGAATCGCCGCGGTTGAGGATCGTTTGCGCAAACTGAAGTTGGAACAAGCGTCGCTTGAGAAGGATCTCGCCAACGGACATGTAGCTAACGAGCGGACGACGTCAGTACCACCCGCGTTAGCGGGTGGGTCCAGGAAGCGCCTTCAGAAAGTCCCCGGCACTCGCCGTTACATCTCATCAGACGACTTTGAGATCCTCGTGGGCCGCACCGCAAATGATAACGATCAACTGACTTTCAAAGTCGCCAGGCCCAACGACCTCTGGCTGCATGCCGCCGATTACGGAGGCTCACACGTGGTTGTGCGCAACGCAACCAAAAAACCGATTCCGCATCTGACCTTGATCGAAGCCGCGCAACTCGCTGCGTATTTCTCTCAGGCTAAAAAAGATCCCAAAGTCGATGTCCACTACACCGAAAGGAAATTCGTTTCGAAGATAAAAGGCGGCAAGCCCGGCCTGGTGCGGATGCAACGGTTCAAGAACATCACCGTCGAACCAAAGGAGGCTGGGAGGCGCGAATGACGCGAATTTCAGATACTGACTGGAGCGCAAGCGTCCTCGCTTGCCCAACCTCAGCTAGATAACTCTCAGCAAGCAAGCGAGGACGCTTGCGCTCCAGTCAGCCGGCTACGTATTTGTTCTTGATCCGAATGTCGCGCTCGCTGAAGGGCCCCTGCTCAAATTCGTAAATCTCGATCTCGACACAACTGCGGTCGAACATCTTTGTCACCTCGCGAAAATCCTGGTTCACGCGGCACAGGCCTTCAAACATCTTTTGATGAAGTTCGTCGACGGACATTCGCGCACTTGGCGGATCCTTCACAATCTCCAGACGAATTTTCAAACGCCGGTTGATCGACTCATCTTCATAGCTGCTGATCTGAAAAGAATTCAGTTGCCGGACCAGGTCGGGATCGCTATTGATAATTTCTTCAATGTCCGTGGGATAGACCTTCGCGCCAAAAAACGGCACGGTCAGATCGCTGCGCCCATAAACAAACAGGAGCGGAAAGTGGCTCTGCAGTTTCGCAAGTTCGACGATATTTATTCCTTTCGCGGCCAGTCTCTCCGCCACCTGCTTGTGAGTCAGGCTGCCGCCCAGGTCATGCAGGTTGTAACGCATCTTTGGCGCAGCGCTGGTCTGCCGGCCAATCGTAAAGAGCAACTCGCCTTCCGCAGTAGTCTCGATGATGTAATCGAGCGCGTTGTATTGAAAAATCATCGGCACCATCTCGCGGCCAAACAACGTCGCCGATAGTTCGCGATCCTTCAGGCACAGACGGCGCAGGTTGATCGTCAGTTCGGTTTCGACGCCAATATTGATTTCCAAATCTGAGGCGCCATACGACGAAATCACCGATTGAAAATGTTCCAATAAATGCGTGCGCAAAGGTTCGGAGATGCCTTCGCCGCCGACAATCAAGTCCATCCGGAACCGTTTGAGATCCAGCCACGTCGTATCAACGAACGATTTAATGAAAGGCGGATAACCAAAGACCAGATAGCGATAGTCCGTGCCGAAAATCTCCAGCGTATTTTCCAGTTTCTTCTGATCAGGCCCGATCGATTTCAGAATCCCGACGTCAACCAGAGACATCGAGACGTTCATCCCCGTGGCCCATGGACCAAGCGCGAAACAGTTGAGCAGGATACAACCGCTATCGCGATAGATGAGCTGATAGTTGAGTTGCAGGATGCGCTTGACGTCTTCGCGCTCTTCCGCGCTGCGCACCCAATTGTTCGGCACGCCGGACGAACCCGATGATTCATCAATCACCACTCCGGCGGCGGGCAGCTTGCCGTAGTAGCAACGTTCCACGATCGAATACTTCTTGACGTAGTTTTCTTTCGTCGTGATCGGCAAACCGGAAAGTTGCCAACGACCGTTGGGCCGGTAACTCTCGCGCTGCAGAAAATCGCGATATGCCGGGCAATGATCTTTCGCCTTAAGATAAACTGCATGCGCGCGCAACATTCCTATTTTTGAGAGCAGAGGCTGCAGCGCGCCCGCGCTGAGCATCATGTAAGCACGCCGGTCGAGGCTGATGATCCTCCGCACGATCCAGAGCAACCAGAGCGTGGCTCCCGTCAACAGACGATCAATCAACCAGCACCTCCTCAACGCTGCGGCGATAACTCTTGGGCGGCTCTGCCGAGAATCCGATTTTGAAAATCAGCCAAATGTCAGAGACGCCAATCGCATCGCGGCACCAAACGGCCGCCGCCTTATTCGTTACCAGATTTCCATAAGGATGGAGATAGAGATCGCGCTTAGCCAGTTCCAGCCAAAAATGCATGAGGAAGCGCCCCGATTCAAAGGCGTCCGCAGGTTCCCAGAAAGGGCCGGCGAGCATGCCAATCGTCGGCACTACACCGAGCTGCCGCCGATAAGTCTTTTTGAAAAGTGGCCGCGTCAAGGAGAGCTTTAGGAGTTTCGATAAACGCGCCGCCAGCCAAAACGAAGCGCGCGAAGAATTCATGCAGCGATAGTCGAGACCGTCACGTGTCTGCCTGGAAGCACGATCCGTGAACCGAAACCATTCCACGATTTCATCGTGATAGTCCGGCACATTCAGATCATCGAAGATTGCTTCTATGTTTTGTTCAAGAAGCTGTTCGATCAACTCAGGCCTGGTAACCTGCTGGTATTTCTGGCCCCACTCATTCGCAAGCTTCGACAAGCTTGCAACATCCTCCGACGGAACTGGTCTGGGCAGGAGCGAGATGCGTGAAGTGCGTCGCGTCAGAAATAACTCCGGATGTACCGCAGACTGTCCAGTCTGCGGATCGCGCTCCGAATTCTCGCGTCGCTTGAGAGTCAACCTGGCAAACGACAAAAGCTCATCTGCTGCGCGCGCAATGTGCTCAGGCGTAAATTGCGACGGCGGATGAAACAACTCGTATTCGAGATCGAGAGCATGATTCGCCGCCAGGATCTTCAAAGCCTCAATGAACAATCCCATCGTGAGAATGATGAAGCTTCCAGTCGGATCTTCTTTCGGCAGCGTGCGCCGTTTTTCAATCAGGAGATCAGCTCGCAGCGGCGAGGTCAAAGCAGAAACATCCGGAGCGTCTGACAGTATTCGGATTCGCCACGGCTGAACATTGTGTGGCGAGGGCGCATGGACCGCAGTTTCTAAAAGCGTCTTCCAAACGCTCATGTCGTGAGATTACCTGAGAACCGCTGCACGACATAGAGTAAATCCACAGATTTCACAGATTAGACAGATTGGAAATCATTTGCGGTGGATGAAAAGGACTTCTCCTGCGCCCGACTGGAGCGCAAGCGTCTCGCTTGCACTCAATGGCGTCCCAAGCTCGAGTTGGGCAAGCGAAAGGCTTGCGCTCCAGTCAGGCACAATCTGCGTAATCCGTGGATACAGCCGTCCCCTCCCTCATTGTCAAACCGACACCATTTCTAATAGCATCGCTTTATCATGACTGTTACAACTGAAACTCTTTCGGGCGCAGAGATTGTCGAACTCTGCCGCCGCCACACACTTTTTGAATGGTCCGCGCAATCCGCGGTCGATCCAATTCCGGTTTCCCGTTCAAAGGGCATCTATTTTTGGACGCCGGAAGGAAAGCGCTTCATCGATTTCAATAGCCAGTTGATGTGCGTGAACATTGGCCACAGCGACGAGCGGGTGATTCGCGCGATCAAGGAGCAGGCGGAAGTTCTCGCTTACGCCAATCCCTTCATGGCCACTGAAGTGCGCGCGCGTCTGGCGAAGAAGCTCGCGGAAATTACTCCCGGTGACATCGACACTTTCTTTTTCACCAACGGCGGCGCTGAAGCGAACGAGAACGCAATTCGCATCGCGCGCCTGGTCACTGGCCGTCACAAAATCGGTGCGCGTTATCGTTCCTATCACGGCGGGACCGCCGGGGCGCTCACGCTAACGGGCGACCCGCGGCGCTGGGCGGCCGAGCCGGGAATTCCCGGCGTCTTTCGCATTCCCGATTTCTATCACGGCATTCAGAGAGGTTCAGACACCGCGGACGAAGTGCTGGCCCGCACCGAAGAGGTGCTCGAATTAGAAGGCGCGAAAACAGTCGCCGCGATCATCATCGAGCCGGTCGTCGGCACGAACGGAATCCTGATTCCGCCTGACGGTTACATGCAGGGCTTACGCGCGTTGTGCGACAAGCACGGCATCTTCTTAATTGCGGACGAAGTGATGGCCGGTTTTGGTCGTACCGGCGAATGGTTCTCAGTCGATCACTGGGACATCAAACCGGATTTGATTTCGATGGCGAAAGGATTGACGAGTGCGTACGTGCAACTCGGCGCAGTGGGCATGCGCCGCGAAATCGCGGAACACTTTCAGAAGAATGTGTTTTATGGCGGGCTGACTTACAACAGCCATCCACTCGCCTGCGCCGCCGCGCTCGCCACGATCGCCGTCTACGAAGAAGATGATTTGATTAAACGCGCGCGCGCGATGGGCAAACTGATGGGCGAGGCGATGGCTGATTTGAAAGCGCGCCATCCTTCAGTAGGCGCGACGCGCAACATCGGTCTCTTCGGAATCTTCGAACTGGTGCGAAATCGAAAAACGCTCGAACCAATGGCCCCTTTCAACGGCGCCTCGCCAGAGATGCAGGCGCTGGGCAAACACTTTCGTGAGCAGGGCCTCTACACCTTCGTGCGTTGGAACACCTTCTTCACGAATCCGCCGCTGTGTATTACTGAGGATGAGCTGCGCGAAGCGTTTGCGATCATTGATAAGGGTCTGGAGATTACCGATCAGGCCGTGTCGTGAAGATTTATTTCCTCTCCCGCAAAGGATTAAGGAGAGGGCTTAGGGCGACCTGACCTCCAACAAATCTTCACGGTGGGCGGGCCCAAAGAGTGAGTCAGCAAAGGAGGGCGCGCCAAAACTGGAGCGCGGGCGCCCCGCCCGCATGACTGTGATGCGAACGCCCGGGGTCGGGGCTATTGCATGTCGGCGCTTCACGCCTTTTGACTGGAAAACTCGCCGCTACTAGAGAGCACTCTTCGCCGCGTCAATGTAGAAGTTGCGTTTCACCTCAAATGTTTTGATTTCTTCCGAGAACTCAAAGCTCTGCTTTACTTCGTTCGGTGTTATCTGAATTTCCGTCTATCGCTGCTCCGCAGCTCTGGATTTGTCGTGACGTGAACCCAAGGCTCGCGGACTCGCCCTGGGCTTAGCTCTGACCGCTGCTTCGCAGCTTGCACTGGGTAACTGTAATCGGTGATCTCCAGATCGAATTCAATTCGCGCCAAATCCGGACTTCGATTCTTAACGTCTTCGTCTGTACACCCGCATATCCAAGGTCAAACAACTTATGCAAGTCGCGCTTATGGCTGGGCGGTTATTACATCCGAGGCGCGTCTGTCTTCATACGAGATACCGATCGATATCCAGCGCGCCGTGGAAGACGCCCAGAACGTCGATGTTTCCGTCCGCTTTGATTAGATAAGTAATCCGGTAGTGCTCGTAGAGCAGGATGCGAATTTCGCGAGACTGTTCAGTTTTCGTATCGATGACCGAGGCGTGGATGTTGTCTCAGTAGCTGTGCTGTTTCGAAGATAGCGAGCATCGTACGCGCGGCGGCCTCTGGATTGTCCGCGGCGATGTAGTCATAAATATCCTTGAGCCAGATTTCGGACTCGCGAGTCCAGTTTATTTCTGCCAAGTCTTTATCCGCCGTTCCATCTCTTCGTTTGAGATTGTCCGACGCTCGTCAGAATCCTTGAGTCCTCGCTGTACCATGAGATCGAAAGCCAGTTCACGGATGATCTCATCATAGGAGCTATCGTCAGGCTGACGCTTGATGATTTCGGCGATGTGGTCTTTTGCAGTGGCCATTGTCCTCTCCGTGTCAGCATCATAGTTTAGAGGTGACGATGACAGCAATAAGTCACGAGGCCTCTGGCAGTTTTTCGACGCGAAGGGGCCAGGTCACAGGACAACTCCGAAATCAAAGTTAAAGACGAGCGGGTGATCGTGCGCGACAAGTCAAAGCCGGGAGGACAACAAACCGGGTCAGGCTTGCGATTTGTGCGATGCTGCTCTTCTGGAAATCAGTCGCGCCGATTATGCATAGCAAGAAGACATTGCTAATCATTCTCGGGTTGGCATTGCTGCTTGGGTGTGTCCTCGTGCTCAGATTTCGCCGGGAAAGGCGCTTTACGCAACGTACTCAGGGCGCGCCGCAAACGTCGGAAGGTCCGTGGTTCGAGAGCGCCGTCGAGGCGGCTCTCTTTAATTCGCGGCCACCCTGGGAAATCCCTCGCGTTATATTAGGCACACCCGAGCGCGGGCCAAAGCTAAACCAAAATAGCCCCGGCGTCCGAATCGGCAACATTACATCTAACCGCCTTGAGCTCAGTGCAGAGTTTGGCTGGGATCGTATCGTGAAGGAGTGTTTGGAGTGCGCTGACTTCTCAGCGCTTTGGAAAGCGGCGACTAGTCGCCGCACTGCAAAGAGCGTTACTTCGCCGGCGGATTGAACCTGGCATCGTCGATCGCAACGTTTTGCCTGACTTCATCAATCTTTCGGCCCCAACTGCGTCCGGGGAACGACCAGCGAATCAAAAAGGGCTGCTTGACTCCATCGACGTCTCGGAAATCTTCATAGTCGGTTTGTAACGGAAACTTTCCGAGTATCGTCTCGGATTCCACATAGCGCCGCACCAGCAGCCCGCTCCGCACATCGAAGAAAAGTTTTTCCGTGTCTCCGTTTGCGGGCGTCGCCTGAATAACATAGGCCTCAGAATCGTTGACGCTCGTCTTTCCAACCAATTTCAGAGTTGCGTAGACGTCTTCCAACTTCAACTCTCTATTGAACACCGAGTCGATTTTCATTTGACTGACCACTTGATCGGGCAAAGGCATACGGCCATCTTTACTGCTGTGACCCCAAGCCGCTGACCCATTAAAGCCATTGGTGAAAACCAAACCCGGGTAGCTGGTTATAGTCACGATCTTGTCGGGCGCTTTCTGATAGACCTCCTCGGGAACAAGTACTCCATCAGCGCCAATGCGAGATCCTTTCGCCACCCGGCTGTTGATCTTCGTCAGAGCTTCGGCTCCGCCCAAAGCCTGAACATAGCGAGCAAGAATTTCCTTTACAGTCGGCAACGCAGCGTCGGGTTTAGACGCAGGACCTGACGCCCACGGATTCGCACCGACAACCGGCACGGAAACTGGTGTGACGTTGCCGCGATGACAGGTGAAGCAGGTCACCGCGCGCTCGCCGTTAAAACTTCCTTTGTTCAAGTCAAAGACCATCTTGATCATCCGGCGCGCCACCAGTTTCGTTGGCTTATCGTCTTTATCAAACGGATTGACATGACAATGATTACATTTGACGCCGAGCGAACCGGCAATGAAAGCCATGGTCGGCTCTAACTGCGCTGCGGGCAGTCCCTTAAAGATCTGAATGTTCTTGTAACGCTGCTCGGCAGTTTGCTGAGGCGGTTGCTGCTGCGCCCGTGAAGAGTTAACCGCGATTAGACCGGCCGCCGGAATCAATAGAAGTAACGCTGAACGCATGATGGTGTCTGCTCCTCTTCTGTTTTGAGAGTCGGAAGATAAAGGCGGCTAATACTGGGAGGGCGGGCGCCCCCGCCCGCAACGACTGTGATTGCGAATGCTGGGCATCTTCTACAAGGCTTGAGTATGTTTTCCCTTAAGGTTGCGGACGAGGGCGTCCGCGCTCCCAGTGTACGCGGCCGTTGTCTTTAGTGTTCACACCGATCAGCCAGTCCTCTTCGCGCAAAGTGTCTCCACAGACTCCGGTTTGAGTCCCCTGCTCTGAAATTGCACCTCGTCGCACTGGCCGCCGCTTGATCTAACAAATACTGCTTCGCCATAAAACTGCTTAACAAAGAACGACCTCTCCGAAGTTGGAAATAGCTCGACCTTCTGTCCGGCGCACTCAGCCGTAAGCCTGCCTGCTTCGTGACGAATAATGATTTCGAGAGCAGGACGACGCTCATCGCGGTAAGTACCTGCGAAGCAGTCGTAGAGATTCGCATCCACTGACACTACTTTTTTCAGACACTTCTCAACCGTCGAGTATGAAAACAAGATCTCAAATCCCAGCTTCTGGTTTAGCGCCAGCATTCCGGTCTGAACGGGATGGTTGAAGGTTTGGATGATTTGATAGCCGTTCGATTGCGCGTAAAGCATCGTATGCATTTTCAAAGCGGTGGCGATGCCGATGCGACGGTATTCGCGTTTGACCCCGGTGAATCCGGCGGTGAGAGCCCCGGGCATCGCGTCGAACAAGCTGACGTCACTCACGCCAACGTACTCGTCCCCGCGTTTGGCAATAAAATATGCGTCAGGCAGCACGTACGGCATGTTTAGCCACAGCGCCGCTTCGCGCGCGTTATAGCCCGGCGGGTCAAAGTCCGAACGCGCTGGATCATCGCGCCCAACCAGTGTCGTTAGTTCGTAAAGTTTTTCCGCGCACTTTGGATCTTGAGCGCGTTCCGCGGCGAGAGTGCTAATTGAAATTCCCTGCGCTTCGAGCTGTTTGATAACCGGCTGAAGTAAGGGTCGCTCAGATTTGGTCAGGTCAAGACGTAAATCCATGAGTCTGGATGTTTCCGCGAACCCGCGTTTTTTCAGGAGACTCAGGAGCTGACTTTCAGATGCGTATCGGCGGCACGACACGGTGACTGCGCCGGCGGCTTTCAAGTCCGTCATCAGTCGGTCCAGCAACAATTCGCCGGCACCAAGTTTCAGCCAGCGCGGATCAGCCAGCAGCAGCAGACGGTACTTTGGCAGATAGATTGTTTGCTCAACGGCGCCGTACGCGAGAATGTCTTTAGTGCGCGCATCCTCCACCACATACTGCTTACGAAAATAGCGTGACTCGTCGAATTTCTGTCGACGATCCAGCCACAGATTGCCGGCCGGCAGATCGTTTTTTGTTTGCGCCAGAGACATCGCCTGGATCGGTGTCCAGTCTTTTTCGCTCCATGGACGCAAGCGTGTCTTCACCTTATTTGAAAAGTCGAAATCTCTCGATGGACGCCGCGCGTGCATATCGAATCTGAAGGATTCAAACGCGCTCTGCTTCAGACGCTGCCGCGCCGAATACAGACGCTTGTTAACAGTTGACACCGGCGCCTCGAGAAACTCGGCAATGTCTGCTTGCGTGTACCCATTGACGTAGAACAAAGTCGTCACCAGCCGTTCGTTTTCGGGTAAGCCCCTGATTGCCTGAAGCACTTTCGTCAGCAGGTCATGTCTCTCGGCCGAACGGTCCGGCCCGAGGTCGTTTGATTTAGCGGCGGCGCCGGCGTCTAACGGAACCATCGTCAGACGCTGTGCCCGTCGGAACCGATTGCACTGGCTTAGGACAATGCGTTTGAGCCAACCACCGAACGCCGCCGGTTCACGGAGTTGAGAAAGTTTTTGCCAGGCGACTACAAATGCTTCCTGCGCAGCGTCTTCTGCCAGGCAGGCGTCGCCCAGGACCGCGAAGGCACAGCCAAAGGCCATGTCCTGAAATCGGAAGACGAGGCTAGTGAACGCCTCGTGTCTAAGCTTCAGCGGACTGACCGGATCAGTCGCTGCATTTACAATGTCCTGAATATCCGTCACTTAGAAAGCAAGTTTACGTGTCATATTAATAAGAGCCAGAATCTAAGGCTGACCTTACCAAAATAATGCGGAATGTGATTGCCGCTCAGAAAGTTTGGAGATTACCGATCAGGCAGTGTCATTAAGATTTGTCTCCTCTGGGAGAGGATTAAGGAGAGGGCTTGTAGTACGGTGACAAACAGATCCCCGGCTTAGCCGCGCACATTGCGTAAGCCTCTGGCTTACCGTTGCAGTTCTTAATCGATCTTGCGACTCCGCCGCCATTCGAGGCATAGCCTCAAACTAATTAAGGGCCTCACCCCGAAAGGCAGAGCCTTTCCGCACTGTGGAGCGGTAAAGCCGCTGCTCCGCTGCGAACTCTAGTGTTAACAAGTCGAGAAGCCGGGGCCAGGCCTTCGATTCTGCGATTCTCGACAATCAAACCTCCGAGCTCGATTCAATTCTTGGCGTGTTATTCCGCTCGCGACTTCCACTTTTCCGGATCGCGACGCGAATGGAAAACAGCTACGACCTGAATCTCATCCGAGGTGACTTCATAAAAGACCGCGAACGGAAAGCGTCGGACAACCGCGCGTCGGAGCGTTCTGTAAACAATTGGATACAAGTTTGGATTGCGAACGATTCGCGACAATGCGTCGTCGATCCTTTCCATGAACTCAATATCTAGATTTTCCCGCTGGTGGGCGTACCATTGGCGGGCCTCGGCGAGTTCGGCATCGGCTTCGGGAGTGAACCGAATGATCATTGTCGGTTAGCGCGACTTCATGAACTCAGCTTTGATCTCATCCCAGGTTCGACCTTGTTCAGGATTGGCTCTGGCCGACTCCAAACGTCGATCGAGTTCGCGCTTCTGAGCATCTGTTAACTCAAAGGCCTGATTCTCTTCGGCGATGCTGTCCCAAATTTCTTCCACCAAAAGAATTCGGTCTGGGATGCTGAGCTTCTTTGCCTGCTCCGTTAACTCGCTTTGCATGGCGGCCATTATATCAAAGCAACTACTCGCGACGAACGGTGATGCATGGTCGTTAGCCGATCTCCGCGCGGCTCGCCGCATTCGAGGCATAGCCTCTCAAAATAATTAAGGGCCTCACCCCGAAAGGCACAGCCTTTCCGCACTGTGGAGCGGCAAAGCCGCTTCTCGCCCCCAAACTTTCGTATTACAACGAGGCCTTGCACTCAAACCGCGGACATTCCTTTTCAGCCCGCTCTCTTATTCACTGTGTGAAATCTGCGTAAGCTGTGGGAGATCTTGTCTATTTGCCTTTGCCGGCCGTGGGCCACACGAACGTGCACGACGCCGGCGCCGCCACCGACGTCGGCGTGATCTTCAGTGGCGTCAGGTTGTTCTTCGTCAGCAGGGTGTTGAATGCGACAAGATCCACTTCGAGCAGCGACTTCCACGCATTCGCCGTCGCAGTGAACTCCTTACAGCCGGATTCCCACGTATCAACCTGCGCTTTGGTTGGCGGCATGTCGATACCGTTCTGTGAGAGCGGCGCGAGCACCGTGTTGAAGAGCCCGCTGATCGAATAGAACGCCAGAACACTGCCCGGCACTCGTGCGGCGCCACCACCGAATCCGCCTCCAAAGCCGCCGCCGCGCGGTCCGCGGCCACCAGCAGCTCCCAGGGTCGCCAGCTTCGCATCGAGCGCAGTCGCCGCCGTCGCGACATCCGGCGGCGGCGAGCCGCGCGTGATCGCGGCCAGTTGTGCACGCAAACGGGCCACTTCCTCGTTGGCGGTGTAGCCGTCCTTCATACCCTGCCAGGCGGACATCGCCAGTTTGTTCTGTGCCCGCAGCGCCGACATCACCGGCGCGCTCTCGCCGATGCGCGGATCGTTGTGCAGGACGAGAGTCTGCGTATACGTTGCGCCGTCCACCAGCAGCTTGACGGTGTACGTGCCCGGCAGCGCGAGCGGCCCGTGCGGCGCCGGCGTGACCTGGCCCGGCGCGGAGTTCATTTGGTTATTGATGTCCGGATTGTAGCCCGGAGGATCGTCATAGCGCAGATCCCAATTGATGCGATTCGTGCCGACGTCGGTCGAGAGCGCGCGCTCAGACGTGGGCATCAGCCAATAATCGGGGTACGGCGGCCGCTGGAACATCGGTGGCGGCGTGCTCGTGATCGTCCGCACCAACTTATTCGCAGAGTCGAAGATTTGCAGCTTGATCTCGCCGGCCGGCTTTTGGCTCAGGTGGTAGTAGAGGATCGCTCCGAAGGGCGGGTTCGGCGCGTGCGGCATCTCTGGGTTCATCGGTTGATCCCAATTCGAGTTCATCCGCGAACGGATGGCGTCGCCCGGTTTGAACAAATATGCCGGCGCCGCCGCGATCTGCTGCGCCTGAGCTGCGATGTCGCGCAGCGGACTCATGTCGTCGAGTATCCAGAATCCGCGGCCGTAGGTGCCGATCACCAGATCGTTCATGTGATCGTCGGTATGAAACACCATGTCGCGAATCGACGTGCTCGGCAGATTCAGCCGCAGCGACTGCCAGTGATCGCCATCGTCGAATGAAACGTACACAGTTGTCTCGGTACCGGCGAAGAGCAAGCCTTTCTGTTTAGGGTCTTCGCGAATGACGTGTACCTGACTGCCTGTGCGCTCATTGATCGGCAGGCCCTCTACGATGCGTGTCCAGGTCTTGCCACCGTCGTGCGTGCGATAGATATAGTGTCGCTCTGCCGCCAGTGGGGCAGCTCCACGGACGAAGACGTTCGCGAGCACGTAGGCCGTATTGACATCGTTGTGTCCGGCTTCAACGGTGACGAAGTTGGCGTTTTGCGGCAAATCGGTGATGTTCGTAACGTTGTTCCAGGTCTTGCCGCCATCCATCGTGTTGTAAATCTGGCCGGTGCTGCTGCCCGACCACACCACGCCCTGCTTAACTGTGGAGATCGAGAAATCTGAGATCGAACCGCGGGGCGCAAATGGAGCCGGAGTTGCTCCCGGCGACGGCGACGGAGTTGGAGCCGGCGCAACGCCGCACGGTACCATCGGCTGATTTTTCGGCGTGGTGAGATCGGGACTGAACGCTTTCCACGTCTGCGCCCCGTCACGCGTCACAAGAAGGCAGTTGTAGCCGACGTACATTGCCTTTGGTTCGAAAGCGGTGTCGAACCGTTTCCAGAAATCACGGCCTGCGACATACAGATTCGAGTCCGTCCCAAAATTTGGCGCAACGTTGCCCCACTGTCCGGTCGCGAGATCGATCTTGATCATCCCGTTGCCTTGCCCGGCGCCATACCCGACGCCGTATACGGTAGTGGGCTTGAGCGGATCAGGCATGACTACGCCGAACTCGGATGACGGCAGCGGCGACCAATCGACGGTCGTGATCTGCCCCTGATCGCTGCGGCTGCGCGTCATGATCGCGCCGGTATCCTGTTGCGACCCCATGACCCAATACGGGTACCGGGCATCAGTGGCGATGTGGTAGATCTGCGCGACCGGGATCTGGTAATAACCGCTCCAGGTCTGCCCGCCGTCGAGCGTGACGGCCGGACCCTGGTCGAAGCCGAAGAACATCCGCTTGCTGTCCGTCGGGTCTATCCAGGCAACGTGCGGATCCTCGCCACCCGGAGCGCCCTTGAACGCGCTAAACGTCTTGCCGCCGTCGGTCGATCGATAAACGGTGGTGGCGACGGTATAAAGAATGTCAGGGCTCTGTGGATCGACCCAAACACCAGAGCTGTAATCACCCTGGCCGTTGGCGATGCGGGTCTCTTCTCCCGCCATGTGCTGCCACGTCGCGCCCTGATCGTCGGACCGGGATAGACCCGAGGCGCCCTGAAGCGGAGTGCCGATTACATACACGCGCTGCCCGCCCGTGTGCATTGCGATCGCCACGCTGATGCGGCCGGTATATGGCGGCAGCGTGGTGATTCTCGTCCACGTCTTGCCCCCGTTGATCGACTTGTAGAGCGACGTGCCGCTCGGCCCTTGTGGAGGCGCTCCGCCGGCGCCAAACCTGACCCCGGGACCCTGTGACGTCGCGAAGATCACGTTCGGCATGTCGAAGGCGTACTCAACGTCACGCGTGCCGTTCGCATTCTCCGGCCGCAAAGTGTTTTCCCAGGTCTTGCCGCCGTCGGTCGTTAGATAGATGCCCCGGCCGGTATGACTCGCGTCGCCCTGCGTCGACACGACCACGCGATTAGGATCTTTCGGATCGACGACCATCTTGTTGATCTTCGTCGTCTCTTCGAGACCGATATGCGTCCAGGTCTTACCCGCATCGATCGACTTGTACATGCCGTCACCCGATGATCCCTGGACCGAGTCACCGGTGCCGGCATACACAATGTTTGGATCGGACGGCGCTACCTGGATCGCGCCGATGCTGTCGACGTTCGTGAATTGATCGAAGATCGGAAACCACGACACGCCCGCGTTTGTTGTTTTCCAAATACCGCCGGCGGGCGCACCCAGATAGAACGTGCCGGGCTGACCAATCGCGCCGCTGACGGCGGAGATGCGTCCACCATGAAAGGGACCGATGTTGCGCCAGCGAAGACCGGCAAAGAGGTCGTCGCCCGGAGATATATTCGCCATGACACGACCGTGAGGGTTAACCGCTGCCATAAGCGGCGCGATCGCGAACACAGCAACCATCAACAAAACGCGGTAACTTGTTTTCATTTAGGAATTGACCTCTCGTCCGCTATTGAGCCTGTCGGGAAATTCGTTCTGTCTTCCTCCGTGGTTCTCTGTGCGAACTCTGTGCCTCTGTGGTGAATCTCTTCCTTAGTAGTTTTCACCACAGAGACACATCAGAGAAGCGCAGAGGCTGCACAGAGAAATACCATCCTTACCATAACGGGAAAATGCCCGCTACCGCTGGCGATTCTCGGTGGTCGTCGGGGATGGGTTCCGCACCACCGTGATCTTCACCACACTCGGATACTGCTTCGAATGATGCACGACGTTGTGGGCCACCACGCCTTTAGTCTCATCGTAGTTGTTACCGCCGGTATTCAGGTTGCGATCGAAACGCGGGAAGTTGCTGCTGGAAATCTCAATCCTCAACCGATGGCCCACATCGAAGAAGTTACTTGTCGTCATTGGTTGCAGCGTCAACTTGTAGACCTCGCCGGGCCTCATCCACGCTAACGGTTTGTCGTAGCCGTTCCGATACCTCGCGCGCTGAATCGTTTCATCAAGATTGTAAGCTCGGCCATCGGGATAGACGTCGATCAACTTCACGGTGAAGTCTGTGTCTTTCACATCGGACGAAACATAGAGCGTGACTTCGATTGGACCACTGACTTCCGTTCCTTCTTTCAAGGGTTCGGAGCTGTAGACGAGAATGTCGGAGCGCTCTTCCATCTTGCGCTGGTCCCAGGCGCCGCCCTGAATCGCGTTCCCCGTGCAGCAAACATTGCCGCCGTACGAAGGCACCGGATTCATCGGGTCGTAATCGAATTTGTCAGGGCTGTCGGCGGCCGGCGCGGCGGTGGTCAGCGCGCCGTCGCCATTCAAACTATTTGCTTTGCCGGCACTTGATAAAAAGAAAGTGACGGGTTGCGCGCCTTTTGGAGGCCAGGATTCCGAGGCTTGCCACTTGTTAATGCCCATCGTGAAGTAGCGGACGCGCGGCATTTTTTCCAGGAGGCCGTTGCTTTCTCCTTTAAGAAATCGATCGAACCAACCCCAGGTCAGATCGTCGTAATTCAAGCGCGCGTCGCCCATGCTGCGCTCGCCGACGACGGTGTTTTCGGTCGCGCGTTTGTACGCGCAGTGAAGCGTCGGCGCGATGACTGCGTACTGCTGATCGGCAATCCGCGGCGAAGCAGTTTTGCGCACATGATTGTAGGCAGCGAGGTTGGGCCCAACTGAAACATCGTACCAGGACATGAACCAGAATCCGGGCACATTGATCTTCATGTTGTCGTGCCAGAGACCACCGCGGAACCAGGCCGGATCATTCGGGGCCCTTTTGATCATCGAACCCCGGGTGTCAACCGGCATCTCGTCGGCAAAGATTCCCTTCGGTCCATCCACGGCTTTGTAAATATCCATCTCGGGAAGATGACGCAGCGCCTTGGCCCAATCGACGGGCGGCGCCTGTTGCGCAAGGTCGAATGACTTCGAAGCGCGAATCAAATCTTCCTGTGAAGTGTTCGCCGGAAACATCGGCCGCACCTGGTTCTGTTCGCCGTAGAGCCAGGCGATGAAGAGCATCTGCACGGCCCCGCCACGATACCAGTTACCTTGTTCAAAATATGGCGCGACGCGGCCGACCCCGGCGCCGAAGCCCTGCGGAATGATCGCCGCCAGCGCCGGATTGCCTTGCGCCGCGACTGCCAATTGCCATTCGGCTGTCGAAGAGCAACCAATCAAACCGACCTTGCCGTTGGACCAGGGCTGTTTGGCAATCCAAGTGAGTTCGTCATCGCCGTCACTCAACGGCGGGCCGAGAATGTCGTAATTCCCTTCCGAGAAAAAGTGGCCGCGCTCGTTCATCACGACGTAGGCATAACCGCGTTTGACTGCGTCGAGCGGTGTGCTCATGTCGCGCACCACACCGTTGCGCACGTCCCAGAAATTGAAGTTGTAGGGCGTGCGCGAAAAGACCGTCGGATATTTTTTCGAAGTATCTTTCGGGCGATAGATGTCGGCCGCCATGCGCTTGCCGTCGCGCATCGGGACCATCACTTTGCGATCGACAACCGCGATTGACTGGAGTTCTGCTTCGACGGAATTGCGCTGCGCGATTTCGTCGGCGCTCAGCCCGGGACGTTGTTGCGCGTCAGCAGTTTGTTGACGATGCGAAAGGAAAACACCGGCGAGTAAACCTGTAGCCAGGATGACGACGGACAGTCTACGCATTTGGGCTCCTCCTGCCAGGAATTTGCGTCCACAGATTACGCAGATTACACAGATTATGAAAGGGAAATGATGAGGAATATTAGACAGGATTAACAAGATTCACATGATTGATGGCACAACCTGTGAATCTTGTTAATCCTGTCTAAGTCCGTTTCTACTTCGGTGACAGCTAATGCTCGATCACGAGTTGACCCTGGACGCACGCGAATCGCAGCAGCACCAGTCCGGTTTGGACCGTTGTCTGCTTAGGACGTTTCGTCGTGATCACAGTCTGGTTTTGATCAGCCCTGAATTCAGCGTCAACTTCCTGATCGGGGCTACCATCAATCCTCAAATCCTGATCGAGCTTTTTGATAGCGCCATTCGGGTCCGTCTGCCAATCGTAGCGCAGGCTGTTCGCTGGTGCGCTCAGGATCGGACCCGAGTTGTACTGCAAGCTGACGATCTCTGCCTGCAGTTGGCGTCCCGCTGCCTGAACCTGCAGCACAAATGTCAGAGTGTTGCCGGCCAAATCGTTGATCGTGTAAGTGCGTTGCTGGATGTTGCCGTCCTGCGCTATCACCGAGACCGGAGACACCGGGCCCGGTAAGACGCCAGAAAGCGAATCGCGGCCAAGGACCTGCAGATCCTTCGTCACCGGATCGAACTGAACCAGGCCTTCAGGTGCTGTCTTATCAATATTAATCGAGATGTTCACCGAGGCGGTGTTGCCGGCCCGATCCATCGCGATGCCGTTGACCACTTGCCCTGCGCCTTCGCTGGTCAAAGTCACTGGGCTGCTCGAACTGAAAATTCCGGAGAGCGCGTCAGAAGCGTTGAAGCTGACGGTCACGTCGGTGTTGTTCCACCCGTTCGAGTTGGGTAGAGGATTCGGGACCGCGCCGATGATGGGAGCGGTCTTGTCGATGTTCACGTTACTCACCGTGGCCGACGCAGAGTTTCCCGCCAGGTCAGAAACAGTAAAGGTGTGAGTCTGGTCCGCACCCTCTTCGGTAAATGTAAATGTGCCGGTCGCAGTCGCGCCTGACTCGAATCCCGACAGAGCGTCGGTCGCCGTGAAACTCGATTCAACATCCGTGTTGTTCCACCCGTTTGAGTTCGCGGGCGTGCGCGACACGTCAGTGAAGACCGGCGCCGTCTTATCAAGCTTAATTGTTATCGACTGAGCCGCCTCGGTGTTTCCAGCGTTGTCACGGGCGAAGAAATCGATTGTGTTAATGCCCTCACTGGTAACCGGAATTGAGATCGAAGAGCCAAAAGAATGAAACTGTGTGCCATTGACGCTGTAGAAAATCTCGCGCACGCCAGTACCTTCAGGGTTGTCAGCCGCGGTCAGCGTGACCGTCACATCGCTGTTATTCCAGCCCGAAGCATTTGCCGGCTGTGAAGTTGAAGCGATTGTGGCCGGGGCAGTGTGGTCTTTGTCCGCGTCAGGAAACGGCACGATGTCGTTCAGATAGAGTTCCAGATTCGAATAGCCACTCGCGGTAATTGCTGCTCCATCCGCAGCGTCGAGAGCATTCAAACCATGATCATTTTCCCAGGCGTCGGGAATGCCGTCCTGGTCCGTGTCAACGGGCGGCGTCAAAGAGTTGAGCGCCGGCCAACCACCTACGTCGTTCTCAGAATTGATGTGATGACCGCCCTCATTCCGCACTTCAGAAACGATGCGCATGTCCACCGCATCGCGAACCAGGGAATGCCCGGCCAGATTCAGGACGCGCTCATAGGCCGTGGGCGCATCGTCGGTCGCTACTTGTGGAAAAACGAAGCGCGCCGGTTCGTGTCTGGTATAAGAACCAATGATCATGGACCACTGTGTGTCCTGTCCATCATGCGCGCCGTTCAGGTTGCTATCGATCGCGTTATTCGACTGGTAGATTTGCGTGCTCGTGCCACCACCGTTGAAAGCCCGAAGGCGCTTGGATGATGGAGTCGAAGGTCCCGCCACCAGATAGTTCCCCACATAGTTGAGCCGCGGCGTTCCCTCGGTGTTATCTCCGCTGTAACCAGCTTCACTGCCCCAGTCATAGACAAGATTGTTGACGAAATCGAGACCGATGTTATCGCCCAGACGCGGATTGCGACTGTCATGATGCGCATAGAGATTGTGGTGATAAGTGATCAAGCCACTGCCGTAACGAATCAGCGAGCCGTAACCGTGCGCGCCTTTTATGTGACACGAGTTCTTCATGCTTTCGGTGATCAGAGACCACTGCACCGTGACCTTGTCTGATTCAGTTACCGAAAGCGTTTCATCCACGCTCCAGGAAGCAGAGACGTGATCGACGATCACGTTGGTGGATCTATCAACCGTAAATCCGTCGTCCTGATAGTTGGGACAGTTAATGTCTCCCGGACGGAAACGCATGTAACGCACGATCACATCGTGCGTGTCGGTGACCGCCGTGGTCCATCCGGCTACGGTCACTCCATCGCCCGGCGCAGTCTGCCCGGCGAGTGTCAGGAAAGGTTTGTTGATGCTCAGTCTTGTTTGCAGATAAATCGTTCCTGACACGTCGAACACAATCGTGCGCGGTCCGCCCGCATTCTGAACTCCTTCGCGCAAACTGCCCGGCCCGGAATCATTTAAGTTGGTGACGTGATAGACATCGCCACCCCGGCCGCCCGGAGTATTTGCGCCGCTGCCTTCGGCGCCGGGAAAAGCCGGCAAGGGAGCCGCGCCCGGAGCATAAATAGTCAGCGTCGCGGAGGTGCCGCCCTGGAAATTAGGATCGTTGATCGTCGCCACGACACTGTATTGGCCCACATTGGTCGGCGGCGTGCTTGAACCGTTGTAGGTAACGTTTACGGGCGTGCCCGCCGGCGTCACGCTGACGCTGACCGGTTTGGGATTGCCGTCGAATGTCTGATAAAGCTTGCTCAGAGTCACCAGTGCGGAAACCGGACTGATTATTAGCGTGCCCGAGAAAGTGCCCTGATAGACCGCGTCCTGAATTGTGGCCACGACGCTGTAACTGCCGAGCGCCGTCGGCGGAGTCGAGCTGCCGTTGTATGTCAGAGTCACGTTGAGCCCGGCTGGCTCAGTCACGACCGTGGGAACAATTGGGTTACCGGTGTATGTCTGGCTCAAATTACTCAGCGAGACAGCGGCGGTTAGCTTCGTCGACGGAGCGAACCCGCCGAGCACGAAAGCCGGATCGCTCCACTGGGCGGCTTCGGCCGCAGTCAACTGGCGCGAGAAACTCGCGCGCTGACTCACATCCAACGGCGCGCCGTTTAGATCGGTGCTGTTGTACTCCCAGAACTGAACATTCGGCGCTGTCGTCGCATTGTCCAAACGCCAGCCCAACGGAATCACCGGGCCCATCGCACAATTAATGTAGACCACCTGGCTAAACGGAAACACATTCGGATCGATGCGCGCGAGGAAACCTCCGGTCACCCCCGCCGCGCCGGTCAGCCGGCAATTCACAAAGACATTGCCGCTCTTCCCCTGCACGTTGCGAATCTGCGTAAAGAAGCCATTCGAGGTGACCATCTTCAATTCGCAGTTTTGAAAATAGGCTGAACCGTTACCCCACACGAAGTCGACGTCGCCTTCGATATAGCTGTCGGTGACAAAACCACCCATGCTGTTAGTCCCCGGGCTTTGCAGCAACAGAGTGTCCTGAAAACTTTTCAGGTTTACGCGATTCAAAACGATCCTGAGCGCGTTGCCGCGGAAGGCTTCCGCTTGTGAGCCGCCTTTCGGCGTAGTGTTTTGCAGGCTGATGTTTTCGAGACTGAAATCATTGCCGTCAACTCCAAACATCGCCCGCGTGGTCGTCGATGTCGGATTGAAGTTGTTGTTGTTCGCGTACTGAATCACAGTCTGGTCGCGATTCTCGCCGCGGACGGTAATGAACGGTTTGTTGGATCCGATGTAAACGATCTCGGTGTAGGTGCCGTTGCGCACATTGATGACTGCGCGATTGCTGTTACTGGCGGGAATAAAATCAACGGCTCCCTGAACGGTGCAAAAATCTCCCGAGCCGTCGGCCGCCACCGTGAGCGCGTTGGTCCCCGGCGCCGGTCCCGAAGTCTTAGTCGAGAAGGCGAATTGATTTGGGTTGGTGATGCCTGCAAAAGGCGCCCCGCTGGTGTCAGTGATTACGCCCGGTTCAATCGTGACAAAGTAAGCCCGATCGTAAGCGAGTTTCTGATGTAGATAGACAGAAGCGGTATTGCCATTCACGATGATCGGGAAATAGTTGAACGAGACGGCGCCGTTGAGCCGGGACTGCGTCGCCAGACTCATATCAATCGTGTCTATGATCGTGCCATCGTCCTGATGCACAACGAGCCGGCCGGTGTTACCAACCTTCGGCGCCTGGTTAAAGGTGATCCGCAGAGGCGTGTCAATGCATAGATCGGTGGCGCCAGTGTTCGGCGCCGTGCCGGTAATTGTCATCGCAGACACTACGAGCAGTTTCGCGGAGTTACTGGTGATGCTCCCGCTGGAATTGCTGACCACAACTGTGTAGCCGGCCGAATCGCCAATTTGCGCGTTGGCAAAGTTAAGCGAAGCGCCAGTGGCGCCCGGAATCAGCGTGCCGTTCTTGAACCACTGATAAAAAAGATTGTCGCCGGTGGCTATTACCGAGAGGGCCGTTGGATTTCCGACCGTAACCGTTGTGTCGGCCGGTTGAGTCGTGATCCCCGGTGGCGGCGGGACCGGATCGGTACTTACATTGAGCGTTACCGGATTACTGGACACACTTCCTGATGGATTGCTGACCACTGCGACATAACTGCCGGCGTCGCCGAGTTGAACGTTAGTAAGATTCAGCGTCGGGGTGATCGCCGAAGGGTTTACCGCGCTCGAGATGGGACTCCCGTTTTGCTGCCACTGATAAGACAACTGGTTGCCGCTGGCGCCCACCGACATGGTGACGTTACTGCCAACCTGAACCGTCAGGTTGTTCGGCTGGGGCTGGCTCGTGATCACCGGCAGGGCCGCGGTGTAATCGATCAGCCAATTCGTAAATTTTATCTGCTGCGCGAACGCATTACTGGCAACCCGAAATCCAAAGTAGTCGAACGAGGTGTTCGGTGAAACGCTCGATTCGACGGAAGTGAAATTGAGATTGGAAAGCGTGCCGCCGGTGACCGCAACCGAGATCTTCGTATCGGTGGCGCTGAGCCGTTCAATAGAATAAGTCAGCGTGTACGAGGTGTTGTTCGTCAGCGGCTGTCTCACGGTGGCGCCGGTTCCGGGGATAGCGGTGAAATCGCCGATCGTATTGAACACATTTCCGCTGGTAAGCGTGGTCCGGCGCGACAGTACAAAAGGGGCGCCGCTGCCACTCGCAAAATAATCCAGGCCATAACCTGGATCGTTAACAAAGCTCGGATCGTTCATGCCGCCGGTGAGATTGTTCGCGTTTCGCGTCCCCAGCGAATTCAGCACCCCAAAGCGGATGTCTTGTCCGGTCCCGCCAAAGCCGGTCAGGGAAAACGTTCCTGAGACGGTGAGCTTGTCACCGACGTTGAGATTCACCGGCGAGCCCGAGTTGGTAAAGAAACCCCAGAAGGCTTCGGCGCTGGTGGTGCCCGCAAGATTAAAATTGACTGAGCCCACCGCATCAGTGCGAACGGTGGTCGAACGGCCCTGGAAGATCCTGATCGAATTGTTCGCCAGATCCTGATTCTGACTGTTGCCATCGGCGAACGTGTCGTTAACCACTGAGGCGGCCGTGACCAGCCAGGGCAACGCGAGAACGACTACAGCGATGATCAGCAGCAAACTTTTGCAGGCGATGGATCTGGTTTTCATGTGTCTCACTTAGACAGGATTCGGACCCTTGCAGACAGAAATCTCACTTAGAGAAGAACTGACGGTTCAACTCGCGGTCATCAGCGTCGAAAAACGCCGCGAGCTGCAAATGTGAAAACCGAATGCCGGCTTCCGCTTTTAACCATCGGGAACCGCGGTAACTCGAATGCACTTTCAATTAAGCCGTTGTCTTCTGTTGGGGTCGCCGATTCTACCACAAATTGGTCTGACCGCTACAAGAATAAATCCCAAATTGGCGTTAACAGTCGAACAGGTCGCGGGTTCGCTGCCCAATCAGAAGAGGTCTCGATTCGGCACGAAACAAAAGCATTTCGCCCAACGGCAACCAATTTCTCAACGGAAATTGCTTTGACGGCCTGACGCGAACAAAAAGTAATTGGTTAGACCGAACTCAAGAATTGTCGGTATTGAGAACTTGCGGGGAATGTGCCGCCGGTTGTCCAACCCGCGGCAGAAGTGTAGCGCCGACCGAGCGCAGGTTAGACAACCTGCGCTACATTTGACGAACGGTTGCGGGTTTCGCCGGCGCCAGCCAGGCGCGCCCACGTACGAGATCAAGCGTCAGATTCCAATCAATCAAAAACCGGGTGCCGATGTTACCGTCCATGATCAGAGTTTCGTTAACGCGGGCTTCGCCGGTGACCGGAATACCGCCGGCAAGATTGAATTTCGCGGGCTGAGGTTCCTTGATTCCGGTTTTCAGCTTAAGGAGAGGCGCGATGTGCGCGGCGATAACATGCGCGCCACCGTTTCCTGAATCAATCTCCATCCAGGCCGTGCCTTCAGGAGTGACTACGCCCACAACTACTGCGAGCGCCACGCCTTCCACCTCGCGCACCAGCCGAATGGGAACTTCCCTGCCCTGTCTGATTCGAGCATTTAGACTCGGCGTGCTTTCGACTGTCAGTGTGCGGCCGGAGAGGTTCAAGGTAATCGCGCGATCAGCGAAGACATCGAGCCCGATCGATCCGTCAATCCGGGGAACATTGGGCGGCATGAATTTCATCAGGTCGAACACACCGGCGATCGGCGCCGGGAACGGATGTTGATCGATAACGAACATGAGGTTGTCACAGCGCTTCATGTCCAGACGCTGACCGGTGAGCACAAAACCGCTGAGCTGTCCCCACGGCTTACAACCAATTGCCTGCGCGAATGCGGGACTCAGATACGAGATCCCGCCGCCGGTGTCGAAAACAAATGTGCCCTCGTGGCCGCGCACTTTAGCCCGCAGCGTCATCATGTAGGTTCCGCCCGGATGAGGATCAAGATGAAAAACGGCGACTGGCCTCGAACTCGGCTTGGCGAAACCTGAACCGTTTAGGATGAAAATGAACAGAGTGATTATGAGTAGACTTCGAAACATAGATCGAACATGCATTATCGTGACTTCTTACCTTCGTTGGGATTATCGGGAGAAGTATCAAAGATACAACATGCGGAAGATTAATTTAACCGGCGCGAACGACATTAGACAGGATTTACATGACTGACGGCTGCTTCTCGAAAATTTGTAAAAAATGTCAATCTGGACTCTGCCTCAAAAGCTCGAAACTGTGACATCTCATTCACACCGCGCTTCAGCCCGGAGTCGAACGACGATAAGAAACGCGAAACCGTTTCAACGGCATTAATATACTTGACTCATTACGGCAATGGCTCTGCCACTCTGATGCGCGGCAAGTCTGCGACTTGCCGGCGGCGAACCTTCTTTTCATTCGGGTCTTCGACCCGCCACGGTCAAAGACCGTTTCGGATTAATGGG
>Ga0070703_10000213_pt1 | contig 27812 bp, 21 predicted proteins | sample KBSK5251metaG_FD_65453 | JGI IMG/M metagenome (GOLD analysis project Ga0070703, IMG submission 65453) | Corn, switchgrass and miscanthus rhizosphere microbial communities from Kellogg Biological Station, Michigan, USA - KBS K5-25-1 metaG | ecosystem: Host-associated > Plants > Roots >... | reverse complement strand
CAAGCGACGGGTAGTCCGCTGTACGACCAGAACCACAACGTCGTGCTCTATTACGTTCTCTACAGTCCAAACGAATGTCAGGCCACTTCGGCCGGCTTCCAGCCGAACACGATCGAGATTAAGACCTCTTGGAAGATTCTCCAGACTGCCGACCCGTCCTACTACTCGATGACAGCCTCGATCGAGGGCATCTCTCCGAACCCCGTTACCCTCGGACTTGTCGGCTTCCATCTGGTCATCAACACGCAATTGCATCCCGAGTTCGTCTGGGCCACGTTCGAGCATGTCAGCAACGCCCCCGACTGCACGAATCCCCAGCCGCCGCCGGCCGGCGCTTGGTCGTTTCTCAGTAGCGACTGTACGACATGCCTCCAGACGAAAGGTGTCAGCGGTTGCCCGCAATGCAACTTTAATACTCCGTCACCGACACCAACGCCGCCGGGTAGCCCCAGCGTCACTGGAACACCCACCCAGGTCTGTCGTGTCTATCGCGATGGCACCGACCAGGGCTCGATGACCAATGGGAACAATAACGACACGAATCGCTTCAACATCGATACGTTGAATAGCCAGATCGCAGGTTTCCTCTCGCAGCTGCCGTCTACCAGCCCGATGACCGTGTGGAAGAACTACACCCTCATCGCCGGCCTGTGGACAAATGGAGGTGTCCCCTCTGGCGGCGCCGACGTACAGCGTGGTTCACTCGAAGCGGCCAACACGACTATGGAAACGTTCGATCAGACGCCTAACAATAATTGCTTCTCGTGCCATGGCTACGTTAAGGAGACGCCGCTCACCGTGAGTCATATCGTCTCGGACCTGCTGCCGGTTAACGTTGCTCCGAAGCGTGTTAAGGAGACAAAATAGTCACCACTGGCTTTGCCCAAAAAATGATTTTTGAGTCCAGTCACCACGAATCCAGGACTATGATGGATGCCTTTCGATATCACCTGCACGGAACTCCTGCCTTTGATCTGAATTTGCGCCTTGCTGAGAGATAGGTGGAGCGGGAAACCACCGATGAAGCGTAGCCATTCATTTAGTGATGACGATGCCTTTCTCACCGCGGTGACGAAGGTCTATGACGATGGGTGGTCCGACTACGCCCGCACCTGGAACCATCGTGATGACTTGCAGAGTGAGGAATGGCGGCAGTTCACGGCAGCAGTCAAGCCCGGCGGCTCGGTTCTTGACGTCGGGTGTAATTCGGGAAGAGACACGAGGCAGCTACTCGATCTTGGATACCAAGTGACCGGACTTGACGTAAGCGAGCAAGCCTTGCGTCAGTGCCGGGAACAGTGTCCCGAGGCACGGACGATTAAGATGAGCCTCCTGGACCTGGCAGATCTCAAAGAGCAGTTCGACGGAATTTGGTTTTCCTACGTCCTGGTACATATCCCATTCAACCTGGTGCCCAATGCACTCGCCGCCCTTGACAACGTATTGCATCCCGAAGGCTCAATGATGATGATGGTGAGCGTTGTCGAGGAGTCGGAAGAGAAGATTCATGATAGCTGTGTGATGTTCGATGAGCACGGTGCGGCGCGAAAAGTTCCGGTTGCCCATTGGGCCCCCGATCCGCTAATCGCTCTCTTTCGATCCCGCTTCGAGATTAGCTGGGTGGATGTCAAACCGTTTGTTGACGGGTACGCTCAGCTGAGTCTTCTTGTCCGCTCACGGCGTTCGCGCGCCGAACACCAGGAGCACTGATCCAGTGAAGCGCTACGAGGACAGCGTATCTGCGCGGTCCCTGACCCCGCAAGAGTTGGGGAGATTTCAGCGTGAGGGCTTGCTCACTGACTTTCAACTATATTCGGCTGAGCGAGCGGGGCCGATTGGGGCCGCCTTGCGGGACGTGGTCTCGCTCCCATCGACCGCGCCATACCATCAGGTGTTTCCGCTGGGAGACCGGCTCGTCTTTGATCGGCACCTTGACTGCCGGCTGGTTTATGAGCTGTGCACTCTTCCGCAGGTTGTCCGCCCCCTCACACAACTCCTTGGTGACGACGTGATGTTGTTCAGGACACAGTTCTTCGATAAGCCTCCGCACGGTCCCGAGATCCCCTGGCATCAGGAGTCCTATTTTTGGGGAGTGGAAAAAGGGTGGGTCACGATGTGGCTTGCGGTCGACGAAGCGACCCCGGAGAACGGCGCAATGAGGGTGATCGCCGGCAGTCACACCCATACGCGAGAGCATTTGCCGTTGCCGGACAACAGCAATTACTGGAGCACCTTCACCCGCGCGGCAGTACCAGGCGAATCTGATCGGATCGTCGATTGTTCAATGCCGGCGGGACACTTTCTGCTGTTTGATAACCTGCTTCATCATTCGCCTTCCAATTCCACCGCGTTTCCTCGCTTGAGCTTTTCGGCCCGCTACGCGCGATCTGACTTCGCGATGGTTCGCGATGGCGCTTACCCGGACCACGCGTGTGTGATGGTGAGCGGCCATAAACGAGAATCCGGGCTGCGCTTCTTACCTCCCCCAGACAGTGGACCAGGCCTCGCCGGCGTTTGAGCCATCTGAGCACAAGCAACCGGACAATTCGTCTTCCTGTTGACGAGCAATCTCAGCCAGATTTTAGCCGCGGATAAACGCAGATGGACGCGGATAAGAACAAAGACGGCCACAAAATCACAAAGACACAAAAGAAAATGTGTTTCTTGGGCCTTTTCGTGAGTATTGCTTTTTCTTCTCTGCGTCTATCCGCGTTCACCCGCGGCTAATATTCCTGGAAGACTCACCTGGCAAGCGGAGTACGAATCGAAACGGCAGGCTTGCGTTGATTCGCATTCATGATCCCCAACCGCAGGAAGTTATTCAAAAACACGTCGTGCACTCTCTTTCCCGCGTAAGGTGTCAGGTTAAGGTCGATGATGTAATGCTTGTCGTGACCGTCATGCACCAGGTCGATGCAGCCAAACTCTACCGGCGTCTTCTCGACAAACGTGGCAACATCGGCCTTTAACTTCGCGCTGATCGGTAGATCGTCCGTACCCGCTTTAAGATGTTCGAGGTCCGTAACAAAATTCGTGTCACGCGGATCGTTCGACAGTTTCTTGATAATGCCCGGCGCAAAGGCTTTGACGATGATGACCTGCTCGCCAGAGAAGTAGACGCGGTAGAATGAATTCTCGGCGTTGCCGACGTACTTTTCAACGACGATTGCCGGATCTGTCCAGGTGCTCTCTTCGAGCATTCTGCGCTCGACGGTTTTGTAGCGGTAGGCGCCGATGCCACTCGAGATCAAACGCTCAAAGCCGGCGACAGCGATGCTCTCCGGCGGCAGCCACCTTTCCAAATCGCCGCCATAGTTCAGGTCCGTCTTAACGAACAGAATTTCTTCAGGGGAACCGGACGGCGCTGCTTTGAGCGAAGCCAGCCCGATGGCTTCAAGATGTGCGTGAAGGGTCGACTTGCGAATGTCCTGGACCAGTCCGTTAACGACATAGAGACCTCGCTCAACGAAGCGATTAGTGAGGTCGCGGATTCGCAGCGGCAGTCGACCGCGAACTGACAGGTTAATTTGGAAGCAGACTGTTGTGAATGAATCGCAAATGCGATCGAATTCTGCGGAAGGGAATTCGCGGAAGGGATCAGTCTCGATCCGCACTGCGTCATCACGGAGTACGTGAGTCAGCAGGAAGCCATCCCACGCGCGCCACTCCAGAACTGCGACTGTCCCGCCCGCCTGCCCGCTTTGCGAGGTAGCATCGCCGGACCATCCGCGCGTGGAGGAACCATCGTCTGCGATTACCATCGGCCAAGATTATCCCGAGTCACACGCAAAAATCGAACGACCTGACAGGTGGGTAGCGGCCTAATTTTCCTTTGTGTGTGCTTTGCGACTTAGCGCCTTGGCGTGAAGATGTGACCTTGAATCGAGGTTTTCTGTTCACACTAAGTCGCAAAGACGCAAAGGATCGCAAAGTGGGCCACCAGTGACAGGAGAGGATGGCCCAGAACCTCACCGTAGTCCGTGCAGTCGTATCCGAGTCTGGGCGACCACAATCCGCATCAGTTTCCCACGGAGGCTCAGGCGCCAACTCAGCGGTCCCGGCGGTTCGAGCCGTTCGCTGATCATTAGGAAGGTCACGGCAGCCATGGCGGCAAAGTGTCCTTCTGACAGCAGCATCGGGAATAGCATCAGAGCCCAACAAGATCCGACGCACCAGGCCCCGTGATTAATCCCGAAACGAAGCGCATCCAGATCTGCGGCGATGCCAAACGCTGCGAGTTCACGATGATTATGCCCGCGATTGAGGCAACGTTGCTTTATGGGAGAGCACTGCCAGACGAATGCGATCAGGCCCACTACAACCACCGGTAAATATGTTTGGGGCGCAACCAAGCTCAGCAAAAGCTTTGCTGCCAGGAGTACGCTGCCGGCCGCCATCCAAATCACGGCATATCCAATTACGAAGAGAATAACGGAACGGGCGCGCCGGCGTTTGAAACTGCGCTCGACTACATGGCCAATCGGTGCAAGCAATGTCGGCGACATCATGGCGAACAGCATCACCGCCCAGCCCGCCATCAAAGAAGAGACCGGGTTCATCGCCAGCAGCATCCGAAATGAAGCCGCCGATGCTCCCGAGTCTGTTACCGGACAGTGAGCAAGGGTCATGATGCTCCCGGGATTAACCAGGAGCATCATCCACGCGATCGCGCTTATGAGCAGTATCGGAATATATATCCGGGCGCGCTCTTGAGGACTGATCGTCATTGTCCCTGGCGGTAGACGCTGACCCGCCCAATGGTGATCTTCGCTTCGTCCGCAACAGGGTTACTGGGCACAATTCTCACATCGAGCGAATTAGCATCGAGCGCATTGTCAACGAACAGATTGTCAATGATGTCCGTGATATCCATCACGAAGGTGAGACCTTCGCCGCCATGTGCGGCGTCTTTTAGGGAGGCTCTCCGAAGTCCGAACAGCGCCACAGTTCCTACATGCTGTTGATTGACTGAGACGTCGAGTTTATTAGCGTCGATGTTTCCTCGAACATTCTCAAGCTGGAGATAGGTTCGGTCAGGCAGCGACGCGGTGGAAGCTGCCGCAAGACTGCTGGTCACCTTCTTCTTAACTTTGGTGTCAAGCTTGACAGTTGCGCGCGCCCCCGAACCCTTTAGCTGAACAGGACCTTCATTGGCTCCGACAAGTTCAGCATTATCGCCTGCATCCATAGTTCCTCCCGCTGCTGCGGCGGCGGTGGCTGCTGCGGGCGCCGCTCCTAATTTCACCAGCCTCTGCGCCATCTTGTCAGCCGGTTGGATCACTTGAGCCGCCACCGTTAAGCTTTCATAAGTATAGTTCAACTGACTCAAACTCTTTACGTCGGCGGGGGTATAGATCCAGGAGCTGCCATCGGGCATTGGCATTGCGAATTTCCGGCCACCAACGGCCGCGGGTCCTTTGAGCCAGTTCTGCTCAGTGGGGTTGGGGTTTCCTTTCGCGTTCCACGCCGCCCACATTCGATCGATGTTGCAATGGTGTAGATAGAAGATCGGATCGAGCCCCGCCAGACCCGGATCACTCATCAATCCATAGGTGTTATTAGGCCCGTTGCCGCCGACGTCGACGTGCACGAGATTATGGGGATTGCTTTCGAGGTTTCCGTTGGTTCCACCCCCATGCGAGAAACCTGTCTTCGGTCCGCCGAAGCCGGGGAACTTGGTGACTACGTTGCTGCCGGTATAGACGGTATTGTTCATATTCTTCTCTGATGCCGGAGGAATCTCAACGTAGATGTTGCCGTCGGACTTGGGCCCGTATCGGGCTTTTACGAACAGCGGGTTCGGTGTTCCGTCCGGTAATTTCGTTTTAGTAAAGGCAGGCGGAATCTCGTATTGATTGGCTGGGCCAAAATAATTCCAGTACGGCAAGGCCCAGGTCTTGGGACCACCGAGACTCACCACGGCCGCGCGGATTTGCGCCTCCAGTGCGATCAGGTAGCCACGGTGCCATGGAGGGAAATACCAGCTCTGGTGCTGACACTGATCCCAATACAGCCTTCTGACGGTCAACGTTGGCAGCGGAGTAGTTGGCACCTGCGGCGGTGAAGGGAGGTGCCCCCAGCCGGGAAACTGTGACAAGCTTATTTCCTGTCCGTGAATCGCCGCGAAGAACCACCAGCTTTTTTGATCGTTTAGAGCCCGCGACTGCATTTTGCCGACGCCCTTCGCGTACCACAAGAGATCCTGATTCTTGAAAGTGCCGCTGTTATTCCACGCACTCTTTCTTGTAAAGCTGGCCATCTGTTTTCTCCCTGTTCGTCAGAACTAATTGCTTGTCGCAATTAGAACGCTCCCTGCAACTCGATCAGTTGGCTGGCGCCCTTTCCGCCGGCAGTGCACATCCGGCAGATAAAGACGCCGGGGCCGGCGGGATTTCCCTGGTCGTCTTTGCCGTCCCAAACGATCGTTCGTTTTCCGCGGGTCTGCGTCGTCTCGCTGACCAAAGTACGGATGTGGAAGGCAAACTTGTTCCACAGTCCAACGAAAACGTTCTCGGCATCTTCCGTCAACGTGTAACTGATCTCGACAGTGCCATCATCGGTCGGAACCTGGGCCAGCTGAAAGCTCAGACCTGGCTCGACGGCCACCGCATTTTGCTTTGTCATCGCCGAAGCCTTGTCAGGCTGATCAGTCTGCGTGGAGTTAGCCGGCTCGACGCGTTTCATGGCCGCGGTCACTCCGAAAGTGCGGGCGGCAAACGCTGCCTTCTTAGTGCCAATGCTCAGCTTGAACACCTGTTGGCCCGAGCAATAAGCGCTCGTCACATTCCCGGCGATGTCCTTCACAAATCGATAGCGGTTGATGCGATAGCGCGGATCGCTTAGCGGCTCCTGGATGTTGGGATCGGGCAAATGGTCCTGGGCAATCCAGGTCTCGCCGCCATCTTCGGTGTAACTGTTCTCGAGACCGCCGACCGGTGCGCTCAGGTCCTGAAAGCCCCATCCGCCGACCCAGCCCTGACGCTCGTTGATAAAACCGATTCCTTCCAGATCGTTGTTGATTGCCTTAGAGGAAGGCTTCTGGTCTTTGGCAACGTGCTTCCTTACCCAGGACTTGCCGCCATTCCTGGTCACCAGGATTGATGCATCGCGAAAGTTCTCGAGCGCGATGAAGCCATGGGTTTCGTTGAGGAACTGGATCTTCCAGCCCCACTCTCCACTCTCGAAGTCCTTGATGTTGGCGACTGTGTTCACCCAGGATTTTCCGCCGTCGCGAGTGCGAAGTATGACGGGCTTTACCTTGCCGTAACGGCTGAGCCGTGGCGGTGGGTAAGCCTTGTGGTCAACCTTGCTTTTCTCGTCGATTAGTCCGCCGACCACAAACCCGTTGTCCTCATCAAAGAAATAAATGTCGATGAGATTCGAGGCGTGCTTCCTCATGTCAATCAGTTCCCAACTGGCGCCATTGTCCATCGTCTTGATGATGGCCGGACCCGGGAGACCGGGATCGTTGGTTCCGGAACCGTAAGCAACGCGCTCGTTGACCGCGTGGAAACCGCAGATGCCTGCGGGCGAACCATCCGGCAGGTTCTTGACCGGTTTCCAGGTCTCTCCGCCATCGGTTGTGTGGTGCAAGAGCGTTGAAATGAACTGGCTGGGCGAAGTGATCGAGTCAACGTCTCCAATCCCGCACACCGCGCCGAACCAGCCGATCTTCCGGTTCGCCCAGGACATGCATCGCAGATAGGGGAAGCTGGGAAGATTTGGCGGGAGGAAGAACTTCGGCGTCCAGTTTTCGCCTCCGTCTTCCGTCTTGCAGACATATCCACTGCTGTTGACCAGCCATCCGGTCAGTTCGTCAAAGAACCAGATGTCGTCGGTGCGTGAATTTGCGACTGGAGAATTCTGTAACAATTGCCACTGGTATTTGGCGGCTGGCGCCAAAGCTGCTTTTGCCATAAGTAGGATCTCCCCTCGATTGAATATCAGATTTCGGAAATCAAAGAGCTGAGTTTTTGCGGTCAACGGGCGGCGAATACTCGCAAGCAATCCGTCATTCTCTGCAATTCAGTCGATTACGACAAGCGGCGATCTGGTGGCGATCTGGTGGCGACTGGAGGTGCGGCCAGCTAGTAGGTTCGTTTGAGTTTAGAGTTCAGCCTTCAGGCTGCTATCAATTAGAAGCAGGCTGAAGCTTGTACTCTAAACTGACTCACTACTTGGCGCGAGGATGGCTCACCGCGTAACGCTGGTCGGGATTCGGAGGCGCCTGACCCCAGCCGCTGTTGACTTCGTCAAACGAAAATAAGGGAATTCCCAACTGGCCGGCGATCCACGGCACAATCCAGTCAAAGCTGGCTAATCCGCAGCGGTTCGCGCGGTCCGTCATGCGAACGAAATAAGGCGAATCGTCGATAAACTTGGCAGGCTCTCTCAAACGACAGTCTCGCAACAACTGCGACCGTAAGATCTGTTCTGCCGCATCCCGAGTGAAACCCATGCATCCGCCTTGAATTGAAGGACTCTCCGATTCTGTTTGCGGCGTTCCAAACAATCCGCTACGAACTGGCAGATACTGGAATCGTCGATGAATGACGGTGTCGGGATCGATCTTAAACAGGTATCGAGTTGGTCTTTCGAGAAAGAGTTCGAGCATGCGCTCGATAACCGCTCCACCATTCTCGATCCCGAATAATCGTGGCTCTCCGCGAAAGTCGACCTTGCTGCGTTCGGCGAGGAGCGGGAGGCGAGAATCCGGATCTCCATCAGACCGTAAGATGACTCGGCACGTTGGATAATGTTTGCGCAGGTCAGCCAGGCATTCTGCCGTGGCTTCGTAGTTCTTGTAAGTCAGCGCGAAAAACGTGAGATCCTTATCGGAGTAGTTGGTCAATACATCAGTCAGTGACCTGTTGTGACCTGGAGAAGAAGTCATTCGAGTTTGCTGTGCACCTCTTTGTTGAAGTAAGTCCTGACAGGTTGCCATAGTTCCCGCATTCGCCTCAATTCGAGATGCAGGAGGTTCGTGATTTGAATTACTTTTTCGTAGTCCAGGCATTTTAGGCCTGACCGCCATTTCTCACCCAGGCGTAAACGCCTGGCCTACACAAAAATCTTACGGTGAAAATCAGGTCGCTACCAGAATCTGAGATCGGTTAAGTTTGAAGAATGTCATCATGCTAAACTTAAGCCATTCGATTCAGTAAATTCGCAGCTCTCTCTATCCGTTAACGCTGTAGCGTTGGTTCATCGGTACTTTCGCAGCGCTCAGGGCATCATTGCAAAGAAAGATTGTGAAATCGTTGACCATGATCTCCTGGGAGTTAGATCCGTTTCACACGCGGGGCGGCACTGCGTACGCAATTCGACGCCTGGCTAATCAGCTGACGGAACTCGGAATCGAAACCAGAGTTCTCTTACCGGATTGGCTGGACACTCGCCCTGCGGAGGACCTGGCCCCTCTGCTGACGCCGATGTTCTTGAAAATGCCGGTCGAACTCCGTCAGGCGCCCCGAGTACTGCAATGTAGCGAGTTCTGTCGCGCTGCGCTCGAGGCGGTCGAAGAGATTAGAGCCGGCGCCGGATCAGATGCCGTCATCGCTCACGGCGACGAAGGCGCGATGTTCATCAACCAACAGAACGGCAAGCGATCATCCGGGCCGTCAGTCTTTTGGCTTCATAGTCTTTACGACCCATCAATCTTTTGGCTTCGTGGTTACGATCCATCAATCAGGGACCGCTCAAGAAATCAACGCCAACTCCTTCCGTCCCGATCCTTGCTCGCCTCTGCCGTTATGAAGGCCGATATCGTTGTAACGAGCGCGGGCATTTTGAAGGACGCGCGCGAGTTCGAATGGCCTGACCAACTCAAAGAACTGCAGAAGGCACTCGCGAAGGCGTCAGCCGAACATCGAGTGATGACCGTCGAATCCATGGGGTGCCTTCCGACAGTCACGAATAATTCGCACAAAAAACCGATTCCCGGCTCAAGACTGGAGAATCTGAAAAATGTGCCCAGGCCCTATGTTCTTTTTCCCAGCCGGCCCTCAGTCGACAAGGGTTTTGGGATTTTCGTGGCGATTGCGGAACGACTACGAACGGACAACATCGCGTGTGTGGCGGTGCAGCCACCCACGCCGCGAACCGAGTTGGACAATCCCTCGGCAAGCGCTCCTATTTACTGGCTGCCCTGGCTCGCCCAGGATGAATTGCGAGTCGCGATGCGCAACGCGGCATGCACGGTTCTGCCGAGTATTACGGAAGGCTTCGGCTTGGCCGCGGCCGAGTCGATCAGCCTGGGTGTCGCGACTTTGTATCAACAGGTCGGCGGTCATCATGGTTTGCAGGCACTGCCAAACGCACTGCCGGTACCGCTGACGACAAACGAGCGGGCGCGCCTTTATCGTCTATGGTCAGAATTAGTCAGCGTCCACCCTGACTCCTGGCCCGTGTGGACCAGGCATGAAGTCTCGCTGAGGCCACTGGTCGACAAATGGGTCGAAGCCATCAGGTCGGTTGTGCATCGTGCGGATGGTGGGACTGAAAACGCTGAATTCGCGGAACCTGTAGAGGAACGTTGGGGAAATAAACTTTGTCGCCGGATTGAGGTTGGCGCAAGTGTTGAAGTGCAGACGTAGAGTGCTGACTACGATGGTCGCTAAATACAAATCACTGGCTTCAGTCCCGGAGGGACGAAATATTTATAGAGGCAGAGACATAAAAGGAAGCCTTAGCTCCGGAGGAGCGTAATGTCGTTGATGAACTGGGACATTTCGCTCCTCCTGAGCTTTTAAGCACTTTGGGATTTTCCTGGTTCTATGAACATTTCGTCCCTCCGGACTGTTGAAGACAAGCTGCGTCTGAGTGTCAAATGACAAGGTCGGTAGAACAACTGGCAGAACCCTGGCCACGAGACGGTCGCCCACGATTGATCCATCTCATGCCGTGGGACCTTACCGTCGGCGGCGCGCAACGCATGCTCGACATGTGGTGTTCGCACGAAGCCCACCGCTGGGATACGCACATCCTCACGGTCGGCGCGCGTGGGCCGTTTGAGTTCGCCGGCGCCACAGTCCATTCCGAATTAGACAGGCCGCAGGTCCTGAGTTTGATTGAAACCCTGCAACCGGATTTGTTGGTCCATCACGATCCGTCTAATCAAAACGGGATCAGCTCCACGTGCTCGCAAGTCTGGATCTTGCATTCCGCGACTTCTCTGCGAGAGTCACCGCCAAAACATGTGACGCCGTCCGCGGTCTTTTCGAACTTTGACTCATGCGAAATTCATTCGGACTGGCGCGAGTTGTCGCTCAAGGTTCTGCCGCTGCAGATTGATACGGCCAAGTTTCGCCCGACCAGACGGAAACATGCTGGCCTCGTCTGCGGCATCGTGGGCCGTCTGCACGAGGACAAAGTTCCGCGCTCTTTCATTGAAACACTTCTGGCATGGGAACCGGGTCCATGGCGGATCCGTTTCATCGGGCATGGACTCGACACGGGCTATCAGCGATTTGTTAAGGAGAAACTTGCGAAACTGTCTTGGGTCGATTTCTCAGAAGATGTGACACCGAGCAAGATGCCATCGGCGCTGCGCCGGCTGGATGCAGTGCTGATTTCCACAGACGCTACCTTCGGTGAAACGGGCTCGTATTCCGCGCTGGAAGCGATGGCGACGGGGCTGCCCGTGATCGCCCGAGACCTGCCTGGGCTCAGGTACAACTGCGGGGATGTGCCATTGTACGCGCGCGAAGATACCGAGCTTCTCGCCCGACTGCGTGAATTGGATGAGGCGGACGCGCGTTCCGAGGCAGCGGAGAAGGCGCGCAAATCGGTTGTTAACAAAAATGATGTACCTAAGCATGCCGCCGCTCATAGTGCGGGCTTCTCGGCAGCCCTGCGCTGCGAAGTTTCGATTTTGATGCCGATTTTCGATACGCCAGCGGCGTACCTGGCGGAATGTTGGGAGTCGATACAAGCGCAAACGTTCCACGAATGGGAGCTTGTCCTCGTGGATGATGGATCGCGAGCGGCCGAAACAATCGCAGAGATTGATCGCATCGCCGCTGATCCCAGGGTCGTCCTCGTGCGACTCGATGAAAACCAGGGCATTGCTCCCGCTCTTAATGTGGGACTGGGTCGATGTCGCGCAGAGTTGGTGGCTCGGATGGACGGCGATGACAAGATGATGTCGACCCGGCTAGAGCGGCAATTTGCATACTTGCGAACTCACTCAGACGTGACCGTGCTTGGAGCTCAACTACAGATGATCGACCTGGATGAGGGTCTCCAGCCGCCAACCGAACATCCCGAACACGTCACACACGAGTACATCAAACACCAATACGATACCTCGGGAATTTGGTTTCTTAATCACCCGGCGGTAATGCTACGCCGCAGTCACGTGATGAATCTGGGCGGCTATCCGAAGTACCGCACCGCTGAGGATCTTGGTCTCTGGTTGAAATTGGCCAAGGCGGGTTTGAAGATCCACAATTTGCCGACCGTTGAGCTGCACTATCGGTTACATCTCAATCAAGTTTCGCGGCTCATTCGCCTGCAGCGCGAGGAATACGTGAAGATCGTCGAAGAGTGTTGGAACCAATAACCGTTGATGCGAGAAAAACCTGCGCGACCCGCGCATCACCTCCAGGCGCTCAGCTCACAGCGAAACCACTACGACGAAATAGCCGACCGTGCTTCTCGGAAGATCCGTATGAACGTCTATGTATCGCTTACAACCATAAAGCAAAATGAATCTACAGTGGTTGAAACGTTACAAAGCATCGCCGCGCAAACACAATTGCCCGACAGGTGTTTTATCTTCCTTTCAGAGAGCCCCTATCTATTGGATCTCGGTTTCACAAACGGAACGATTGGTTCGCCGCTTTCAGAGTTCATCAAAACGAATCCACTATTTGAACTACGCTGGTGTCTGAACACAGGACCCTTTCGTAAGTTGCTGCCTCTTCTTGAGGAGAAGTTTGACGAGGACTGCCTGATCATCACTATTGATGACGACACGGTGTATACCCCGACGCTTTTGGAAAAGATTGTTGGCGACTTCAACAGAAACAAATGCTGCACAAGCAATTGGGCGTTAACGCTCCGCCACGCTGGTGATGTTCGTGGGCTGAATTATGAGAACTTCGCTCGTCCGATTTCCAACTACTTATACAACTTCCATCTTGGCAAAGGGGGCGTTGCTTACCATCCTTCGTTTTTCCGAAAGACCAGAAACATCATGTTCGATGATGAAGTGATTAAGGAGACGTGCCCTACGGCTGACGATGTATGGTTCAATTTCATGAGAATTGCAAATGGAATTAGTTGTCATTCCGACAATGTCTCGTACATGACGAAAGACAATACGAATTGCGAGACCTCACTCTGGTACAAGTTCAACGCCAGGAATCGAACTAACTCAAAATATATGCGAGCCACAATTGACTTGCTGATTTCTGAGGGACTCCTGGAATAGGTACCTGCGTACCGGCTTAACCTGAGGTGCATGCGGTAGTAAGCGCCGGATCAGAGTTGGCCCGAAGAATCCACCTTTCGATTGCCGAAGCCACTCCATCCCTTTCGATGGGTGTCGTTACCCAATCCGCAAAGGCCTTGACCTCTGCAGGGGCATTCCCCATCGCGACCCCGATTCCAGCATATTGGAGCATTTCGATATCGGTGAAATCGTCCCCAATGGCCATCACGTTTTCTGGTCGCAGCGCCATGATTTCCTCAGCCAGATAACTCACAGCCAGACGTTTGTTCACCGCTGAATGAAACGCCTCGAGCAACGTTATTGATTTGAACTGCTTTACTTGAGTTCGGCTGCGCGAATTCTTCAGTTGGCCAGCGAGCCGGGCAATGATCTGTTCATCATCGCTCACCACCGTTACTTTCGTGGTTGGCCGATCAAGCAGTTGCCGTAAGTCGCTCACCACGATTGGTTCAACCGTAGACCCGGCAAAATATTTGATCGTCGCGTCATTCAGATTCGAGACATACACCTCGTCTTGAATATAGAAGTGAACCGAAAGGCTGCCATTCAGGCTTAGCCGTTCCGTGCAATCCAGCATTTGGTTTGCAACAAGAGGCTCTAAGGGCCAGTGACGTTGAATGAATCCATTATGGCGCTCCCGGATCAGTGCGCCCTCACAGCAGATTAAAGGTGAAGTTGAACCGATGGAATCATAAGTGTGCAGGGAAGAGCGATACAGTCGACCGGTAGCGATCGCGACCGCAACCCCACGGCCTTGGGCTGAATGGATTGCCTGGGCGACGGAATCGCGGATGCGATTCGATTCGTCCACAAGCGTGCCGTCAATATCGAGCACCAGCAAGCGGATGTCGGCGGCAAGGCTTCTGCGCTCCTGGTTTTCACTCATCAGGAATTCCTAACGTAGGCTTAGTGCTTGTTGCGAGTCTTTGCGCCTTAGCGGCTTTGCGTGAAATGATCCTTTTCGTAGGACTGTTCATGCAAAGGCGCAAAGCCGCAAAGAAAAACCGCAAAGTAAGAAACGGCATACCCGAACCCACATCGTCCTTTGGAAATAGCATCGAATCAAAAAATCAATGGTCTAGCCTACGCATCTCTTAAGCAGATCGATCTTCTCCTTAAAATAGTCCCCGCTGAATCGCCCCTCAGCCGTCGCGAGTTCAAGGATGGCCTTCTTCCGGCCCATGTCGAGCATCCGAAACAGCGTTGCCAGTTGGGACAATTCATAGGACAAGAGTCGAGTAATGCACCTCGAGGTGTATTCCAGTTTGTCCGTTGCCAGAAGATCCGCGAACTCCTCAAAGCTGGCGAGCCGAGAGTGATTGATTGCGTATTCAACTTCCGGTTCAGCTTCGGCAATTTCCTGTCTGATCGTTAGCACGTAGAGCCAGCAAATCTGTGGCGAATCGAGTTTGGCAAAGGCCCGCTCCATGTAGCGCTGGTGCGTGCCCGTCACTTTCATATCATTCACGAAAAGAATTGATCGGCCGCGAAAGTCGCGCGGTTCAAGCAGAGGCTCGGGCTCCTGCTCATAAAGCCGGCTTCTTTCCTGCTGAGTAAAGGTGCTGTAATTGTGGTAGCTGTGCAGCGATTCCGAATCCTTAATCTCCAGGTTGTCCGTTTCGACAGGAAGCTTTATGAGAGTGAGCGTGATCGAGTCCGGCAGCTTGTGCTTTAGATCTTCGTAAATATAGGAACACAGCAGATTGGGCGCACCCGGCAGAACGTTGTAGGCCGGTCCTGTGATCACCCAATCAGCAGGTCCCGGAAGAGATTGCGTGATGACGTCCTCTGCCAGCCGTGAGAGTTGCGCACCGTAATAGTCGACGCTTTCAGTGACCCCCAATTTTAGACCCGGGTAGTGGCCGAAAAAGTCATCGCTATAGTCGATGGGCAACTTCTCGATGGTTCGGAGCGAACGGAGTAACGTTTGTTGGGTGGTCATGACGATGTCATCGTTAACCGATTCTACAGCTACACTAGTCCATCATCGCCGGCGTGGATCCCTTTTGGGCCGTATGACCTGAGCAGCGCCATCTGTTCCTGGAAGCCGTCGAGATTTTGAAAGCCATTCATTTCTACCAGATCCAGCAGACGTGTTCTGCGCTCAGCATTGAGCGCCCGCAGGACTTGGACAAGTTCCGCGATGCTCAAGTTCATCAGCCTTTGCACGCATTTGCTGGTGAATTGAACCTGTTCGCGGGACATCATTCGCAAAAGGTCTTCGAACGGGGTGAAATTGATCTGCCATTCTATCTCCGGATTCGACCTGCCGATTTCCTGATCTACGTCGATCACATACAGCCAGTGCACGTAAGCAGCTTCGGCCCGCTCAAAGTACCGCTGCATTGCGTGTTGTTGCGCGCCCGTGACGCAGATGTCGTTGACGAACAAAACCGGCCGCTCGCGAAATTCAGCGTTATCGGCCAGCCGCCGGCTGAATTTCTCGCGTTCGGTCACCCGGTCTGCGTAGTCCAGTTTTGAATAGTCCTGCGACCTGGTCGGATCTTTCCAGTCGATCGAGGTCGTCGACTCGCTATCGTGCCGGATGTCGATCAAAGTGATCTCGCGAGTGCGCAAATCTCGCTCACGCTGACACCGTCTAAACAGTTCCCAACACAACAAATTGGCAGCCGCCGGTGTCCGGGCCGTGATCGCCGGCGCCGTCAGAATCCAGTTGGCATGTTTCGAGTCACTGGCGATTAGTCTCTTCACCAGCGGAAGCAGCAACTCGGCATAATGGCGCACGCTGCGGGTGACTCCAAGCTTGAAGCTGGGATACTGGCGAAAGATCTCTGCGTCCGCGTCGAGCGGCAGTTGGCTGATGCGGTGCAAGGACGTGGTTTCAAAGTCACTCCTCATTTGGGCGGTTGTCGGGCAGGCGCGATTCACTTGTATGTTGGATCAGAAAGACCCCGGGAGCAACAACGATTGCGGAACTTTGAAAACAACGGCCGCTTACACTAGGAGCGCGGACGCCCTCGTCCCGAACCTAAGGTCAAACATACTCAGGTGGAGTGGGAAATGCCCCGCATTCCTATTCACAGTCATTGCGGGCGAGGGCTCCCGCGCTCCCAGTATTACTTTCGGAAATAGCTTTGGTGCCTCAAGAGCATGACCTGCGGCGGCGGTTCAGCTCCCTCGATTTGGAACGGTGCGCCGGCGAGAATGAAGCTGGCGTCGGATCCTCCGTTGACAGAGGTATTGCCGTGACAGCCCATGCAACCGCCCATGGTGTAAGGGCCGCCGGTAAAGTAGATGTTGAAGAAAGGATCACCCAGACTCTTTGTGGCCGTCTGCCCAGTGTTGTTGTTGGTGTAAGTTTGCTTCGAATCGTAGAAGTCAGTAATGCTCAATCCATCGCCGGCGTTGGCGAACTTCCCGCTAAACGCCGACAGTATCAAGTTGGTTTCGACCAGGCTATTCGACAAGTAGTACGACTCCACCGGGATAAACGGTTTCGCGCCGCCCGACGTATCTCCATACAGGTCTCCCGGTGTCTTCTGGGATAGGTTGCCGGCTGGGACCCACTGAACGTTGACCAGTTTATAGTTGAGCCAAACGTTTTTTGTGTTTGGGCGCCCCGGGGTCGGGTTGTACCCATACGCCGCGATCAGGTTGTGAATATCCTTATTGACGTCGACGATCGGTTGCGAGGGAATACTGAATCGCCGCCGGTTGACCGTAATGTAGGAGTTCGATGCCGATTTGGAATTTGCGGCGGGCAGTGTCGAGGTGCTCCCGTCTCTGGTGTTCTGGTAATAACTCTGAGTAGTCGAGACCTTCCCCGCATCGCAGTTCGGCCCAGGATAGAAATTTTGAACCGTAACAGTCGGCGGTGTCGGCGACGCGATGAACTGCGACGGCAGTTCGATGACGTTGGGTGTCGTCGCGTCGATAAGGTATTGGCCGGCAGGCGCAGTGCCCGATGAAGGATAAACATACGGCGACGGGAGCGGCGACGGCTTCGTCGTGGTAAAGGCGTTGGGATTCAGCTTGCCATTAGCGTCCTCGACCGGCTGGCCGTTCGGTCCGATGATGTCGTCCTTATGCTCGAAGGTTGCGAAGATGAAGTAGGGCGCCGATGGAGTTTTGTGAATGATGTGGAGCGAGAGCAACACACCTAACGCGTCCATGTATTCAAAGTTCAAACCCGTGTTGTCCGTTTGGCGATAGAACCGGATTGGCGCCGCCTGATACCCGCCCGGAATGGGCTGACCCGTTAGGTAGGCCTGCCGCTCCAACGCGGTCGCCACCCGAAAGGCCGCTTTGAACTCCAGTGTTCCGCTGGGGAAGCTCAAGTACTGGCCCGAAGATGAGGGAGAGCCGCTGAGATTTCCCGGGCCGGGGAACTGCCCCTGCGTGAGAATGTAACCCGATGTGTTGGCGAAGCTCACGACCGGGTTTGTCGGTGTGCCCCCGGAGCTCTCGAGTAACGTCGTGTTGTACCATCCGAACGAGGCAATGTAGCCGTACTCCATGTAGTTGGCTTTTGCCATAAAGAGCACGAAGTTCTTCGGAGCCGCAGTTGAATAGGGAGCGCCCGAGTACATTTTGTTCACGCCGATCTGGCTGGCTTCGTCCAGATTTACGAATGGGGTTAATCCCGGCGTGATAGGCGACTGAGCCGGCGCCGGCTTGATTGTTAAGCCCGGGTAAACGTACCCAGGCGACGAGTTGTAACCCCACGAGCGCGTCGGGTCGTTTACGTATCCGTTTGGTGGAACAGGTGTAGCAGTAGGCGTCGAACCAGCTTGGGGCGTGGTATAGATCTCGGATCGGTGGCGGGTAGTCTGCCAGACCAGGGCCGGATAATTGTTCTTACTTGATTTTGGAGGCTGTCCGAACTGCAGGCTCGGGTCGGCCGTCTCACGCGCTCCCGCATCGCCAACCTTAGCGGCGGTGCCCGAAACGGGCATGTTGGCCCAATTAAGCGCGATGAACTCTTGCCAGGCGTAGTAGGCAGCGTCAGTGTTCGTGGCGCGAGGAGCACCTCCGGGTCCGGGAATGTCGGGCAAGACCTTGATCGGCGTATTGGGATTCCTTTGGAGCATGTCGACGATGTTTTTCCGGATCTGGGCCGTGGTCGGAGTGGAGGGGGGCGTTTGGCTGGACGTCACCACACCCGCAACAAATAATCCGGCGGCAATACATAATCCAAGAGCCAAAGGTCTACTTATTTTTGTGTTCATTTGGCCATTTTTCTCCAGCCTCGTTGAGAAACACAAGTGTCGATTTGGTGGCGATCTGGTGGCAGTGAAATCAAAAGCAACTCCGATCGTGTCTCACAAAAAGTTCAGCAACCCAGGCGGCTACCACCCGGAGCGCGGGCGCTCTCGCCCGCATGTTTGTGAATGCGAATGCCTGGACATCCCCCGATACTTGAGTATGTTTGCCCGTAGGTTGCGGACGAGGGCGTCCGCGCTCCCAGTGTAAGCGGCCGTTGTTTTCAGTGCTTACATACTTTTTAGGCAAAGCCACTCAGCGCCGCATCGCAAGTTGCCAGGTCGATCACCAATCGCGAAGTGCTTCCTTCAAGCTTTTCCAACGCCAGGTACAGCCTGCCAGCTTTCGCTTTCGATACCGATCAAGATCTTTCTCGAAATTTTTAGTCGTGCGAATACCGTCCGCGGAAAAGATGGCATCTTGAAGCTTGCGCACCCGAACGTTATAGAGGCCGGCAAAACTATCGTCAGGGATTGCAAAATGATTTCGCAGTGCGTGCCCAACCGCGTGCCCAATTGACTCTTGCAAGAACATGCGAAGCACGGTGTGAAATGCCGCGTAATCCCGTCCCAGGTGCCGCTCGTGAATACCTGCTGCTAATCCTTCAAAACCTTTACCGGCGAGACGACGCAGCGCGCGCTCCAATAAGAATCCTCCCAGGTCGCGGTGCCAAAACCGCTTGGTGGGAATTCCATCACGCAATTCCATCAGGATATTCTGCTCATGCATTTCGCCAACGACGCCTTCGGTCATTCCGAGGAAGTAGGCCTGGTAGATGAGCGGCGTAAAAATAAACTTGTCAACCCAGGCCGTGGGTTCAAGTCCGCTCGAGGTGACCAAATCCACAATCCGCGGGCGGCTACCTGGCGGCGAAGCACACAAACTAAACACCGGTACGATTTCCTCTCCTGCGCCTAGTTTCCAGGGTGTGTCTCGCGCCAAAAGCCCGGCATTGGTTTGCTTATGCACCAGCCCTATCGGGTCATCAAGTAAAAGAATTCCGTGTCGATCCAAGTCTGCTCTGGCAAGGAGCGAGGACATACCGACGCTGTGCCTTATTTCGCTAAGCCTAACGTTTCGATTCAGCCCTCCGATCCACACGTTAACCGACGTCTTCACTGAAAAAGGCGGTATCTTGGACCGCGGTTTCCAAACCAAAACAGTGCGGTGAGACGCCATCGGGGTTGCCAGGAATCTCGGACTTCTCCATCTCACGCCCTTCATATCGCGACTGAGGAAGTACGGCACGCTTAACGGGTGCACAAGATGAGAATAGTGTTCCGAAGTGGATCCGTGAAGATACCATGGTAACGGGCGCGTCGGATTTTGAAACAAGCGGAACTGGTCCCGCGGTGCTTCGAATTCCGCTAACCAAAACACCGGTTGCAGCTCTGGCCAGAATTCAGACGCGACTGAAGTAGGTTGGATCGGGTAATCGCCTGGGGCTATCGTACGATCATTGAGTTTCTGTTCCTGATGAATCCAATTTACCGGATCCGGATAATTCAGACTGAGTTTTCGGAGCGCCGCTCGTCCAACCGCGCGCGGTCGCAAATAATGTTGGGGATTTGTATCTGGTATTTTGCCCGTCATCATTCGCATAAGTGGCACAGACTTCAATCTGTGATCCGTTGACGGAGATCACAGACTGAAGTCTGTGCCACTATCCGTCCGGCGGGTCCGTTCAATGTGGTGGCCCGATATAACCGTACCAGGCAGCTTGAGGCGGATCCTGCAAAAACACTCGACTGGCTCTCACGTACGGCTGGTTACCCCAGTCATAGTGCCAGACGACCCTTGCCGTTTCGTTAAGCAGCCCTTCCCCGGTCATGGCCCAGTGCAACAGTCGCCGGTTCTGTAACCTGACATCGGTTTCATCAATGTATCCCTCTGCCAGTTGTCGTTCAAAATAGTCGCCGGCGATCGCGTCAGTGTCCTCTTCAAAGTTCGCTCCCATGTCGAGCAGCTCTTTGGTTACCAAATCTCGCAGCGTCAGATCCACTGCCGCTCCGCTGGTATGCGCCTGCCAGGTCCGGGAATCTGACTCGTCGAAGGATGTTGGATCGACTACGAACCGCCGCACCCAGGCCCGGTGTTCCTGGTCGCTGCCGTTTGGGTTCTGCTGTTTCGCTCTTTTGTAATAGAAGCTCCACAAGCTTCGCTGGCAGGCAACTGTGCGATGACCATCGAGGACGAACAACTCTGCCTCGAACGGCACAAGTCGCTCGTTAACGCGAGCAAGTTTCTCGGCCACCGACTTTCGCAGCCAAACGTCTTGCCGGCTGCCCTCGATTGCCCGGCCAAACGGCGGATTGTTGCCGTCAGTCTTTGCGTAGTAACTTTCGAACGCAACGCCAACAGACTCCAAAGGGATCAGCGGCTCGCGACCGCGCGGGTCATTCTTATCAATCGGAATTTCCGAATACGGGCTGGAAAACATTTCCGGCAACGTGATTGGAACTTGATGATCAACGCGCATCCTGCTTCGTGGCATGGGACCTCCGTGTTGTCGCAGGCCGAATGACTGCACTGTTGAGTATTAAAGACCAGCCGTAAGCACTGATTCATTTTGATCTTGCGCTTATTCTAAATCAAACTCATTCGCGACCAAACACGTTGCGTTATCTTCTGGTCTTTGTTCTAAACTTGCATTCATCCCAAGGAGGTCGCGCTGTTGTAACCGAGTAGCATAAGGTCGCTTCCGATTTATTTTAGGCCGGCAGTGAGTCATGGCACCCTCGAAACGAAAACCAGCCCAGGCACGCAGGAGCGATTGCCACGACCAACTGGCAGGACGCTCGGTCAGCGATCCTTATCGCTGGATGGAAGAGGACACGCCGGAGTTACGAACGTGGTTGCAGTCGCAGCACGAATACACGCTGGCCCAACTCACGTCCCTGCCGTCGCGCGAAGGCATCCGCTGCCGTTTGGCGGAGTTGATGCGCGTGCCCGCCATGGGAAACATCACTTGCGCTGGAAGACGATACTTCTTTCAGCAGCGTCTCCGAGGTCAGGAACTCCCGGCTCTTTTTTGTCAGGCCGCACCGGTCGGCGCACCGCGGCTGCTCCTTGATCCGAATGAGCTGAGTTCCGACCGCACAGACACTCTGGCGGACATCCACCCGTCTCGCGACGGCTCGCTGATCGCGTATCGTCTTTCAAAATCCGGAAGCTCCCGCATGTCGCTTTACGTAATGGATGTTGAGAGCAAAGAAGTGCTGCCGGATATCATTCCCGGCGAAGTAAATCCCGTCGCTCACGCATGGCACACCAGGAACCGAGTTGCTTGGCTCCTCGATAACAGCGGCTTTTACTACACGCGCTGCCCGGACGCCACACCCGACGGTGAAGCGCGATTCCATCACAAACTTTACTTCCATCATCCTGGTGATGATTGGCGCGACGACCTGCTGGTGTTTGGTGAATCTCTTAAGCGAGAACAGACGCCATATCCACAGCTATCCTCTGATGGTCGCTACTTGGTTATCGTGGTGCAGGATTTATCAGGCTCCGCCCCGGCCTCGGAGTTGTATCTTCTGGATCGCGAGGATCTGCAACGCGGCTTCGTTCCTATCGTTCAAGGCATTGAAGCGTTTATCGGCGCCATCGCGCTGCATCGAGACAGGCTCTACATCCAGACAAATCATCAGGCGCCGTTGGGCAGAATTACGGCGATCAAACTCGCGGACATTTCCACTGGCGAGTTCGCTGCGACAACCGTGATCCCGGAAGGAGCGTATCCTCTCGGAGCCTGGACGACCGTCGGAGACTACCTCTTTGTTGAGACCATCGAGGATGTTTCGTCACGGCTGCGCATGTATGACCTGGCGGGAAAGCTCGTCAAGCAAATCGAATTGCCCGGCGTCGGCAGTATCAACGCCCTGAGCGCGGAGCCGGAGCCGGAGTCGGAAGAGCTGTTGTTTTCTTTTTCGTCATTCTTGATCCCCAGAGCCGTGTATCGCATGGATCTCAAGACGCTCGAGTACACACTCTTTCATCAACACGAAGTGCCTTTTAATCCAAAGATGTTTGAGATGGAGCAGGTCTGGTTTGAATCGCTCGACCAGACACGGATACCGATGTTCCTGCTTCACAAAAGAGGGATCGCGCGCGACGGCAAGAATGCTGCGGTCATCCATGGTTATGGCGGCTTTGGTGTCAGCCTCTTGCCGGCGTTTACCGCGCACGTAATTCCGTTTCTTGAAGGTGGCGGCATCTATGCAATCGTCAACGCGAGGGGAGGGGGAGAGTTTGGCGAAGCATGGCATCGGGCCGGCATGCGTGAGCATAAACAAAATGTCTTCGATGACTTGATCGCCGCCGGCGAGTGGCTGATTGCCGAAGGCTACACGCAGGCCGCAAGGCTGGGTTGTTTTGGGTGGAGCAATGGTGGCTTGTCGGTGAACGCCGTAGCGGTACAGCGTCCGGATTTATGGAAGGCGGTAGTCGCGGGCGCAGCAGTCACCGACATGGCCCGCTTTCAAACGGCCCACGGCGGCCGGCACTGGGTCGCCGATTATGGTTCACCCGAAGATCCGGATGACCTCGACTCAATGATGCAATACAGCCCGTATCACACGCTGCCGCAAAAGATCGAGGCTCCTGCGGTACTGACTGTGGCTCCCGACAATGACGATCGCGTCGCTCCCTGGCACAGCTACAAAATGCATGCGGCATGGCTAGCCGCAAACACGTCTCACAACCCGATCCTCTTGCGCCGAGAAGAGCAAGCCGGGCATCGCGGTAGCCCCGCAGTGAGCAGATCTATCGCTCGTTATGCCGACATCTGGTCGTTCTTTTTCTGGCAACTCGGACTCGAATGAAACCGCTCGTCAGTGACTAACCTTAAGTTGCTGAATGTACCGCAGACTGTCCAGTCTGCGATTGATCGGTTTGCTAAGCGCCGAGAATCCGTGAAAAGTGCTTGACGAAAAACCTTGTTGGAATTATGCTGCGCCCGTCGCAAGCTGCTTGCTAATAACGTAATATCGACGCGACAGTTACGTTTCCGAAACCCACGCGCATTCCAAGAGCAGCTACTGGATTCTTGAGCTAACTAAGCAACGCTGACGAGATGCTTTCGTAAGCATTGGATTGGAGTGGGCCAGTGAAGGTGAGCGATAAACTTTGGCGGACGTCATAGAGTCTCGTTAGGGCTTAATCTTCGGGCGATGGGTCAAAACCGTGATTCAGATGAAGTTTCATTTACAGAAACTGCGGACCGTTAATCGATAGGGGGCATTTGATGCAGTGGCGTAACACAGTACAACGGGAGAATAGTTCGAAGCCGAAGGGCTTTTCACCACAGACACTACAAGCGCAAGTTGGTGACGCGACCTTCTGGTTCAATGAAGACAAGACAACTAATCACCAGCCTTATCCGACGAAAGCGCCGGGAAAGCCGGGCGATTGGGGTCCGCCGATTGGCGGGCAAAACTCATCAGAGCAGCTCAACCTCGATCAAGCCGGCACCTATGATTACAAATGCGCGTTACACGGGGATGAGGTTGGGCACATTTCCGTGGCGAATGCTGTCGTGATTGGGCCATCGGGCACTGGCGAGGCAACAGTCGCGCCGAAGGATCTTTCAATCGTTGCGGGACAGTGCGTGTCGTGGAGCAATTCAGATGCAAACGCTCACCTGCCGACTCCGAACCAGGGCAACAAATGGTTCGCAAAGCCAGTCCTGTCGGGTGATATCTCAGCACAGATCACGTTTGCTACTGTCGGGACCGTTAACTATCACTGTGCGCTGCACCCGAATGCCACGGCTGAGCAAGGAACCATTACGATAAAGGCGACCGCCTAAGAATCGCCCAACCTCGAACACTTGGAAGGAAGACACCATGGCAGACTTTGAAGAGCCGACATTTAAGCAGGCCGCGGCGACTGAGCTCAAGCACGCGAACGAGATTCCACGGCCCTGGGACACCTCTACCAGCCGACGACAGTTTCTCGGCTTTGCTTTGACAGCGACATCGGGCCTGGCGCTGGCACATCTGTTTCCCTGGAGCGTCGAAGCTCAGCAAGCCGGGGTCTTATGCGCAGCGAAACCCGGCGCCGAGCTGGTGAACCCCGGCGAGATCAAAAGCGTGAATCGACGACTGCAGGGTGTGATTGACTTGCAGGTAGAGAAGCGGAACATCACCTATTACAACAACGGGATTTACGCTTGCGACAAGCACACACTCCGCGCCTACCATGGATATCAGGGTTTCAATCTGGATCCGAAGAACCGTGTGACATTGGTCGGGATAGCTTCACCGGGTCCGACGTTACGGGCCGCGGTCGGCGACACGGTCGAGTTAATCTTCCTGAATCGAATTGATCGCGCGGATTTCAATCAGACATCCGTCACCAGCTCCTTCGGCAAGTGCGACACAAGCACGAGCGCCTCGGGAACCGGTGGTACCTATCCCGGCAAAGACGTTTTCCCAAACTGCTTCCACGCCTCGAACACGACCAATCTGCACTTTCACGGTACCCATGTCAGTCCCGGCGGCTTTGGCGATAACGTACTCATCGGGGTCGTCGCCGATCCGAAGATGAACGCCGCCGCTGTGATCAAAGTATGCCTTACGGGCTATGCCTTGCGGACGGCGGGTAAGGATCCAACAAAGGGACTGCAGGACCAGGGCAAGGTTTGGCTTGATGGCCTGCTGGCGGCTGCGAAGAAGGCCGGTAACACGGAACTGGCCGCGCAGCTTGGAAGTGCGGTTCAAGTCAATGATCGGGATCGGGCGGCCGGCGAGTGGCCGCAGTATTGGCCCGGTTTCTATCCGCATTATTTCCAGCTTCCGGTTTGGAGCGGCGATCTGAAGAAGGCTCCAATGATGGGTCAGGCCCCGGGCACTCACTGGTATCACTGTCATCAACACGGCTCTACAACGCTGCAGATTCTGAACGGCATGGCGGGCGTCTTCATCATTACCGGCGACTATGACGACAAGTTGCTGCGGCTCGGCGGCGGCACGCCCGACAAGCCGAAGATCAAAGAACAGGTGATGATCCTTCAGCTCTTCGCCGAACAACCGAATCAGGTCAACCCCAGTCCAACGGTGAGTACAGTGGCCGTCAACGGACAGGTGTTGCCGACTGTCACGATGAAGAAGGGCGAAGTGCAGTGGTGGCGCTTCGCTGACGCGGCGATGAAAGCGCACGGGATCGAGCATTACCTTTTCCTGAATGAAGCTGCCTATCAGGATTTGATCGCCAATCCTGGCAAGATGCAGACGCCAACCGGCGGGACGGCGCCTCCGCCGCCGGTCGATGCCAGCACCATCCCCGCGATGAACCAGACCGCCCAGGATGGCGTCCAGTTCCATTGGAAGAACTACAACCGGATGGCCAACGCTCCGCAGTTCCATTTGTCACCAGGTAATCGCGCCGATTTCCTGGTCAAAGCCCCGTCTGCTTCGGGCAATGCTTATCTGGTCTTTTGGCCGCCGTATGGTGGTCCACCTCCGCCTCCGATCAGGGACATCCGGGCCAACACAATCCTAAAAGTCGTGGTTGACGGCGATCCAGCGGGAGTGAATACGCAATTGCCGACCGAGAGCCAGTATCCGGTTTTGCCTGGTTTTTTGGCCGACATTACCGATGCCGAAATCAATGGCCATAAGCGTACCCTGACCTTTAGCATGACTGGAGGGATTGGCTCGCAACCAAAATTCTATATTGACGGAAGGCAATTCAGCGAAGGCACCCTCGACCAGGTAATGCTGATGGGCACGGCCGAAGAGTGGACGCTGGTGAACACCTCTCTGTTCAACATCATGCATCCCTTCCACATTCACATCAATCCTTTTCAGGTTACGGAAGTCTTTGATCCCGGAACCATGCAAGTGCCGCTGTCTCTACCGCAGCCCTGGATTTGGTGGGACACCATGGCCATTCCGGCGGGAGTTCAGAAGAAAGATTCTGCCGGCAATCCGATGAAGGACGGGGAAGGGAACCCGGTCGTAACGCCGGGGTACCTGAAGATGCGGACCCGCTTTGTCGACTTCTTTGGAAAGTTTGTTCTGCACTGCCACATCCTGGGGCATGAAGACCGTGGCATGATGCAGTTAGTCGAGGTAGTGAATAACCACACTGCAGTGACTCACCACTAACCGCTGGGTGATAATTTGGAGTGCGGCGATCGAGTCGCCGCACTTCAAAAGCTTGCAACGTCCTCAACTGCTCGTGGGCACCACAGCCTGCTCGGGATAAAAGATTGGCTGTTGTGGATCGCGATGCCAGTCGTACTCAGCTGCGCTTACCGCCGCCTCGGCGACGGCGCGGCCCCTCAATCGATCGACAAGATGAAAAGCCATGTCGGTGCCGGCCGAAACGCCCGCCGAAGTAACGTAGTGACCGGCATCCACCCAACGCGACACGCTGTCCCACAGAACGCGCGGACCGAACTGCACCACCCAGGCGAAGGCCTGGTGATTGGTTGCCGCCGGTTTGCCGTCCAGGACTCCGGCCAGCGCGAGCACGGCGGCCCCGGTGCAGACAGACGTCATCAGCTTTACCCGCTTATCCATCTTCTTCACCCAACTCATCAGCGCCTTGATCTCTTCTGGTTTTCCCTGAACCAACGGTCGCGTTCCGGCGCCGCCAGGAATCATCAGCAGATCGAACGGATAGTTCAATGCGTCGTCGCGGAACATGTCCGGCGCTACGTGGGGCCCATTCGAACTCTTGACCGGCTTCGGTGTCAGATTTTTTCCGGGGGGCTTTACCTGATTCGAGATTAACTTAATCTCGAACGGATACGCCGGGGGATTGTCATAGCCGGTGCCGAGGAAACGCGAGATCGCGAACGCTTCAACGAAACCCCAGACGTCGAGTGGTTCGAAGCCTTCAAAAACAAGAATGCCCACTTTGATTATTGGCGGAAAATCTGGTGCGTTACTCATTAAGTTCTCCTTAAGAATAAGTGCCGGACAAATTCTTTTCAGACCAATCCGGTCTCATTCACGCTGTGGTTCTCTGTGTCTCCGTGGTGAAAATATTCGGAACAACATTCACCACAGAGGCACAGCGCGGCAGAGCCGCAACAAAATGCGTTTAAGCTCCGGAGGAGCAGAATCTTTATAGCTACAATGATCAGAAAACAGTGCAAGCTCCGGAGGAGCGAAACACGACC
>Ga0070703_10000211_pt1 | contig 27856 bp, 30 predicted proteins | sample KBSK5251metaG_FD_65453 | JGI IMG/M metagenome (GOLD analysis project Ga0070703, IMG submission 65453) | Corn, switchgrass and miscanthus rhizosphere microbial communities from Kellogg Biological Station, Michigan, USA - KBS K5-25-1 metaG | ecosystem: Host-associated > Plants > Roots >... | reverse complement strand
AGGAAGTTAGGGTCGCACCGGTAAGGCAAGCCTTACCGCACTGGGACGCGGCAAGCCGCCAGCCTAACTTTCGCCGTCGGTTCAATTCGTGTTTCCATCCACTTTTGCAGCAAAGCCGTGCTGCGGCTTATTCCTTGTATCACTACCAGTCGCGATAGAGACGAATTTAGGCGATCACACGCAAACTCAAAATCTCAAAAGCATCAACCAAAATGCACTTGAGAGAACAGCCGCGATCTTGGGCGAAGAGTTTTGCTTAGACGGCAAAACCTTTATTCATCGGTTCGATTCCGATCGCCGCCCCCAAAAAACCTCACGACGCCGCTCCTAACGCGTTGGGAAATGCCTCACACGGGACATTCTCCATCGTCATTTCAATCAAGTGATCGACGACGGACTTAATGTCGCCTGTCTCTCGCCACACGCGAAGCTGCTCGTCGGCTGAAGTCCCGCGCTCGAGGATCGTGTGGATGTGTTCGATCTCTTTGCGCGAGCCGAGGTCGTCAACAACTTTATCGACGAAATGTAGAAGCTCACGAATAAGGTCACGAATTGGCACTTCCTTGCCCTTGCCGAAATCGATCATCTTGCCATCAAGGCCATAGCGCACGGCGCGCCACTTGTTCTCCTCGATCAACATTTTGTGATGGCGCCGGATGGTTAGATTTTGATCAAGAAGCCTATCGAACTTTGCGACTAATGCCTGGAAAAGAGCGGCGATGGCGATCGTGTCATCGACGCGGGTGGGAATATCGCAAATGCGGAACTCCAGCGTCGGAAAGAAAGGGTGGGGACGCACATCCCAGTAGATCTTCTTAGCGTCGTCGATGCACTCGGTTTTGATGAGCAGTTGCACGTAGTGCTGAAAGGCACTGTCGGACTCGAAGTGGTCGGGAATACCTGTGCGCGGAAAGCGAGTGAAAACTTCCGAGCGGTACGACTTCAATCCGGTATGCACACCGAGCCAAAAAGGGGATGAAGTTGAAAGCGCAAGCACGTGAGGCAGCATGTAACGCACCGCGTTCATGATTTGGATTGCCCGCTCAGGATCCGCGATGCCGACATGTACATGGAGACCGAAGGTGAGCAACGAGCGTGCGATCATCTGGTTCTCTTCGACGATCAGTTCGTATCTGGCGTTCTCGAAAATCTTCTGGTCCTGCCAATGTGAAAATGGATGTGTGCCGGCAGCGACTATCTCCAGGCCCTGCTTCCGGACCAGGCCGGCGAGAATGCTACGGAGGCTTGTGATGTCCCTGCGAGCGTCCTGTATGTCGTTACAGATCCCCGTGTTCACTTCGATCATCGATTGGATCATTTCGGGTTTCACTTGCTCGCCGAGCAGGGTTTTGCCTTCTGCCAGAATTTCACAAACGTGCGAACGCAGTTCGCCGGTCTGAGGATCGACAAGCTGAAACTCTTCTTCAATACCGAGCGTGAATTGCTTAGACATATCGACCTTCGATTTCATCAGTCTGCTTTAAGGCGCGCCGTGCAGGTATCGTTGGATCAAGAACAACGCGAGGGAAAATCAGAAAAGCCGCGAGGAACGCAATGAAAGGTTTTCTCTCACCTAAATTCGAAACAACTCCGCTACTTCCTGATTAGGGATCTGACGTGATACGTCGAAAGATGCCGCGTCCCTTCACGCCGGCGTACAAATAGGTGGCGCCGGCGTCCGGGACGGCGCGCAATTGAGAGATATATGCTCCGGCGCCATCCACGAACGGAAGTCCCAGACTCCACGCCTCCCAAACGCCTCGCGTCGTCGACCGGTAAACTCCGTGGCGCGTGGCCACGAAAATACGCGTTGGATCAACCGGGTCAATCAAGATATCGGTAATGTCAGCAGGTGTATTACCGGCGACGTTACTCCAATGGCGACCGTAATCAGACGACATCAGAATGCTGTTGACTTCAGTAGTGGCATAGGCCAACTGTCCATCGGCGGAAGTGCTCAAGTGGACGATCTGGCTCAGGCTCGGGAACTCTGCGCTCACGGGCTGCCAACCAACGACTCCGATCGTAGAGGCAGCTTCAGACGAATTGTAAACGTAGAGTTTGTTTGGCAGCGTGTGGTCGGCGGCACGATAGATCCATGCGTAAAGAACGAGTGGCGCGTTGCGTAGTGGTCGATTTACGGTTAAGCCGGCCACGATCCCGGAGAAGTCCGGGGTAGCGGCGGACGGGAACCTGATCCAATTGGGAACCGGAATACCTCCGCTGGGCCGAGGCAGCTGCGGCACCGTAGTCGAATAGACCGCGTTGAGGTGGTTAGTGAATAAGCTGGACCTTCCGTTCATCCGCAGTACCGCGCCAGGAAACGGTTCACTAGGTAGGTTGCCGTTGATTGCATCGTAGTTGAGTCCGCCATTGACAGTAGCAAAGCGGTCGCTTCCGACCTGACCGACCGAGCCCCAGGCTCGCAGGGCATTCGTCGGGTCTGCCTCCATGTCGGTCGTATCCTGGTGAGTTGAGATCCAAAAGCTGCGACCGTTGCTGGACCACAAACCTGTGTCCCAGGTGGCCATGTACAAATAGGACGGGTCTGCTGCCGAAACATCGAATGATTTGATCGTCGGCGCCGACATTGCCAGGCTCCCCGCCGAACTCCAATTAACGCCTTGATCTGTAGAAGAGAAAATGCCGCCATCGCCGCCGATGAAAGCCATGCCGGCGGAGTTGAAGGCGATAGCCCGGTGATCGGCATGAATTGAAACGCCGCCAGGCCCCAACGCTGACCAGGTGCTTCCACCGTCGCTGCTGCGGCACGCTTGCCGACCGTTCCCACCTCCCGCCAACAGTAAATTGCTGTTGACCGGAGAGGCGGCAAGTGCACTCATGAACGCGATGGGCCAAACACCGCAGTTACCGAGATCGTCAGCGGTCCAGGCGCCATCGCCGTAGTTCGTCGAATGGAACATGCCATAAAGGCCGGCCTGACTTGCGACCATCAGGTGGACGCGGTTTGGATTTAGCTTCGGAATGGCGATGCGTGTGCCCCGCCAAATCATGGTTGGATCAAATCTTGAACCATCGCGCCGGGTCAAAGGCAGGGTGTTTGTTATCCAGGTTCCGGCCCTTCCGTTAGCGGTAGATCTGAGTAACCGTCCGTCTCCCGTGACCATGTAGACGGTGTCGGGCCATGCGGGATCGACAGCGATATCGAGGACATCCGTTGACGGGGAATAGTCACTAGCGGGTAGCTCTGCCCTGGTGTCGCCGAAGACGACGAACCAACTACCCGGTCTGCCGTAATCAGTCGATCTATACAAACCGCGATTGCTGGCCGCGTAGACAATGCCATTCGAACCCCAACGCACCTTCTCAAAGAGCCACCCGCCGCTATAGTACCCAGCGGGCAGAGCACGGTCCCAGCTGACGCCGGCATTAGCTGTGTAGTAAAGGCCGAGTCCCCAGTCGTCCGGGGCATCGCTTGGCCTCGAACCGGTTGCTATGACCGCTATGTTTCCATTCCTGGGATAGCGCGCGATGCTTCGGGTTTTGCCGGTAGGGATCGTGTCTGAGCGCGGCAGGAAACCGAACCCACCGAGGAAATATCCGCCCCAAGCCGTAGTAACCGCGGTTCCTAAACTCGACACGTCGATGTCGGTTACCTGGCCGGATCGATAAACAGTCGGTGACTCGTTGGTGCCGGCAATGGGTGGCACTTGCGACCAGCCTGTGCTCGGTGGCTTGCTATTGACCTCGTGAGGCAAAATCATTTGCGCGGAGCCCAGGATTCCCGTGATAGCAAGTGCGGTTATGGTCCGCACAATTACTGGTAATAATCTTGATTTCTTTCTGAGTTTCATCGTAGTTCTCCTGAGCGTGGCATAACCGGTGGCAGCAATTCACGCTTGGCGAGACGACGGAACAGCGAGACGACAGGCAAGTGCCGGGCTTCGCTGCTGAGACTTGTTTTGACCTTCATGGTTTTCTTCAACTGCGCTATCAGTCGTGTCTCGTTCGCGACCATTTACTAAACATCAACTGATGCGTCCGGCGGGCGAATGAACGTTGTCCTGATGAGGTTTCACGTCTGTCTTTTACGGAGCCGTCCATTGGTATCCGGTCATCGGCCTGGCCTTCGGAAAGCCAGGGGTTAGCGAGGGCCCAATGTTCGCGATCAAACCGAACCGGCGCCGGCGTGTTGATGAATGGATTGCCTCCGAGAGCGGCAAGTAGCGGCCCAGCGGGAGTCACTTTGACTTTGGACCACTTCATCTTTTCATGTAGACCAAAAAAGCGAAACATCAGAATAGTTGCTATCAATGCCGAGATGCCCGCCCCAAGGGCGAACCACAAGTGGGATCTTCCCACCACTGTGCCCAGGCCAGTTGAATCTCTCGTGACGACAGACAGGAATAGCTGCCGGCTGGCGACGATGGCCATTGCCAGCAGCGCCATCAGGGCCGCCACGAACTTTTTCTTATTACTCATGCATTACACTCCGGGACTTCTCTGCAACGCTTGTCCCATTCACGCTCAATACCGCCAATCACTTTGAGGAAGCGTGATTGAGAACGGGTTCGTGCAACCCATTTCCATTTTCCGAGACCGTCTGGTGTGCGTTGGGACCATTGATGAGCGAAGCAACTTGTGCGAGTGCCAGGTGTGAACCACGGGTCAGCTTTGCGAATGGATCGTTCACGATGCAAAAGTCTACGTTGCTTCCAGCACCTGCGGGAGCGACTTCCTTGAGCAACTGAGAATCAAGCGCCACCGGGTCGAACAGCAGCATTCCGAAATTACGCAAACGCGACATCAGGGCATCGTGGCTGCTGAGAAATAGCGGCACGCAAAGCCGTCCGTGACCTTCAAGCGCAAACCAATCGCCGTTGGCGCGTCGCATGGCATAAATCTCTTTCACACAAAATCCTTCATCAGTTTTCTTTCAAGCCACAAAGGCGAGCTGCACTTACGCAGCGGACTTGTAGATGTGTTTCGCAGTTCTTATGTTCGCCTTCGCGAGGCGGTTGCGTTGCGATGTCACCAGGCGCCATTGCGAGCGCTGCTTCAGGTAGGTTCTGCTGATGTGATACGAGTCGCTGGCGGTTTGTCCGGCGATTACACTCGTCACTGTCGTACGGCCAACGAAGACGGCGGCGTTTTCATTAACCGTCACTTCGAGATTGGTCAGGTCGAGGACCTCAAGCCTGGAATCGCCTGCTTTGTAAGTTCCGATTTCCATAATTCGTTTCATTGATTCCAACTCCTTTGCCGAGATTGTCACAAAATGACTTCAGCTTGACTCGCGTCTTTGTTCACCGCGAGCGTCATTTAGTATGTTGGGCCGGTTTAGTAAGTGCAGGTTAACTTAGGCAGTAGGGGCCGTCTGTGCGCTAGACCACTTAAGGACGTGTCTATTCCAGCGATGATCCGCGGTTCAAGAGACGCGCGAATCGATTGCGCAATTCCTGGCTGTGAATGCGAATGTCGCGCAACTTCGCAAACGTGAGACGAGATATTTCTTCCGCAGTTGGTTGACCGCCGACGGTGCTCGAGGCGGTATCTCTTACCCTGACGATTTTCACCACCTCTGGACGGAATGGGTTGATGGTTTCCAACTCTCTTACGTTGTCAGGACTTTTAATGGTTTAGCGCCAGGTTGACTTATCGTCTTTGGTAGAGAACGCGCCAGGACGGCGTCCACGTCCAGGTGTCGTCCCTTGCGGACCGCGGCACTCAGATCATCGTACTTGGGTTTATAAGCGTCTATAGCTGCGCGTGCGCGTTCCTGACGGGTCTGTTCATCTTTGTCTTTCGAATTAGCTAGTGCCATGTTGCCTTTCTTTCGCCGGGTCAATTTTCAGTCTGGGCCGTGGCGCCTGAGTTTTTCATTCTGGTTGCGACGGCCGGAGTTAACAACTTGAAAAGGGGTGAGGCCTTTCAAGAGCTCCCTTCGTCTCGAGCTTGCCGGATGGTGGGAGTTTAAGAAGCGGCGAAGTTTTTTTTGAGGGGAAACTTCGCCAGAATCTTCATCGGGCTAGATCTGACTTGGGAATGTAAAGCGCTAGTAACCGTTGACGCCATCACTGTAGCCGTTCTCATAAGCCTCACGGAAATATCGTTGATAGACACCGCGGTCGCCGAGACGCGAGTTATAGTCCTTCGTGGCGTTCTGGTAGGCAGACTGGCCCTGGTAGCTATAGTTGTTGCGCTTACCCTGGTCTTTTTTGCCTTGCTTGCTGCCTTCGTTGTAACCCGCATTTAGAGCGGTCTGACGAAGTTCAGCAGAGCCGCCGAAGTGCCCGTAACCATCCCAGTTGCGGCCGCGCCGGGTTCGATTACCGTTGTTATCACGGTCCGGGTATTGAGAGCGATTGTCGCGTCCGGAATTGCTCTGATTATTACCGTAAGAGTTGTATCCATTCTCGAATGCTTCGCGAAAATATCGGCGGTAGAGTTCGCGGTCGCCGAGACGTGAGTTGTAATCCTGCGTGGCTTTTCGGTAAGCATCAGAGCCTCTGTAGTTCGACTGCGCGCCGTTCTGGCGATCATAATTCCTTTGCCTGACACCCTGGTTATAACCGGCGTTCAGAGCAGCTTGGCGCAGCTCTACCGAGCCGCCATAGTTTGGGTATTGATCAAAATTACGATCGCGGCGATTTTGATCACCATTGGGATAACGATCCTGCGCATTGGCTGGTGCGCTTAAAACGATTGCCGCAACAAACAGCAGAGTAAAAGCAAGTACTGCTCTGCTGATCTTGCCTTGCCATTGATTTGTCTTCATAACTAACTCCCTGCACTTTTCGTGCAACCTCGATAACTGGGAAGTGTAGGTTTTAGTCTCGCTGAAACCTGCGCTTCCTCTACCTGTGTCTCTTCTGCGAGACGTGTTCGTCATCAACAGCAGAGCGCAATCAAAAATGAGTAATTAGAACTCGAGACTGCCCGGTATGCTTTCACAGTAAATTGCCAGGGACAGCCAAGATAGACTATATGAACGTGCCCGTCTGTGGGCTAACACACATAAGAAATTATTTGGGGTCGGGAGATGCTTAGGGTTTCAGGTTCAGAGAGGCTTTGCCGCTCTCAACTTCGAAGGGCACTGAGTTGTGTTCGTGCGTAACCGTCCACTGATCGTCAATTTTGCGGTAGCAAACGGTCGTCCGCCACCACATGTCGAGTTCTCCTCCGCCAATCTTAGTTGCGCTGACATGGTTTAGGCCGTGAGAGAAGGCCACGTCATCTCCCGCAGTGATGCTGAGTTCGCTAGTCTCGTAGCCAATCGGACCCTCGAACGAAGCTAACCACTCCTGCGCGCGCTTCTTGAGCTCATCGGATCCGAGGTGTTGCAGAGGGTCTACCACGTCGAACCAGACGATGCCCGGAGCTATGTTGGCGATAGATCCGTCAACGTCCCTGGCGCGAACGGCCTTTTCCCGATCATCTATTAGCTTTCGGAGCTGGGCCTCTTCTTCTTTGGGTGGCTCGGTGTTCATGTCTAGCCCGGATCTCAAGCGGCGGCTGGGTCAAAGGTAATAGGCGGGGAGAAAGTCACCTTTGGTCTAAATGGAACGATTTTCGCCGTGTCGCTTTCCGCATGAGAAACAAACTGCTTGATGCTTCCGAGCAGGCCATCGAGGTCGGGCTTGATCACGTAAGCATTGGCTCCCGCCTCAATTCCTCGCTCCTTGTCAGCATCACAGGCCGCGCCGGAAAAGAAAAGAATCGGCGTGTCCGGATCGAAGTCACGTATCCGGCGACACAAATCAAAGCCATCGAGATCAGGTAACTGTGAGTCCAGCAATAACAGGTCGAAGTGTTCCGTTTGGATCGACGATATGGCTTGGACAGCAGTCCCTACCCCTTTGGCCTCAATCAGCTCGTACCTCAGTAGTATGATTAACATCATTCGCGAATCTTCGTCATCGTCGACGCAGAGAACACGGGGTCGGGTACTTGGTAGCATTGGTACTTCCTCGATTCCGGGGGCGGGTAAATTGTGAACGCTCGTAAGCTAAACCAGGTAAGAGCACTGGTCTGTGCGTTAACACACATATCAAAAAAATCAGACCATCTTCTGAATCCAGAAGTCTTGGTGACCTCACCGACCGTGGCCTCTGTGTGCTGCCGCACAGACCACCTCACCCTTGGGTTGTATAAGTACTCACAGTCATTTCCAGGCAAACCGCTCTCGACTCTGAGAACAGGCCGGCGACCTCTTCCCGCGCCGTTGGTGCTAGCCAAGAGAAGGCCGAAAATGTATCCGAAGGAGAAATGTATGTCAGTCATCAATTTAGCTTTTCGTGTGGTCACATTCGGCCGCAGCATTCTGTTGTCTTTGAACGCGACAATCGGAACGAGGAGTCCATAATGTCTAAAACCACAGCCCTGCGTGCACCACCAACCAACCGCCTTCTTGCTGCCCTGCCAAAAGACGAATATCAGCGACTGTTGCGTGAGTTGAAACCGTTCCCTCTGATTTTCGGAGAAGTGATTTATGAGCCGGGCGATCTAATCCGTAACGTTTATTTTCCTACCAGCGGCATCATCTCTTTGCTCGCGGCCGTAGAAGACCGGGCCACGCTTGAAGTAGGCATCGTCGGCCGGGAGGGCATGGTGGGTCTACCTGCATTCATGGACGTGAAGACCTCAAACAATCGCGCGGTTGTGCAAGGCGCCGGCGAGGCTTTGAGTATGAAAGCAACTGCTTTTCGAAGGGAGTGCGAGAATGGCGGTTCATTAACGCGGTTGTTGCGACGGTATACGCACTCGCGCTTGACCCAGATCGCCCAGGGCGCCGCGTGTAACCGATTCCATCCGATAGACGCTCGGCTTGCGCGGTGGTTGCTGATGACCCGCGACCGGATGGGAACTGACGAGTTTCAACTTACGCAGGAATTCCTGTCCAACATGCTGGGCGTGAGACGCGAGGGCGTAAACAAGGCTGCCGGCGCGCTTCAACAGCAGGACTTGATCAGTTATAGCCGTGGACATCTTTTGATTCTGGATCGAGCGGGAGTCGAGGCAATCGCTTGTCATTGCTACGGAATCATCAAAGGGGAGTACGATACGTTCCTTCCGAGATAGCGGCGAGGTCCGGCACTCAACCGGCCCACAGACTGGAATCCTGAGCGGGTTCTGTGAAGTCAGCCTTTTCTTCGTCGGTCATGTGACGAAACACGGCTTCAGCCCCGTAGTTCGCGTGGCTGTATGCGACGAGGGATTGCTCAGTCGTTCTATTAAACAGAATCTCGTAGCTGAACTTCTCTTTGATCTCGCCGTCTTTTTCGATGATAAAGGCTGTCACGATTAACCTCCGATATCGCTGTCACAATTAACAGTAGGCGCGCTAACACACGTACTGACCCTGTCAACGGGGTCAACCTGACCTGGGGAGAGTCTTCGTCGTCCTCACTCCGGAGATTTGGGGGAATCCAACCGAGGCTAATTTTCGCCGTAGGCATCACTCAACTTGCGGAAGTGATAGCCCATCGCCGCCAGGCGCAACGATTCGGCCAACTTGTTGCGATGCTTTAGCAGAGTCTGAGTTAGGAACCGCCAAAATTCCCTGCGCTCGCAATCAAGAACGCCCAGCTTCAACATGACCCGGGTGAATGAAGTGAGACTGCTAATGAGCTGGTAATGCTGCGGTTCGGAAAACTGCTGCGCGGTTCGTCGCATCGAGTCGAGTGCTCGCTGATAGTACTCGCGGGGACTATAAATGGTTCGCATGATCGTCTCATAACCACGAATCAACAGTGCGGGATCCATCCGAGTCCGGAAGTTGAAGGTGCACTCGGTGTTGTTGCCTGATGCTTCACCGAGCAGGCGGCCTTCGCGTTCGAGTCGCCGCCACAGTTGGGTATCCGGTAGCGCATTGAGCAGACCCACCATCGCCAGAGGTATTGCGCTCTTCCGAATGAAATCGATCTGTCGCTCAAAAATGTCTTCGGGATCATTGTCAAAACCGACGATGAACCCGGCCATCACTTCCATGCCGTAGCTTTGAATCTTCTTCACCGAGTCGAGCAGGTTGCCACGGTTCTGGGACTTCTGGGCTTCTTTCAGACTCTCCTCGACCGGGGTTTCAATCCCGAGGAACACTCGCCGGAAACCGGCGTCTCGCATGCTGTTGAGCAGCGGTTCGTCATCGGCGAGATTCACGCTCGATTCGGTAAGTAATGAAAAGGGGTAGCCATGGGCCTTCTGCCAGGCCGCCAGTTCCGGCAATAGTTGGCGGACATTTTTTTTATTGCCAATAAAGTTGTCGTCCACGATGAAGACTGTGCCGCGCCAGCCCAAATTGAGGAGCGCGTCAAATTCAGCCAGCATCTGCTGGTTGCTCTTGGTGCGCGGGACTCGTCCGTAAATCTCGATGATGTCGCAGAATTCGCAGGAGAAAGGACAACCTCGCGAGTATTGAACAGACATCGCGCTGTAGTGTTTCATGTTCGCGAGTTGAAAGTGCGCCAGCGGCGTGGCCGAGAGTGGCGGCCGCTCTGCCGCCTGGTAGGTGCGCTTGGCGTCGCCGCGCGCGAGATCCGCGACGAACTGCGGCAACGTCGTTTCGGCCTCACCGATAAAGATGTGGTCGGCATCCGGCAAATCTTCGACCGTCGTCGTCACGTAAGGACCACCGAGTACGACACGTTTGCCAAGCGCTTTGGATTGTCTTACGACTTCACGAAGTGATTCCTTTTGCACCAACATCGCAGTGACGAACACCATGTCGGCCCACTCGATGGCAGAGGACTTGAGCGATTGAACATTCAGATCGACCAGTCTTCGTTCCCAGGACGGCGGCAGCAGAGCCGAAACGGTTAACAGCCCCAAAGGCGGAAACGCTGAGCGCTTACCTTCGAACGGCAACGCATGGCGAAAACTCCAATACGTGTCGGGGTACTTCGGATTGATTAGCAGAACCTTCATCAATACTCCCTATGAATCGTCGCCGTTTGCTTCACACTCTTTTTTGGTCGACAGCTAAAGTGAGACTCGGAACGCCGAGTAGATTCACTGAGCTTAGTTGTGGTCTAACGCGACCTAATGTTGACGTGTCACTCGTCGGACCTGCCGGCAGCAGCACTTGGGCCCAGGGGTGGATTGCCGGGACGACAGTGCGCTCTGCAACACGCGACGTGAACTGCTTGATCCTTCTCATCAGTTCATAAATGTCGGGCTTGGTCAGGTAGGCATTGGCGCCTGCTTCAATCCCTTTCCACTTATCGGCTTCATAGGCCGCGCCGGAAAAGAAAACAATCGGAATATACGCGTCCAAGGCGCGCATCCGCCGGCATAATTCAAAGCCATCGATCTCAGGCAACCAACCATCGAGCAGATACAAATCGAAGTGTTCTGCCTGAATCAACGATAACGCCTGAGCGGCAGTCCCTACCGCTTTGGCTTCAATAAAGGCGAGCTTTAATAGAGTGACCAGCATCACGCGAGAGTCCTCGTCGTCGTCGACGCAGAGAACACGGGGTCGGGGTTTGGATAACACATTGCCTCCTGCTTCAAGAATGATTGTTCGAAGACGTCATGCTAGATCAGGAGCATAAGTCCCGTCTGTGTGTTAGCACACATAAACGACACACACACACGCCCGTTTGAGTCTAATTACAGAACGAATGACGGTTTTTCTTAATCGACTATTTTCCTCATTTCTCCTTACTCTTTCTGGCTCTGTGTGTTGGCGCACAGACTGCCTTCCTTTGTTCTCTTACCTTAACCACAGTCAATTTAGACAAACCACTCTCGACACACGAGTTCAGGCCATCGAACCCTTTCCTGTCCCGTTTGTTGTTTCCGAAGGCGACCAAAGGTGGTTAAGTAAGGATACAAATGCTAGTTATCGATCTGTTCAGTTTGAGTCTGCTCATATCTAGTCAGCAGCAGACTTGGGCTGTGAGTTTTGCGGTGTGGATTGGTCTTGGTCTGATTGTCGGCTTCGTCGCCGGCAAGATTTCCGACAAGACTGGTTCCGGTCTGTTTCGCGACTGTTTGCTGGGTATTGTTGGGGCAATCGTGGGCGGTTTGCTTTCTGATCTGATTGGGAAGTTCAGCGGTTCAGGTCTGGATCTCTATAGCGAATTTGCAGCGGTGGTTAGCGCTGTCGTGTTCATGTTTGTCCATTACGCGATGCTGAGACGGAAGCGGTTCGCCTGAAGTATAAGAATCCCGTCCAGTTCGCCAAAGGTTGACTGGAGCGCAAGCGTCCTCGCTTGCAATGGCAAGCAACCGAGACGGTTTCGCTCCAGTCAATGTATTTTGGGAGCCTGAGCCAACTCGCGAGTAATTGAAGTTAGGTTTCTCTTCACGTTTTCGGCTCTGTGTGTTGGCGCACAGACCCCACGCTGTTCCAGTTGTACGTTGTTCGTAGTCAATCTTTAGACAAGTCAAGTTCGAACCTGCCGACAACCTGGTCAAGGCCCTTCGATATGTTTCTAGATGACGCCAAACGGCCCGAAGGAGGGGAAAGAACATGACAATCATCGATATCGCCACTTTCAGTTTCATTCTTTCCGATCGGCGGGAGAATTCCGCCCTGGCGTTCATCGCCTGGATTGTCTTGGGTGTGGTGACCGGATTCATCGGCAGCAGGTTCATAAACAAAACGGGTCACGGCCGCGACCGCGATGTCCTCCTGGGTGTTGTCGGGGCAATCGTCGGAGGGTTTGTTTCCAGCCTGTTCCGAGACACCGGTGTGACGAATCTAAATTTCTACAGCGCGTTTGTGGCGATTATTGGCGCCGTGGTGTTTCTGATCATCTATCACGCGCGTTCATTAGTCGGAGGAGTTCGTCAAAGCCGTTCATGATCTGACTAAGGAACGATTGCAGACCATCAACGCGCTTTTAAACAAAGGAGAGTAGACGTAATGCTTTGGACAATCTTAGTTATCTTGCTGATCTTGTGGTTACTGGGATTCATCGGTCACTTCGGTGGGAATTTTATTCACATCCTGATAGTGATCGCCGTAATCATCCTGATATACAACCTGGTCTCTGGCCGTCGCGGCATATAAGAGGCCCACGACAGAAAGCCCCCACAAAAAAGGTGAGTGAGTGGTTCCACTTCGCTCAACGAGATCGCTTCGGCTCTGGGAGCGGTCACTGAGGCAGTACAGAAATTGGAGGCAGTAATGGACATAACGACGTTAAGTGCAAGAGATTTAGCCATCATCGCAGCCGTCGCCACGATTGTGTTGGCGGTTATTATTGCGGCCATTGCAGCGTGGCTTTCTTTTCGAAAGCGCCGAACTGAAAAGCTGCGCACTCAATTCGGTGGCGCGGAGTACGACCGCGCGGTGAAGGAAGACGGCAGCCGGCGGCATGCGGAAGCCGGACTCAAAGAGCGCAACGAACGCGTGGACAGTTTAGCGATCCGCGCACTCGCTCCCAATGATCGAGTTCGGTTCGTAGAGTCGTGGAGCAGGATCCAGGCGAGGTTCGTTGACGGCCCCGGAGGCGCGGTAACCGAGGCTGACCAGCTACTCGGGGATGTCATGTCCACGCGCGGCTATCCGGTAAGTGATTTTGATCAGCGGGCGGCGGATATTTCAGTAGACCATCCATTGGTTCTGCAGAATTACCGGACGGCGCACGAAATCGCAGTTCGTCAGGCGCAGGGAAAGGCAGACACAGAAGATTTGCGCCAGGCGATGATCCATTACCGAACGCTGTTTGAGGAACTGGTTGGCGAGCCGGAATTGGCCCAAGCAAAGGCTGCGGCCTGAACTCGAATGATTGCTCAAGAAGCCACCTTCTAAGTCGTCTTCAAACCACTCGGCGAGGGCAGGATTTGGGTAGAATCCGCAGATTTCGCAGATTACGTAGAGGGGTCCAGAGCAGAAGCGAGGTCGCCGGGATGCAAGGAATAGGGATGCAAGGAATATCATGACGCCTCAGTTGTTTTCATATCTTCTGCGTAATCTGCGAAGTCTGCGGAGGAACTCTTTCCAGGAAAGTTTAATGAACTTGCTGATGCCCAATCGCGTGGTCTTCGCTCAGATGAGCATCCTAAATTCACCGGATAGGCATTGATAGATGGAGAAGTGATGAAGAAGACAGTTGGTTTGTGGATAGATCATAAGAAGGCGGTGATCGTCTTTGTCACCGGCAAAGAGACGGAATTAAAGGAAATCAGCTCAGATATCGAAAAGCATCACGGCCAATCCGGCGTCGCTACGCCCGCGGATGACATTCGTCAGAGAGAGTTGACGGGACAACTCAACCGTTTCTACGACGACGTGGTCGACTGCATCAGTGAGACCGAGTCGATTCTGATCCTTGGTCCCGGCGAGGCGAAAGGCGAACTGAAAAAACGAATCGAGAAAGACGATCTCAGCAGACGCATCGTAGGAATCAAGACATCCGACAAGATGACTGACAAGCAGATTATAGCGCTGGTGCGCGGGCACTTTCTTAACCGGCCGGCGGCAGCGGGTTCGAAGCATAAGGGATAATTTTCTAAATTCTGAGGGGTTGCTTAATGAGTGAAAACCAACAAACAAAGATCGACGCGAATTCAAGTGAGTTTAGGCGCGGAGTTGAAGCTGGACTCGATTCTGAGGTTACGAAGTTCTGGCAAGCCGGTTACGAGCTCGGTCACGAGCTGAACGAAAGAGCGGCCCTGGCACAGGTCAAAGAAATCTCTCAGCGAGAGCCCGACACTCCACTCTTCCTCGCAGATACTCTGGACGGTCAAAAAGGTGACGCCCAGGACGAGAAAGATAAGACCGCGGAGTAGCTTCGTCGGTTGTTCGGCGCGACATAACGTATTTGGTCTGGAGCGCGTCGGGTCCGCAGCCAGGGCAGATTCGCCTCTTGACGCAAAGTATTGAAGCGCGTAATTCACCACACCGAAACGTGACGAGAGCGGCCTATGATTCGAAAGTTCGCTTTGTCCAACTTGATTCTCTGTCTGGCGTTTGTCGCTGCGATTTCACAAGCGAGAAAGGAATCTGACTCTCGGCCGCTTGTCATCACTCACGTAACGTTGATTGACGCCACCGGCAGAGCAGCCATTCCCGACGTGACGGTAGTGATCGCCGGTGATCGCATCGTCTCAATTGGCAAGAGCGCTGAAGTTCCTTTGCCGCGAGGCGCTCAGGTCGTTGATGGCGCCGGCAAATTCCTGATCCCGGGATTGTGGGACGCCCATGTGCATCTAAGTTGGACTACGGCCAGCGCATTACCCGTCCTAATTGCCAACGGAGTTACGAGCGTGCGCGACATGGGCGGGCGGCTTAGTGAACTCGAGGATTGGCGCACGAAGATTGTGACCGGAATTCTGGTTGGTCCGCGCATTCTCTTTGCCGGCCCAATTCTCAACGGACAGAAGTTCAATCAGTATCAAATGGTTTCCGGCAATCCGGATGAAACGCGCGGCGTTATCCGCGCGCTGAAAGAGGCCGGTGTCGATTTCATCAAAGTCCACCGCCGCATGCCCAGAGAGTCGTACTTCGCAGCGGTCGATGAAGCGAAAAAGCAGGGTCTGACGCTGGTCGGACACATTCCGCTGACTGTTAGTCCGGCGGAAGCGTCCGACGCCGGCCAGGCTACGATAGAACACACTGAGACTCTCTTTGAAGGGACGTTCACCGCGGCTTTGAACGGGCGCAAACTGTTCGCGGCAATTCACCAATTTCGTGAGGACGAAGCCGACAAACTGTTCGCTCGCTTCGCTACCAACCACACCGTCATGGATCCGACGTTGATTGCCTATCGCGCGTCGATTGATTTCTCGGACCCGGCGCTACCGCTTAACCCGAACCTCCGATACGTTGCGGTGTCTAACAAAAAGATGCTGGAACAGTACAAGCTGCCGGCGGCGGACCTCCCGCAATGGAAACAGACTTTTGATGAATTGTGTGAAGTGGTAAGGCAGATGCACACGGCAGGCGTCACTTTAATCGCCGGAACCGATATTGCCGGGCCGCGGATTCCAGGTTTCAGTCTGCATCAGGAGTTGGCTCTGTTGGTCCAGTGTGGCTTGACGCCAATGCAGGCGTTACAGGCGGCGACTTCGACGCCCGCAAGTGTGCTCAATAAGAGCAAGGATCTGGGCACGATTGAGGTTGGCAAGCTCGCGGATATGATCCTTCTCGATGCGAATCCTCTCGATGATATTCACAACACTCAGCGCATACACGCAGTTATTGTCGGTGGCAAACTGATGAATCGTGCCGCCCTCGACGGACTCCTGGCATTGGGAGAGACGATGGCGAAACAAAACTAGTCTCGTCCTGATGATCGAAAGCGAGAAAAGTATTACGGTGAAGAAAATGGTGCGGAAGAAAAGCAACAAGCTCAGTCAACTCCTCGAACGTTTTTCGCTCAAGGCAACCAAGGCCACCGGAACGTCAATGTCGTTCATTCTCGCTTTGTCGGTGATTGTTGTCTGGGGATTTACCGGGCCATTGTTTCACTTCTCTGACACCTGGCAACTGGTAATAAACACCGGTACGACGATAGTAACGTTCCTGATGGTCTTTCTTATTCAGCGGACGCAAAACAAGGATGCGCACGCGATTCACCTGAAGCTGAACGAAATCGTTGCGGCGCTCGAAGGCGCCAGCAATCGTTTGATCGATGTCGAAGATCTTACGGAATCAGAAATCGAAACGCTTCACACGCATTATCAGAAGCTTGTCCAGATGGCCAAAAAGGACCTCAAGCTCACCCAAAGCCACTCAGTCGAAGAGGCTGAAGCTCGGCATCAGATCAAACATAGTAAGCATCGGCATGCAGTATAGTGAGTCAGATTTGCCAGATTGAGCACAAACCTATGGTCCAATCGAAAATCGAAGTCTTCACCGCAATGCTCGCGGAGCAACCGGACAACGCCATGATCTGGTATGGCCTGGCCAGCGAACAATACAAAGTGGAAAACTGGGCCGAGGCAGTGAAGGCTTTGCGCCAGGTGGTGAGCCTCAACCCGGATTACACGGCTGCGTATCAGATGCTGGGCACAGCCCTGGCTAATACCGATGATCTTGCCGGTGCACAAGAGGCCTGGAGAAATGGCATTGAGGCCGCAGGTCGTACCGGCGCGTGGAAGGCTGGGCAACATATGCAAGCCTTGTTGGACGGAGTCGCCGGCGCGGATGAAGCTCTCTGCTCTGATTAGGTTGTAACCGCAGAACAGCCGGCTGAAGGGTTTGGAAGACGGGGGTATTGAAAGCCGTCACCCGCGCTTGGCGGTTTACTCTTCGCGGTCCATATTCTCGTCCAACATGATGGAAGAAAGATTCGAGACGCCGCCAGTGCCATAAGGCTCGTCTCCTTGGAGGCTGCAATGAATTCCACGAAACCGAACAAGTACTGGACTCCACAGCATATCGAGCTGCTCTTGTTGGCACTGACTCTGCTCGCGACGGTACTAATCAGTGCTCTCACACTCCGTCAAACGACCAGAAATTTCGAGATTACCACGAGACACTACGAGATTGAACGGACGAGTGCCTTCGTTGCAAGATTCAATTCTCTAGAGATGGTCGAACTCCGGGAAGAAGTCGATCGATGGCTTGAAAGTAATGAGTCGCCGTCGCAACTGTACGATAGATCGATCGGCACGCCGGTTGATCCCGCTACCGCGAGCGCTAACTCGAGTCTCACGGCAGAGCAGGCACTGAGGACGGTGTCGAAGCTCAGAACGATGGCAAACTACTTCCAGGAGTTTGGCAGTGCCTTCAGGGCCGATAGCCTGAATGAGCGATATGCACACGAGTTGCTGGGATCCGTGTGCGTGCGCTATGCCATTTTGCTCGAGCCGTTCATCATTGAAACTCGAAAACGTCGACAACGACCACAATTGTATACGGAAGTGTTCCTACTTAAGTCTAGAATGGAGTCTTTGGACAAGAAACCTCAATGAGGTGCGGCGACCGCTTCTCAAAGGGATTTGACTCTACTTCTCGCTGCCAGCCGATGTTGCATTAGGTGCCTCTCAAGTAATTTCCTTGGCTCAGTACTTGAACGGCTTTCGCTCGGTGCAGGTGAATTGGGGGCGTTGGACGCTTATCTTATTTTCAGGAAAAGATCGAAGAGATTGTGAACCCGCGATTATCTCCATGAGTGAGGTTGCAAGCATTAGAGTTCTTTAGCAATCGTAAGACTATTAAGCGAACGAACAAGTGTGACTGTCTCTACGCTGATGGTAACGACTTGCCCGATGAGGCGGATGATGTACTCGGAATCGTCGACACGGTTAGGGTCGTTGGTGATGCCGCTGCGTTTGTCGGTGCTGACTTGATACTGATCGATGATCCATTCGAGCGCGGAGCGATTACCCAAACGATACTCAAACACTTCCGGCGGAATCCCACTCAGAGTTAGAAAGTCGTTGTAGATGAGCGAGCGCTTGTCTTTGCTTAGCTTCATCCGCTCGACCCGCCAATCAAGCTGCGCGCTCTGGTTCTCAATTCTTTCCAACGGATATTCCGGCTGCTGTTCGTAGTTGACGTGGATTTCGGCAAGACGTTTGCCGATGTCGGCGAACGCGCGAAAGTCAGGAGCGAAGGGAATGCGCGGCAGCTCACGTTTCAGGTTCGCCGCGTAACGCTCGCGATAGAGCGGATGATGCAGCAGAGCGTAGACGTAATGAAAGATGTCCCACTTCGCGATCGATTTGTCGGTGTAGTGCGAACGAAACTGTTCAAGTGCCCAGTCGGTGATGTTCTCGCGTCGCTTGGTGCCGTCCTCGTTATAGGTGTAGAAGGGGAACCATTGCGGAACCGAACCTGGACCGAAGAAATTCAAATCAGGCACTGTCTCACTCATCAACGTCGCAAAAGGACGCTCTGCCCCTACGCCCGTGGCGGAAATCGCCTTGTTAGATTCGCTTCCTGACTTTGGGAAGAAATGCTTATTTTTACCCAGTTCGTCAATAACCACTTCTGAAACATACAAGTGCTTTCGGGTAAAAGGACGATACAGACCGGTCCGAACATTTGTTGAGTCTACCGTGATCGACTTCCCATTAGCCAAGAATCGCTTGAGGTTACGACTCCATTTTAGTTTCTCGTAGTTAACAAACCCCATCAATGTCTTTGGGTTTGCTCTTCTTCTGTAGGTACCTATCAATCTCGGCGTTATAGGCATCCGCAAACAACTCCACCCTTGCCAGTAATTTCGCGGCGTCCCAATCATAAACGGTGTCATCTCGGCCTGTCTTAACACCAAGCCCGAATTGCTTGAAAATCGTTTCAACGTTTGAGCTGGAAGCCTGTTTCGCTGCCTTCGAGCCAATGGATAAGAGACCATCAAAATCGGCTCTTAGACTCTCGGTTAGCCAATTCTGATTCTTGTCAGGATGGATGATTCGCCAGCTAACCTTTTGCTTATCCTGGGTCTCTTCTAGAAACCGATACTTTTGCTCTTTCCGCCAAGACTCCTCAGTAGCCGCGTAATAAATCGTTGCCTGCCTGCGTTGTTCTCCTGTTCGCTTTCTGACAAACAGATTGATACTCACACCAATTTGAATGCCGAAGACATTGTGAGTCGAGCCTGACAGTTTGGGGTTCTTTCTAACATTGCCACCTAAATTCAGAATGTAAATCTCGTCGAAACTTTCAGCTAGATGTTTTCGCATGCCGTCAAATGCGATTTCGTTAACGAAACTATTGTTTGTCACAAACGCAACAATGCCTTCACCCTCAATTCGATCTGAGGCCCATCTTATTGCCTTAACATATGGATCGCTCAAGGTGTTAACAAGAGTGGCCTTTGAATCCTTCGCATAAGATTCGGTAATCAGCCTCTCCATCGCTTTGTACCTGCGGTTTTTGTTCGCGTCGTTCTCATTCAATTGCTTCGCGTTGTAAGGAGGATTGCCTATGATGACTCTGATTGGGCTAGCCTTCTGTCTCTCGACCCGCGCCGTGTTTTCTGGCGTCATGAAGGAAAGTGTTGCTTGACTACCCTCAGCTAGTTCGAAGGTATCGACCAAGCAAATGCCTTCGAACAATTCGTAGTTTCCCACCAAGTCAAAGAACTCGTGTTCGATGTTCATCGAAGCGATGTAATAAGGCAGCAGCATCACCTCGTTGCAGTGCAACTCCTCGTGATACTTTTGTGCTAAGGCCGTCTTCTTGATCGCCTGCATGATGTGGACGATGAAGTTTCCCGTGCCCACGAAGGGGTCGAGGATATGGACGTCCGGGGAGCTTAATGACTTGCCGAACTCCTTCTGCAAAATATCTTCGACGCTGCGCACCATGAAATTCACGATCGATACTGGCGTATAGACAATGCCATGCGTATCGGCAACCCTAACCGAGAACCCCTGGAAGAACTTTTCATAGACGGTGTTGAGAAACTCTTGCTTCTGCGAGAAGTCGTCGATGGTCTTGGCGGTTGAGTCGATGGCCTTGTAGAAGCGATCGAGACTTTGCAGGAAGCCATCGCGGCTAAACGATTGCGAAGTCAGAGCGTCGATTACTTTTTCGATCTCAGATGCGATCACGTTGCGGCGTGTGAAGTCGGGGTTGTTGAAGACCGTGCGAAAGATGCGTTCCGTCAGCAGATGCTGGATGAGCATCTCTTCGACGGCCTGTCCCGAGAGATTGGGATTGATGGATTGGCGGCACAGCGCGAGAAAATCATCAAAGGCTCCGCGGAAACGCGGGCTCGACTTTTCTTCCTGTTTGATTAGTTCGGCGAGAGCGCGCCCCAGTTCTGGGACCTGATTCTGAAAGTGCGTGACCGCGTCATTCCAGTCTTCATATTCAGGCGGGGTGTAATCAAAGAATTGTTTAGCGATTTCGACGAGCGCGACCGGCTCCGTTATGTCTACGTCGAGAACCGAACGGCCGTTCTGCCAGAGGATTGCGCGTTCGGGCGCCTGGAAGATGATGTTGTTTTGGGGATAGCCCGCGGTGAGCTTCTTCTTTACCTCTTTACCGAGATCGTCTTGACTGTCTTTGGCTTCCCAAAAGCCATGCGTGAGCCGGAACTCATCAACGAGCGCGCCGTCAACACGCAAAGAGTGAGCACGATCACGTTTGATTGACCATTCAGGAACGAGCTTCCAATCGAACTGCCTGCCGCAGTGCTCCAGCAGAGTCTGAAACGCGGAGCGTACCGCTCCTTCGTGAGATACGCCGATCGTCTTGAATTGACGTAGCGCGTCATAATAATTCTGGATGGGCTTGTGGGTTGGTTTGAGGTTAAGCTTTTCCATCAGCAGGAGGAGCCCGGCTCGCACGAATCTTAACAGTCTTCGTGGTTATGGCAAGTGGAATCTAGCTTCCGTAGTGCCAGGGCGGTACTCCAAACGCCCCAAAGCGGCATTCAAGTTCGCGGCCTTGCCTTAGTCTTCTCGATCGGAGCTGGCCCGTTCGCAATAAGTTTTGAGAGGCTTAGCTTTTCTATAAAACGGCGCCACACAACTTGCCTTTGATCTTTTTGCGCCGGTCCCGGCGGTTATCTGCGGGCCGCCACGCGTGCTCGTGCCAAATGATCCTCTTGAGCGGGGCCGGCAACAAAGCGCATCGCGGCGTGTCCCACCGCCACCATACCCACGTAGGTAACAGCATCCGCGAGGATCGGAGCCACGCCAGGCGCAAACACCATCCACCTCGGAAATGTTGCCGCAATCAGATAATCGCGCGGCGGACCAATGACGGCCACAATGCCAATGAAAACTGCCAGACCGCGCCAGCCAAACCGGCGAGCCAGTCGCCAGGTGACGAGGTAGATTGGCGTAAGAGAGATCGCCAGCCCGACATAAAAAAGGGGTAGAAAGAATGGCGTCGAGGCAAACGGTATGTGCCACCAACCCAGGGACTCGCCCAGAGCGACAGCACCCATTCCCAGCAACCCGGCAGATGCTCCGCCGGCGAGTGCCCCGACAACGCGCCGAGCGTTCGCTCGGGTGAAGTAAATCACAGCGCCGAGTTCTACCAGATACGCACAGGTCCAAACGATGATTTCCTGCGTTCTCATGTTCGCTGTGTTGCCGGGAACAATTACTAAGAAGCGCGGCTCCAGTTCGCCGCGCTTCTGTTTTACGTCTGCCTTAAATCCGTCAGACCTTCACTAAACTGCGCACGGCAAAGCTATCTCCCCGGCGCGCTGGATCGAATCGTTAGTTCCGTGCCTGTCGGCAGATCCAAATTTTCCTTGCCCGTAACATAAACCGAGCCGGCTCCACCTGCGGCGCCGATTGCCGCACCGATCGCCGCGCCTTTGCCGCCGCCGGCAACTGCGCCAATGAGCGCGCCGATGGCCGTGCCGATGCCTGCGCGGGTGACGGTTTGCGTCGTTTGATTGTCACCCTGGGCGCTGCCTTCGTTGTCAACTTTGACTGTGTCGCCATTCAGCGTGCGAACACTCGTGAGAACGCCCGCGAACTTATATGTCTGGCCATTGCGCAGCCGGATAGTGTCGAAGTCGAGTGTCATTCCTGACCGGCCGGTGAGTTTTCCACCCTGATCAACTGTGGCCACTGTGCCTTCGATAATGGCACCTTCGTATTGACCATTGTCGCGCACGGTCATGGTGAAACGATCGCCCTGCTTTGCCTGTTTGGTGGTCAGGTCATTGTTCAAAACGGCCACAACAGTTTCACCATCTCGCATGATGAATTCACCATTGTTCGTACCACTGTTGCCCGGTCCGGAGGCCTCATAGACATTCCACTGAGCGACATCCGACGTCCGGTTGTAGATGCTATTGACAACCACGGGTTGGTTCAGCCGCTCGGAGTAGATTTCGCGCCGCACGCGTAAAGCGGCGCCGTTTTCGATGGACTCGAACGTGACGTTGAAATCATTCTCGCGGTAGCCGGTTGATCTTACGCCTAACTGATTACCAGACAGGGTTGCGGTCACCTTGCTGGATCTGCCATTGAGTTGCTCCTGCCGCTCGACTCCGTCTGCTTCGAATGTAGCTTGCTGAGCGCGCGACGACGCCATGGTCATGGTTGAGCCACTGCGTTGCATTGCCAGCATCTCTGGCGATTCGAGTCGCGCGAACATTCGATCATGGACACTCTGCCGTTCATTTTTGGCAAGGCTGCGAGTCACGCGGTCGGCAACATCGCTGGGATTGTCGCTGCGCCTTGCATCCAATCTGAACGTTCCGGTTAATCGGCCATCGGAGTTGTATCCTGCCTGAAGACCTCTCTGATCCGGGCCAGACTGCCAATTTGTAGAAAGGTTGTAGGCGGCGGCCAGCGTATTCAGGTCGCCACGCAAAGTCGTCCAATCATTCTGGGCCCGCGTAGTGAGCCGGTTGCTTCGCAAATATGTGTCGATCGGTGTGGCCCGAGCGAGCACGCGTTCGACATATTCGTGTACCGGCTGTCTGGCGTCGAACCGATTACGCAACTGATCGGTGGCGTTCTTGAGATCACCCACAGCAACCGTCATGTCGCCTTCGCTCTTCGTTTGATTGTAGCGGTCGCGATCAAAAGCGTCTGTGAGACTTGAACGGAACCTGTCGCCGCCAGTTTCAATGCGCCGAATTAATTGATTGAGCTCGCTATCGGACAGCCGTGACGGCCGGCTTGGAATGACCGGTGGCAGAGTCTGTTGGTTCCAGTTCCAACTTACGCCATAGGCATTCGCCAGGGCGTTCAGATCGGTTCGAACTGCGGTCCAATCGTTCTGTACCTGCAAGCTCAGGCGATTACGGCTCATGAAACCATTGATTGGCAATGCCTTTTGCAAAATGTTCTGAACATCGGCGACCGCTGCCTGGCGAGCAGTAAGCCGGTCCTTGAACTGATCGATCGAGTTCGTAAAGGCGGGTTCGAAAGTGTTGATGTCGTTTTCCGGACGCATTTCATCCATCCGCGCGTTTACGAGTGCGAGGTTTAGACTGATGCGGAACTTATCGGAGGTTCGCTCGATTCGTTGCAGTATGCCGCCGACCTGGCGGTCGTTGGGCCGCCGCTGAGCCTGTGCGCTCACGCCAATTATGGCAAGCGCCAACAGGGTAAATACAGACATGATACGTTTTGATTTATTCATCTTTTCCTTTAGGCTTCAAGAGCCGTTAACAAAGTTTCCCAAACACACGTCGCCGAATGTTGATTGCACCAAACAGTACTAAGCTTGATTTTTGTGGTGCCGTAGACGCGGAGATCAGATCCTCTCGCTACAGCCCTCTTTCGGGAAATTTACAGACGGATCAAGAAGAAGGTTGCTGGCCCGGTCCGAGATGTCGAAAGGCAATTTCTAAAGTAGAGCTGGTGAGGTTTATAGCATTCAACCTGAGCCGGGGTCTGTGCGTTAGCACACAAAGAGGCGACGTGGCGAATAACTCGACGCAGATTTATCCCAGCAGCCGGTCGAACTCGTCTTTGACCACCCGGTAACATTCGCAGACGGTCTCTTCCAGCTTTTGGCGGTCAAGGATCTGAATGTGGCCGCGGGCGTAACTAATCGCTCCGACATCCTGCAAACGGCCGGCAGCGACGGTGACGCCTTCACGGCGCACGCCCAACATGTCGGCAATTAGCTCCTGGGTCATGATCAGTTCGTCCGCTTTTACGCGGTCATGGCTGAGCAGAAGCCAGCGGCAAAGTTGCTGGTCTACTGAGTGAAGCCGGTTGCAAACTGCCGTCTGTGAGATTTGAGTGATTAATGCCTGGGTGTAACGCAGCAGCAATTGCTGGAATCTCCCGCCGAGCGCGAATTCATCCTGCAGCACCTTTGCTTTCATTCTGAGCGCACTGCCGGCGCTTTGTACCACGGCTCGATTGGGCATCGTGCCCCCGCCCATGAAAAGGGCAATGCCGACAACGCCCTCGTTCCCAGTCAAACCCATTTCGGCGCTCGTGCCGTTTTCCATCGTGTAGAGTAACGAGACTATTGAGGTGGTAGGGAAGAAGACATAGTCCAACTGCCCGCCAAATTCGTAGACAACCTCGCCCAGAGAAAACTCAACCGGCTGCACAAGTGAACGCAGCCGTTCGTGCTCATCAGCCGGAAGCGCGGCGAGCAGCCGATTCGCAATTGGCTCATTTAAGTTTGCAGCCATGAGTTATCCAGTCCTAATTATATCTCAACCACCAGCAATTCGTTTCAAGCTGAATTCAGTTAATGTTGATTATGGCCTCCAAAACACCGATCTGGCTGATTCAAAGGGGCGCGCTAGGCAGGGTATGTGGTCTAACGCACAGACGACCCCTCCTTTTTAGTTGATCCTATCAACCGAAGAGGGAAAAAGGAGAGCGAATCATTGCTTTAAAGCTTAATTGCTCAAAATGCAGTAGCGATATGCAACAGTGACTGGTTGTCGATTTGAGCTTTGCCGGGATACTTCGCAGCATGTGGGTCGAAGATGCAGGCAGAGAACAGCGTTGTAGCGGGAATTGCCGATAACCATGAACGAAAAGTGAAGACGATAAACCTACCGTTGCTTCCTCGAATTCCTACGCTAAGTGAGTCTGACAAATTCCCTGCCGGTTCAATTAGTTCCATAGTTTTCCAGATCCAAACCCTATAAGGGTTCGGGCATATTCCTGAGAGGAGACTGAGAAGTTACCGATGACTACAAATATTCAACCACTACATGACCGTGTGATTCTGAAACGTATTGATGAAGGCGAGCAAGTTCGCGGCGGCATCATTATTCCCGATTCGGCTAAAGAGAAGCCGCAGGAGGGTGAAGTGATCGCCGCGGGTCTGGGCAAGTACAAGGAAGACGGCACGCGCCGGCCATTGGACGTCAGGCCCGGCGATCGTGTCCTGTTCGGCAAATACAACGGCTCAGAGATTAAAGTCGACGGTGAAGATCTGTTGATCATGCACGAGGACGAGATTCTCGGCGTAATCACACGCGCCGGGGCGGCCGCCGGCGGCAAGAAGTAAACCTGGTGACAAGTGAAGACTTAAACGGCCTGGCGGCGATTTGCCGATCTTACTTGTCACCGAACATTGATTGGAAGGTAAGGACAAAAAGATTATGGCAAAGCAAATAACTCATGGCGGAGAATCGCGCGCGGCAATCCTGCGCGGAGTCAATCAACTCGCCGACACAGTGAAAATCACGCTCGGACCAAAAGGTCGGAACGTCGTTCTCGATAAGAAATATGGCAGCCCGACGATCACGAAAGACGGCGTGACCGTGGCGAAAGAGATCGATCTGAAAGATCCAATGGAGAACATGGGCGCACAAATGGTGCGTGAAGTAGCGTCAAAGACCAGCGACGTTGCCGGCGACGGCACCACGACTGCGACAGTGCTGGCGCAAGCCATCTTTCGCGAGGGCGTGAAAACTGTCGCCGCAGGTGCGAACCCGATGGCTTTGAAGCGCGGCATCGACAAGGCAGTTGAGCGCGCCACGAAAGAGATCAAGAAAATGTCGAAGCCGGTCACCGGCGAAATGATTGCGCAAGTGGGCACCATCTCGGCAAACGGCGACCACGCCATCGGCGAATTGATTGCCGAGGCGATGCAGAAGGTTGGCAAAGACGGCGTCATCACCGTCGAAGAATCAAAGACGATGGAGACGGCCCTCGAAGTTGTCGAAGGGATGCAGTTCGATCGCGGTTATCTTTCGCCCTACTTCGTCACCGATGCGGAACGCATGGAAGCCGTGCTCGAAAATCCAATCATCCTCCTGAGCGAGAAAAAGATTTCTTCGCTGCGAGATATGCTGCCCATTCTTGAACAAACGGCGAAGCTGGGCAAATCAATTTTGATTATTGCTGAAGATGTTGAAGGCGAAGCGCTGGCGACCCTGGTCGTCAACAAGCTGCGAGGGACCATCACGGTCGCCGCGGTGAAAGCGCCCGGCTTCGGTGATCGGCGTAAGGCAATGCTCGAAGACATCGCGGTTCTAACCGGCGGCAAGGTCATCAGTGAAGATCTCGGCATCAAACTCGAGAACGTTAAGCTGGAAGATCTGGGCAGCGCCCGGCGAGTGACCCTCAACAAAGAGACCACCACCATTATCGATGGTGGCGGTGAGACGAAAGACCTGCAAGCGCGGGTGAAAACGCTGAAGTCCCAGATCGAGGACACATCGTCGGATTATGACCGCGAGAAACTCCAGGAGCGGCTGGCGAAACTTGTCGGCGGCGTCGCCATTATTCGCGTCGGAGCGGCCACCGAAACTGAACTCAAAGAAAAGAAGGCTCGCGTCGAAGATGCCATGAACGCGACGCGCGCGGCCGTCGAAGAAGGCATCGTCCCCGGCGGCGGTGTGGTTCTGATTCGCGCGGCCAAGGTTTTGGAAAAGTTTAAGCTGTTCGAAACGGATCAAGACGGCGACGTGATCGGTGATGAAGACGAGCAGATCGGCGTCAGCATCGTCCGGCGCGCTTTGGAAGAGCCACTGCGCCAGATCGTCGCCAACGCGGGCAAGGAAGGCGCAGTGATCGTCGCGAAAGTGCGCGCTGAAAAGAACCCGAACGTCGGCTATAACGCCGAGACCGAAACCTTCGAAGACCTGGTGGCAGCGGGTGTAATCGATCCCGCGAAGGTCACTCGGTGCGCGCTACAAAATGCGGCATCGATCGCCGGACTCATGCTCACAACTGAAGCATTAATTTCCGAACTACAGGACGATGACAAGCCGCGGGCAATGCCCGGCGGCATGGATATGTAATTCCCTGAAAGATTGGGAAGCCTCACGTTTCGACGTGGGGCTTCTTAACTTGCCGCGTACTCCGCCTCCAAATTCCCAACAAAACAATAGTTTATGAGCACAACGAAGTCTCGCAAATCTCTCTTGTGTCACGCTTGAGTCTCTGACGATCGAGAAGGCACGAAACTTCAGAAGGCAAAGATCAGAAGTTACCGGTGTCTTATCGCAGGCCGCGGCTCTGCTGCAAAAGTGGATGGAAACACGAATTGAACCGACGGCGAAAGTTAGGCTGGCGGCTTGCCGCGTCCCAGTGCGGTAAGGCTTGCCTTACCGGTGCGACCCTAACTTCCTGAGGAGGC
>Ga0070703_10000201_pt1 | contig 28842 bp, 21 predicted proteins | sample KBSK5251metaG_FD_65453 | JGI IMG/M metagenome (GOLD analysis project Ga0070703, IMG submission 65453) | Corn, switchgrass and miscanthus rhizosphere microbial communities from Kellogg Biological Station, Michigan, USA - KBS K5-25-1 metaG | ecosystem: Host-associated > Plants > Roots >... | reverse complement strand
ACCGCAGAGGAGCGCAGAGGTTTTCGCGGAGGAACACAGAGGAAAAATGAAATCAGGATTAGTAACCAGTCTTCAGCTGTGCGCGCCAGGTGTCGCGATCGATTCCGTAAATCAGGACTTCCGTTCCCAACAATTTGGTTCGCCCTTCGACTGTCTCGCCGATCCGTTCGGCGACGCGAATTGACGCGCGGTTTTCCGGATTGATCAAACTGATCACGTGATCGCGATCGAGATCAACAAAGGCATATTCAAGCGCGCGACGCGCAGCTTCCGTGGCGTATCCCTTGCCCTGCGCCGCTCGCGTGAGCGTCCATCCCAGTTCGAATCCGGGCCATGTTTCCGGATAGTGAAGCCCGATGCGTCCGATGAATTGGCCCGTCGCTTTTTCTTCCACGGCCCAAATTCCGTAACCACGGAAATACCAGTGCCCGACCATCGCGCACATGTATCGCCAAGACTCCAGACGGTCCCAGGTTTTTCCGCCCAGGTAGCGCATCACTTCAGGATCGGCGCCCAGTGCGGCGTACGCCTCGAAATCTTCCAGGCGAATCATCCGCAGGAGCAGCCGTTCTGTTTCAACTTGAACATCTTTGACCATGATTCACCTCGAATACTTTTCGCGTCCACGGCGATCGAGGCCGTCAAGCGCAGCCTGGAGCTCGTCACGTTTAGCGTTCAGCATTGCTTCATCGGCATCTGCTGGAACATCGATTGGCGGAGCGATAAAAACGCTAGCCCGAGTAAAAAACTTTGGGATTTGTGAACGGTCCCAGCTATTAACTTCGCGAAATTTTTCTGCGGCCACGGTGAAAGGCAGAATCGGATTGCCCGTCTTCTTGGCCAATAACACGGCGCCCATCTTGGCAACGTAACGCGGGCCTCTCGGTCCGTCGATGGTGAAAGCTGTGGGACAGCCGGCTCGCATCAGCCGAACCATCTCAACCACTGCACCGGTCGCGCCGCGGGAAGACGAGCCGCGCGCCGCGCCATATCCGAAACGCTGAATGAATCGGGCGATGTATTCGCCGTCAAAGCTGCGCGAAGTCATGACCACGATGGCCCGTCTCTGCCAGAAGTAGGTTGCCAGAAACACCCGGTCGTGCCAGAAAGTGTAGATGGGAATTCGCCCTTCGCGCGAGGCCGCTTCCCAATTCTCCCAGCCTTCAATTTCGAACTTCACTGTGCGACCGATAAATTTGATTGCCAAAAAGAAAGCCAGATCAGCCCCGCGAATCAGCAGACGCTCTTTGAAAGAATATGAAGAAAGACTGGCGAACGAGTAAGCGCGCTCAATGTTGTTTGAAGATCCGTTTCGAGTCATTAGGCCAGCGCCATTCCACGCCATTGCGTGAAAACTTCCGAGTGATAATCCACAGATTACCCAGATTACACAGATTGAATAATGGATGAGCCTGCATGCGCGCTCGGGCAGGTCACTTAACTACGATCGCAAAGTGTCAACTACTCTTCAATTTTTCAATTGATTTCCAATCTGTGAAATCTGTGTAATCTGTGGATTATCTCACCCAGCCTAATAGATCTCCGGATCGCCCGGAGGTCGAGTCTTCCAGCGTCGATGAATCCACAGCCATTGATCAGGATAGCTTCGCACATAATCTTCCACCACATTTGTGAACGCCTGGGTCAGGCGCCTTACATCTTCCTGCTCTTCGCCGGTGCTTTCAAACGATAGCGCCGGGCCAACCTTCAAAAGGAACTTCTGCTTCGACTTGTCCCACGGTGCGAACACCGGCAGGACGTCGGCGCCGGTGCGGAGCGCCAGCTTGGCGACCATGAAAGTCGTGGCGGCTGGAATGCCAAAGAAATCAACGAAGATCGCTTCGCGGTCCAGCGTGTTCAGATCGACAAGGATTCCCAGAGTGCCACGGGCGTGCAAAATCTGGAGCATCTCACGCGCGGCAAAGCGCTTATCGATCGAACGATTGCCCCGGTGCGCGCGGGCGCGATCTATCAGCTCTTCGATTTTCGGATTATCGATCCGGCGCACCAGAAAGCTCAAAGGGTGGCCCAACATTGAGAGGCCAAAACTGGTCAGCTCCCAGGCTCCAACATGGCCGGTGAAAAGAATGACACCGCGGCCACGTTCCTTTGCCGCAACCAGATGTTCGAGCCCAACGGGCTGGACCAAACTCGCGAGCTTCTCGCCGTTCGATCTGGTGAAGTGACTAAAGACTGCCAGCAAACGTCCCAGATTTTTAAAACAACCGAGCAGCAATCGTCGCCGCTCTGCTTCTGATATTTCGGGAAAGGCCAACTGCAAATTGCGCTCGGCAGTCCGGCGCAGCTTCGGAAATAAACGACCGAAACCTGCCAAAGCCATGCCCAGGCGCATCGCGGTCGAAAGCGGCAAGGCAGCGAAAAAAAACAGGAGCAGGCGCGCCAGCCAGTACTCGACATGAATCTGGATCGTTCCCTTAGTGGCCACGGTGAATACGAAAAAGAACGCGTAGTTTAGCGCATCGAACTCAACGGGCGCGAACGTGTGAACCTGAACTTACTCTGCGTTCCTCTGCGAAGACCTCGGTTCCTCCTCTGCGGTTTCAAACGCAAAAAATCAGAAATAACCGCAGTGGGAATTCCGAGGATTTCCGCAGAGGCCCGCAGAGAAATCGAAATTAAGGCACTAACTCGCCGAATGCGCCTGGTAGAGTTTCCCGAACCCTGTCCAAGCAAACCCCACGGTGATATATTCCGAACGCCTTTTGGAAAAGGATCGTATTAGGTAGGCAGGAAGGCCTTCGGCTCAATCTCTCCGCCGCCGAATTTCGAAAAAGATGATCCGAGCGGATCGAGAAACGTGCAACATCCTGATCGTCGAAAACAGCGACGACCTTCGTGCAGGTTTGGCGAAGGAGCTGAACGCACTCGGTCATTCAGTAACCGTCGCAGGCGAACGCAGCGAAGCGCTCGCGATCGAGGATCAGGCACAGTTCGATCTGCTCGTCAGCGATCTCGTGAACAGCGAACCCGGATGCGAGTCGGTCAGGTCCTTCAAGATGAGCGTGACCAGCTCGCAGCCGCGCCGGGCGGTCGCTGAGTTGCACGAGATCATAGAAAAGACTCTGACGTTCAAACTCCAGCGGGTAGATAGCGCGCCGGCGATCGCCGTACGCGAAAAAATTGATTTGGAACTGCCCAGTGACCTGGCGCTGATGAACTCGGTTCTGGAGTACTTACTCGATCGAGTTGATAAGTTGGGACTGGTGCAAGTTGAGCAGTCGAATTTATTCGTCGCTCTCGACGAAGCGTTCGTGAACGCCGTCAAGCACGGCAATCGAAACGAGCCGGGAAAGCTCTTGCGGGTGACGGCTGAGTTGTCCGCGCGCGAAGCGATTTTCACAGTTGAAGACGAAGGCCAAGGCTTTGACGTTCATGAAATTCCCGATCCTACCGATCCGGCCAATCTCTTCAAATCCTCAGGCCGCGGGGTGCTGCTTATTTACAACATCATGGACGAAGTCGAATACAGTCGCGGCGGTGCGAAGCTGAGGATGGTGAAGCGGCCGCAGAGCGGCGCTGTGAGTTAGCCGTGTCAGAACCGCGAGCGGTAGCGACCGGATCGGGAGGATCAGAATTTCGATTTTCTCTTGCGGGCCTCTGCGGGAATCCTCGGTTTTCCCTCTGCGGTTACTTCCTGATTTTTTGCGTTTGAAACCGAGAGGAGGAACCGAGGTCTTCGCAGAGGAATGGAGGGTAAGTTGAAGAATAATCCACCCACTGCCGCTGCTGGGATTTAGACTATTGAATCAAAGAAGCCTGTTAGAATCGAGCCGTGAATGATTTCATCGGTTCCCAACGGCGTTCGCTGATCCGGTCGCTATCGCCCCCGGTTCTGACACCGGGCTCGATCGCATACTGGCTGGCGCCGGCGTTACTGGCCCTGGTTCTCGCGCTTGTTTATCTAAATCCATTTATTGGCGATTGGGACGGGCTCGACTACACGATTTTTTCGCTGCATGCGCGGCCGTCTTCAATGGCCCTGGGCCGATCGCTCTTCACGCTTTTCAATTTTCTGCTCTACAAAACAGCGCATTCGATTTTTGGATTCCGGCCTGAACAGGCATACCTGCTTTTCAAATTTACAGTGGTGGCCACGACGCCGTTGGCGGTGATCGCGTGTTGGATTTTGGCGCGCGACCTCTCGGGTTCGATCCGTGCGGCCACGATTGCCGCTTTGCTGGTGGCCTGCTCTCCGATCTTGGTGATTTACGGCGGACAGGTGATGACCGACGTGCCGTCAGTTTTGTTTACTGCGGCAGCGCTTGCGATCCACCTTCGAGGCGTGAAGCAGCAGCGCGTGTGGCTGATTCTGGCAGGCGCCGCGGTGCTCGGACTTGGAGTGAATATGAGAGAGACCGTTGGGTTCTATCTTCCGTGGCTGGTGGTTGCGCCATTCGTCGCCGGACTTGGTTTCAATCGCCGCACAATCGGAATTGTGGTTTGCTCGCTGGTGGTCTTCTTAATATTCGCTTTCGGACCGTTCTTGATTTGGTTTGGAGTCTCGCAGAGTTATCGCGCTGACTGGTATGTCTGGCTCTACTCGACGCAGCGCGAAGCCGCGCGACATCCGATCACGCTCGCCAATCTGCGACCCTTCCTGATTTACTTTTTTCTGGCGTCGCCCCTGATCTTCATCTCGCTGCCCTTCGGCTTTTGGAAAGAGTGGCGCACGCGGGGCTTAACGCTCTTGCTCACGGCCGCTCTGGTTGGACTGTTTGCGACCGGGATGCTTTTCCTGAATTACAGCACGACGATCAACTGGAGATATTTTTTGACGGGCTTACCCGTGCTGGCGCCGCTTGCGGGCGATTACTTTCTGCGGACACAAACAAAACGGTTCGGGACGGAGCAGCGAGGATTTGTGAGCGCGGTTATTGGGATCGCATTGGTGGCCTTTTTCATGGGTGTGCTGATTCAGCCAAAGAGCAATGAGTACTTCAATCGCCTGGCCCAGGCGAAAACTTATGATGCGCAGTTGCGTCTGATGCCGCGCGACGCCGTCGTCATCGCGGGCGCGCAAACCGTCGCCGTACAGTATTGGCGCGGCATAGGGCTGGGTGACTGGGAATGGATCGGCGTCGGGGCGGGCTGGCCCCAGGGACAACTCGAATCAAAGATCGCCGAACACCTAAAAGCCGGCCGCCGAGTTTTTCTGGACACCGATCCGCGCTGGTGGCTGCCGTGCTCGTGGCATGTCAGCGAGATCGAGGAGCTCGCTCGGATCGAACCGCACTTTCATTTCAAGAAAGTGTCGTCGACGATTTTCGAGATTCGACCTTTGTCGGATCAGTCGGCGACCGATCAACCTCATTTGGAAAATCTGTTGCCTCAGAAGAGACCAGAAGAGGTGAAGAGTTGTTTTGATTCGGGGTGAAATCCTCTCTGCGCTTACCTCAGCTTGTTCTCTGCGGTAAATGCTTTCAGGCGTTGCTTAACCGCAGAGGAGGGCAGAGATTTTCGCAGAGAGACGCAGAGGAGAATTAAAATTCGGAGACCAGCAACGCAGTTTTTATCAAACCTCACATTTTGAGTTGAGAGAAAGTTGGCCAGGGAGGCTTGGACATGGAAACCACGGATCAGCAGAGTGTCAAAGCAACCGCGTTCGTTTCATATGCCAGGGAAGATCGCGACTTCGTGCAGGTTTTGCGCTCCAGTTTGTCGCAGCGCGGCATAGAGCCAGTGGGTGACTGGCTACTGACTACCGGCGAGGACTATGCAACCCGACTTCGCGAATTGAATTTGGGTGCGCACGCGCTGCTCTTCGTCATAAGTCCTGACTCGATGAAATCCGATGCGTGCAAAACCGAACTCGCTCTCGCGGTCGAGCATAAGAAACAAATCTTGCCAATCTCGCGCCGCGACCATGGCGACGATAATCTGCTGGATTCGGCGCTGCGCGCGCCGCAGTGGACTTTTCTCCGCGAAGGGGACGATTACGAACAAGGAATGGAAGGACTGACTAAGGCGGTCAATACCGATTTCGGATTAATGGACATGCACGGGCGTTTGCTGGTGGCCGCAGATGAGTGGGTCAACAACGGACGAAACCGAAGTTACCTGCTTCGTAAGGATGGACTAACAACTGCGGAATCGTGGCTGGCTACGACCAGCGGTCAACCGAATAAACTGCCGCAGCCTACTCCGCTTGAAATCGAATTTATCTTTGCCAGCCAACGCGCCCGCAGTCGCGGAACCCGAATCGCTTTTGGGATCGCGATTGGAATTGTGGTGGCGCTGGCGGCTCTCTCGATTGTGGCCTTAGGCCAGCGCTCGAACGCGGTCAAAAATGCCGCGGAGGCAACCAGGCAAGCCACCATCGCGCAGAACAATGCCACGGAAGCGCAACGGCAGCAGACGATCGCCGAGGCAAACGAGCAGCAGGCAAAGCAGAATGCGGAAGAAGCAAAACGACAGCAGGGGGAAGCCGAACGCCAGAAGAAAACCGCGGAAGACAATGCGCGCGAGGCTCAGCGGCAAAAGCAGCACGCCGAGGACAATGCTGCCGAAGCCAAGCGCCAGCAGGCTGAAGCGGAACGACAAACCGAGGTGGCGGAGACCCGTCTCGCTTCGATCTATTGGAACAGCGGCGTCAAGGCGCGTGAACAGAGCCAGCCGATGTTGGCGGCCCAGCAGTTCATGCGCGCTGCCGAGGGATTTGCGCAAGTGAAAGATCCGACGTCTTCACGCAATGCGCAGTTGGCGGGCGAGTATCTTGCCGGAGATTTTGAGCTGCAAGACATCCTGGAAATGAAGGGAGCGATTCAGGGCGTATCATTTAATAAAGATGAAAGCTCGCTGCTCGTCTGGAGCTACGACGAAGTCGACAATGTCAAAGGCACGAGTTATGTAGGCGTCTGGGATCGTCAGTCAAGGAAGTTTCGGTTCGGACCAAATGAAGTGCCCGAGGAAATCGAAGGTTGCCGGCTGAGTTCTGATGCGGATCGGATTCTGTGTTGGAGTCGGGAAAGGACCGCCTATCTCTGGAATGGGACCACGGGTCAACCATTGTTTGCGCCGCTCCATCATGGTTCTGATGAATGGACCGAAGCAATACTAGGGGCCCGTTTCAATCACGATGAATCGAGGTTCGTTACCTGGACCGGCGACTGGACCACCGCAGACGATGCGGTTGGTTCGGCGCGCATCTGGAATGCGAAGACTGGAACTCCGGTTACCGCGCCGCTAATGCACGAGAAAACCGTGAGGGGAGTCGCATTCACGCGCGATGATTCTCGGCTTCTTACCTGGAGTGACGATGGTTCTCTTAAGATTTGGAACGCTGCCTCCGGCTCACTCCTGACGACGATCAAGATGGGTGCAAGAATCAAGGGCGCGACCTTCAGCCCGGATGAGTCCCGCATCGTCACCTGGGGCGGAAGTCAAACCGCCGGCGTGGCGCGCTTGTGGAACGGCACGACCGGCGAACCGCTGAGTCCGGTGCTCACTCACAGTGAAGCGATTAATGGCGCCGGCTTTGAGTCGAACGGCAGTCGCTTCCTTACCTGGAGCGGCGAAGAGATTTCGAACGTTCCGGGTCAAGGCTCAACCAGAGTTTGGGACGCAGCGACCGGAAAGCCACTGACGCCATACTTGAAACATGCCGGCGACGTGCGGGGAGCCTGGTTCAGCGTCGACGGAAAGTACCTCCTTAGCTGGGGCCGGGATCGCGAAATACGCCTTTGGTACATTTCTGAAAGAACAGATTCACCGACATTTGCTCACCCGATCACGCATTCAGCCGACATCCTGGACGCGCACTACACTCCGGATGGCAACTCGATCGTCAGCATCACCCGCGACGGCGCAATTCATTTCTGGGACGTGCAAAGCGGCAACCTTATTTCAGAGGACATCCTCAATCACCAGGAGATCTACCGCAGTCAGTTCAACGCCGATCAGCGCACGCTCGTCACCTGGAAAGATGATGGCGCCGCACGGATTTGGCGGCAGCGTCCCGAGCGGGACTTCGTCGTTACGATGCGCCATCCCCAGCTAATGGGCGTGAAGCTGAATCAGGACGGGAGCATGCTGGCCACGTGGAGTGACGAAGGCATGGTTCGCTTTTGGGATAGCCGCACCGGGAAGGAACTCGCAATTGCGACGCAAACGAACCAATCCGCGCGGTGGCGGAATCGTGACGTGGTTTTCAGTCCCGACAAGCATCACGCCTTGGTCCTGGGCCGATCCAACGTTGAGGGTTCCGGGTACGTGCTGGATCTGGAAACCGGCGCTCGCATCGGCGCCAACTTGGAGCATGCGGGTGCAATTGATGGCGCTGTTTTCAGTGCCGACGGCCGATTCATATTAACCTGGAGCGACGACAAGACCGCCCGCGTCTGGAACAGTTCGACCGGTCTGCCCGTAACTCCGTTGTTGCCACACGAACGTACCCTCTCTCGAGGCACGTTCGCAGACAATGGGAAGCTAGTTCTTACCTACGACGGGTCGATTCGAGCATGGGATGCGGCGACCGGGCTGCAACGGCCGGTCCCGGCCACCATCGCCTGGAAAGCCGTCGGTGGCGATAACGAAGATTGGGCCATCCACGGAACTCACACGGCCCAGTGGAGCGGAGAAGAAATAATTCTCGCCGACAATGCGGGCACTCATCGCGTTATCCGCCGAGAACCAATCGGACCATGGGGAAAAGCGATCTTCAGCCCCGACGGCTCGCGGGTACTCGTATTATCTTCAAAGCGAACTGGGGAAGCCGGAGCTGAGATTTGGGACAGTACCACGGGCAAAGTTCTCGCAACGTTTACGGCTCACAAACTCAGAATTGAAGGCGGGACCTTCACCGCCGATGGACGAAAGGTGTTGACCTGGGGTGACGACCGCACCGCGCGTCTGTGGGATGCGGCCAGCGGCCGGGAGGTTATTCCTGCGTTAACACACAAGGAGACCGTTTGGGCCGCGGGATTCAACCAGGACGAGAGTCGGATCCTAACCAGCACCGGTCCGTCGCTGCGTATCTGGAATGCGCTCACCGGCGAGCCGCTTACCAGCGCACTCAAGTCGGGAGGTCAAGGCAAGCTGACCCCGGACAATGCTCGCATCCTGGCCCTCGGTTTTCGCGCCGCTGAGCTACGCGATGGAAGAACCGGCCAACTAATACTTCCAACGCTGCGCCTGCGATGGCCGAATGACGACCCCTACAAAGAAAGCGGCAACCAAACTGCCAGCGAAGACGGCAGTCGCATCGTCGATTGGAATTTCGCCGGAAGGGTTCGGATCTGGAATCTCTGGACGAATTACGATTGGCCTCGCGACCAATTGCGGCTGCGCCTCGAGGTGCTTACCGGGACTCGTCTGAATTCTTTGGACGAGATCGAAGTCTTACCACGAAAAGAATGGGATGAGATCAGAATGCGGTATCTGAATTTGCTGCCAGAGGTCCGTTAAGGCGATTGAAAAAAATGCGGCGACCTGGCTTTGGCCCAAAAGTCAGGACGGGTTTAGTTGTGGTTTTTTTATGCCCCAAAGGGGCTATGTCCTCCAGCCCAAGGGTTGCCGCTTCGGCTACCCTGGGAAACGTCGTAGAGGATTCTCCAACCGCAACGCGGTTGCGCAATTCTTATTTAGATTCTCGCGCAAGGCGCAACCGCTTTGCGGTTGAAACACAAATCGGTTGCGTACCCCAGGGTAGCCGAAGCGGCAACCCTGGGCTGGAGGACAGAGCCCCTTCGGGGCAGCCTTGATGACACACGATTAATTGCCGGTGGTTCCGACTCTTGAGGCAAGCCTCGGCGACCTGGCGCGCTCTGAATCACGCCGACGCTTCCAACAACTGTATCACCGGAGCCGCGACTGGTTGCGCCGGCAGGTAATGTTCATTCATCAAGGTTGGGAACAAGTCTGTTTGCCAATGCGGCTTCTTCGAAATCAAGGTGGTGACCGTTTCCGCATCCACCGGACGCGAGAACAGATAGCCCTGCCCATACTTGCAGCTCAATGTCCGCAGCTGTGACAGTTGGCTGAGTGTCTCGACCCCTTCCGCGACCACGTCCATGCCCATATTCTCCGCCAGGGAAACGATTGTGCGCACGATCTCGATATTCTCTGCTGCCTCGCCGATGCGACCGACAAACGATTGATCAATCTTCAGGGTGTTCACCGGGAAGCGATGCAGGTAACCAAGCGAAGAATAGCCGGTGCCAAAGTCGTCAATGCTCAGTTGCACGCCCAGCGCTTTCAGCCGCTTGAGCAGACGCGCCGCCATATCCGCATTATCCATTACTGCGCTCTCAGTAATTTCGAGCTTCAAATATTTCGCTTCAACGTGGGTTTCTTCCAGAATGTCGCGAATCTGACTGACCAGGTCGGTTTGCGCAACCTGCTTGCCGGATAAGTTGACGCTCATGAACAAGTGCCGGTTCGCCGCAGACTGCCACTGCCAGTGACAGAGTTGCTGGCAGGCCTTCTTCAGAATCCACAAACCGATCGGCGCGATCAAACCTGTCTCTTCGGCGAGGGGAATGAAATCAGATGGGTTGACGAAGCCACGCTCAGGATGCTGCCAGCGAATCAGTGCCTCGAAACCGGCAAGCTGGCCGCTGTCGAGCGATACGATCGGCTGATAATAGACGCGGAACTCTTCGCGATCGAGCGCTCGGCGCAGGTCATTCTCCATTTTCAGCAGGTACACGGCGTGAGTGTGCATTCCCTTGTCGAACACTTCGTAGCAGGCTTTGCCTTGCGCCTTCGCGCGATACATAGCCGTGTCCGCATCGCGCAACATGTTTTCCGGATGATCGTAACCGGTTGAGCTGAGGGCGATACCGATGCTGGTCGTGGTGAACACTTCGTGACCGCTCAGGTTGAAGGGAGACGACAGCTTCTCCTGAATTCGACGAGCCATGTTCGTCGCTTCAGTCGCATTGGGAATTCCATCCAGAAGAACTGCGAATTCGTCGCCGCCCAGCCGGGCCACCATGTCGACGTCGCGGATGCAGCTTTCCAGCCGCCGGGCCATCGCAATTAACAATTGGTCGCCAATCGAATGGCCCAAACTATCGTTCACGTTTTTGAAACGATCGAGATCCAGGAACAGCACTGCGAACTGATAGTCCTCATGATTCTTGGCGCGCTCGATCACGAACTTCAAGTTCTCAGCCAACAGGGCGCGGTTCGGCAGGTGCGTCAACGCGTCATGGAACGCCGCATGACGAAAGTGGTCCTTGCTCTCCTGCAACTGAACGCTAATGCGCTCCTGCTCGGCAATGTGACGATTCAACTCTTCCACGTGACGTTCGGCCTGCTCGGCGCGTGCGCGTTCAGCTTCAGCGCGCGCCCGCTCTGCTTCCGCGCGTTCGCGTTCCGCCTGTTCCGCCATGGCGGCGGTCGCCTTAATCTCGTTCAGATATTTGTGATAGGTGAAATAGACGATCACGATGATTGGCGCTCCCACTAAAACGATCGAGAGGCCAATCCTATCGATCGAATTGGAAACGATCGCCGCCATCGCCGCTCCCGACAAGTACGTGATCGACGTCCACAGATAATGAGTTTGCCAGGTGCGCCAGACCGACTTGGCTTCTTTGATTGCTAACCCGATGGCGCAAATACCGCTGTTGGAGAAATACTGAACCAACGCCATAGTGCCGACGGCCCCGACAAAGTGCGAAAAATCCTGGAACCGCAGCTCGCCAATCGGTCCAAATGTCACCCGCACAATGATCACGGTCAGCGACGTTGAGAAAAGCATCATCGCTGAGTTGAAGGCCACGACCAACGGCCGCTTACTGATGCGCCAACCTGAGAATACCCCCTCGAGAGCCGCCAGCAGTATTCCCGCCAATCCGCCGTAAAGCAGCAGCACGAGGAAAATGAAGGCATCTGAAATTGTAATGTTGGTGTTGACTCGAGGAATCGGAACGGCGAAGCGAGAGCTCACCACCATCATTACTCCCGCGAGCAGCAAAAATCGCCAGTCAACCTTCGGCGCCGGAAGCGTGATAGATGACCAGACTAATGCCGCTGACCCGGCGACGACGATCAGCCACCTGAAGGCATCGAGCACTCGAACGCGGTCTGTAAGTTTAGCTGCGGTTTCCAAGGGGGATTTGACCTCTTATCTAACGTAAGTAGATCGTTTCGTATTCGCTATGAAACTGAAAGCCCGCCTGCGAATAAAACTTGGCGGCTCTCTTGTTTTGGTTGTTTACGGTCAGCGAGATCGATCGCGTGTTCGCGAGCAGGGCCGAACAAAGCATCGTCAGGCACCGCGTGCCGTGTCCTTTGCCTCGTTCCTCGGGATGCACATAGATGCCTTCGAGGTAAGTAACCTCGGGTGTTTCGCTGACCACATCGGCTTTAAAGACGAGACGATTGTCTTCGAACCAAACCCAGACGCGCTGTCTCTCGATGCGCCGCGCGGTGCGGTTCCGAAAACCACTGGGGTCCCGTTGCAGCGGGCTGGTGCCGCCTTCTTCAAAAGCCATTGAAGAATTTACTGCCAGCACTTTTTCCAGCTCGCTGGCTGTGGCGGGTCGCAGTCCGGCAACTTTGGGAGGCGAGGCTGGTGCTTCCTTCAGTTCAAACAACAGTTCGCCGCAAACCTGGCGTGGTTCACGTCCGGCATCGGCGTAATACTTCCAAAAGGTTTTGATTGATCCTTGTTCGCCGCGAATGAGGTGCGCGTTGTGACAATTTCGCGCCACGCGCGCCAGAGCGATTAGAGAATTTTCAGTATGCGCTTCGACCATGGTCGCGTGGCCAATCAGCGCGACACCTTCCAAAAAGCCGAGGCGATTTCGTGAGCCGTAAAATGAACCGCGATTCTGCGGGCTGAGCAATCCGTTATCACTGATGAGGCCAGCCATAAAAGCAGTGTGAAGCGGACGCGCCGAAAGAAACTCCACTACTTCAGGTTCGTCGACTTTGGAGAGTTCAGTAATCGCACACTGCTCGGCCGGCGCAGCGAAATTACTGAAACTGACTTCCAAATCCTGGCTCATCATTGTGACGGCCATTTCGTGCTCCTTCGGTGTGTCGAGAAAAAAAGAATGCGCCGGCTTCGTCTCGCCGGCGCACCAGGAAAACAAACGTTATTTTCGCGCCTTCATGCAGGCCGTGTTGTCGCCATCGATCATGGCGGACATCGCCTGCACGACGGCATCACCAAGAACGACGCCATCGCCCAGCACGACGCCGTCACCCAGAATGATGCCATCACCCAGCACGACGCCGTCGCCCAACACCACGCCATCACCGAGAACTACACCACCACAAAAGACTGAGCCGTCGCCAAGCACCACGCCGTCGCTGATAAGGATGCTGTCACCTAACACAACTCCGTCGCCGAGTACGACTCCGTCTCCAAGTACCACGCCATCGCCCAGGACCACGCCATCGCTGATGATGATCCCATCGCCAAGGACGACGCCCAAAGCATAATAAGTTTGATAGTTTGTAATTAACGCGCTTCCGGTCGCATACCAATGCTTCATGATGATGCCCTGAGACCATTTGAACGTGTTGCCGCCGATAGTTGTCTGGGGATTTGGAGCTGAGCCAGTCAGCATTGGACTGCCTGATGCGGTAAGTGAAGTAAGGTCAGCGCGAATTGCTTTAGCTAAACGCGCCGCGCCTTCGATGTTCACTTCGCCTGTACCTTGTTCCAGCATGTTGAATCCAGCGAGCGGATCGGCTGTGTACATCAGGGCCATCTTGATCATGTTCGGCGTCATTTTTGGATTTACTTGCAGCATCAGCGCGGCAGCGCCCGAAACAACTGGGGTCGCCATTGAAGTACCGCTCAGATACATCAGACGCTTGTTATTGCGATCGACAATTCCGGAATCCAGTTGCGGGTTCTGCTGAACCAGGAGATTTGGCGTTCCGCCACCGCCACCGCTGTTGCCCGTATCCGACTCTGCAAAGATGAGCTTGTTGCCTGGGGCGACCAGATCCGGCTTGATCAGATTGTCATAATGCTTGACGCCATTCGCGTCGGTGTAGGAACTGCGGGTCGGTCCGCGAGAGCTGTAGGTGGCAACAGTGTCGTCAGCATGCGAGTCCGTGCCGAAAGTATTTGCAGCACCCACGGTGATCACCGAAGGCTCGTTGCCGGGCGCATGTACTTGACCGTAAATCTTGTTGCCGTTCGCGTTTTTGCCATTGTTACCCGCAGCGACGACGACCACGATGCCCGCGTCAACCAAGGCGCGCGACGCGCGACAAACAGGATCATTTTGATAAGAGTCGATCGCCGGCGCGCCCAAACTCATGTTGACTACACGGATGTTGTACTTGTCTTTGTTTAAGGGGTTAGAAGAGCTGACCGGTTTAGTCGGATCCGCCGGCGCCAAAATCCAATTGATCGCGTTCAGCAAGGCTGAGATTGAACCCACGCCGTTTTTGTCCAGCACACGCAAGCTTATGATGTTTGCGTTCGGGGCGATTCCTTGATACGCATCCCCAGTTGAAGTGCTCAGGCCGGCGGCTGTTCCGGCGACGTGGCTGCCATGTCCGTACGGATCGTTAGAAGAATTATTTTCGGTGGTGAAGTCCTTACTGACTTTGATTCTGCTGCTGGGAATCAACGCAGTGTTGAGAAATGCCATGTGGCCACTGTCAACTCCTGAATCGAGGAAGGCAATGCCGATACCGGAACCGTCGATTGCTGAGCCGCCCAGTAAACTGGAAATCAAACCGGGAGCATTTCGCACCTGATCCGCGCCGGTCGTTGAAGTCACGTGTCCAAACGATTGCATCTGGCGGTCGGGCGAGATGTAGTTCATTGAACCGCTCTTCATCAGTGCGTCGACCGCCTGAACCGGGAGCTCGACTTTCATTGCGCCCAGATTCGCCATGCTGTCGCCGACCAGGACTCCATGACGCGCGAGCAGCGAGCGGACCTCACGGGCGTTAACATCATTGACCTGAAGAATCGCGCTGACGCGTCCGTTCGGTCCGGCGCTCTTCATCAGTTCGCGCATGTCTGAGGAGATGTTTTCACCGACAAAGTCCTCATTGATGGGAGTGCGCCCTTTGTCCGTGCCTTTGGCTTCATTTTCAGCGAGAGTGTCCACCCTCTCGTCGATCGAGATTGATTCAAACAGCTTCGCGACGCTTTCATCGGAGGCGATGTAGGCGGCATAAGCTTGTGGGGAAACTCCCCCGATAATTTGCAGATGGTTTGCCTGGATCGCTTCTTTGACACTGGCCGACGCACTGGTGACGGCGTGCGTGCCGGCATACTCATGAAGCTGATCGACGAAAAGAATTATTCGACCGGCAGCCTGACTGGCTTCAGCAAAGACAGCTTGAACGCGAGTGACAAACTCTTCGCTCGATTTCGCGCCCTTGGCCAATGAATCCAGGCTCAAACGGAAAACGCGCTTGCCCCGCAGGTTATCGGGTGCGTTGCCGAACGCCAGCTTGAGTGCGACGCCACGAGCAATCGTCTCGCGATCAAGATCAGACTCACCGACTACGACCGGCGTTTTATCCGCTGCTGCAAGGCTGGCGATCACGCGAGCAACATCCGCTTCACGTTCACGATTCGCCTCCAACTTGCCTTCCAACGCCCGCAGCGTGAGGTCGGTCGCGTATTTCGCCAGTGCCGGGTAATTAACCTCGGTTTTTTCAGATTGATTGGTGACTTCCGTTTGCCGGTTCGATTGGGCGGCGGCGTGTTGGCTAAGGGTGAGACTCGCAGTTATTGAGACCAAAAGGGACAGTATGACTATCAAACTAGTAGTAGGGGCGTGTTTTCTCTTCATCTGCTTTGTCCTGTGAATCGCCGGACATCAACCGGCGGGCGTTTCTTTTGAGCAACCAGTGCTCGCTCGCTCTGTCGGGTGAACGGGGCGAGTTATTGCCACCTGAGTTCGCAATCTCGTCAAATCGGCGACAGCCTTCGTGAAAAGATCGACCCGGTCGAGATATCGCGGGCACGGGCATCAATTGCGACCCTCGTGCCATAGCAGGTGCGTGACTTAAGTGTGGAAATACGGAGAGTTAGCTGAGGTAGAAGGGTTATCCGCCGCGATTACTGTGATTCAACCTGACAGAATCTCAGTCAGGGTAAGACTGGGTGGGCGGTCGTAGTGACAGAGCGAGTTCGTCATGATTTCGGGGACGTTTGAATTCCAGGATTCGAGGAGTTGTCTGATATCAAGACCTCCGGGCGAGATTGCCTTTCGTCAATCTAATCATTTCGGATTGGCTCTGGCTGAGCGTTCATAATTCGACCTCCGCGATCTCTATGACAATCTTTTTGAGGCCGTCCTATCCTTTTAAGATCTGTTTGGGACTCTACAATCGGCCCGCAGAATTTCGGCCGGTGAATGTTCAGGAACGTACATGAGGTCACGATCGCGTCTTTTGTTGGGCTTTATAGCTTTGCGTTGAGCCGATTTCGCAAATTATCCCGGGGTGAGTTTTCCGGATTACCGTAGTTCCAGCTCGTCTGAAATCTAAAGCATGGGACCTGAATGTGAAGTCCTGAGCGGCCCAGCCGAAAGAATTCGCTCGTCTAAAATTAATATTGCTGAGCTTAAGCTTCTAGCCTCTTGCGCGTTACGCTATAATGCCGCTGGCGTTGAAATTCGCGGCGCCGGATCTTTTTAGTGCGGCTATCATAAGAATCAGAGTCACTCATGTTCGAACGCTATACGGAAAAAGCGCGACGCGTAATTTTCTTTGCCCGGTACGAAGCATCGCAGTTCGGCGCCCCGGCAATTGAGCCTGAGCATTTACTGCTTGGCTTGATGAGAGAAGATAAGACCCTCACCGGCCGATTTTTTCCGCGCGCCCAAATTACGATCGAGTCAATTCGCCGAGAGATAGAAGGCCGCACGCTTTTGCGCGAGCGAATTCCAACCTCGGTTGAACTGCCGCTTGCGCCGGAAACAAAACGTGTTCTTCACTTCTCGCACGAAGAATCTGATCGGCTGCAGCACCGTCACATCGGGACCGAGCATTTGTTGCTCGGCCTGTTGCGCGAAGAACGTTCGATGGCGGCGCAAATTCTTTTCGAGCGCGGCCTGCGGCTGGCGGCCGTGCGTGACGAAATCGCTCGACAGAGCGGCGTTGACGCGCGTCATCGCAAAGACATACCGCATCTGCTCGAGTTTTCTCGCGACCTGACTGAAGACGCTTCCAATGATCGACTTGATCCGCTGATTGGGCGGGACAGCGAGATCGAACGTTTGATTCAAATTCTTTGCCGTCGCACCAAGAACAATCCGGTGCTCATTGGCGAGCCCGGTGTTGGCAAAACTGCCATCGTCGAAGGACTTGCCCAAAGAATCGTCGCCGGTGAGGTCCCGTCGTTTCTTGAAAACAAAAGAATTCTTTCGCTCGACATCAGCCTGATCGTTGCCGGTACCAAGTATCGCGGCCAGTTCGAAGAGCGCTTGAAACAAATCATGCGCGAGTTGATCGACAATCCGCAGTACATTGTTTTCATAGATGAATTGCACACGCTGGTTGGCGCGGGCTCCGCCGAAGGGTCGCTCGATGCCGCTAATATTCTGAAGCCGGCGCTTTCTCGCGGTGAAATCCAGTGCATTGGCGCGACAACTCCGGGTGAGTTTCGGAAATCAATCGAAAAGGACCGCTCGCTGGAACGGCGCTTCCAGGCGGTGAAGGTGCCGCCGCCGACCGAAGATCAAACTGTCGAAATCCTCGAAGGCGTGCGCGAACGTTACGAGAGTTTTCACCAGGTTCGTTACACAGACGGCGCGCTGGAAGCTGCCGTGCGCCAATCGTCGCGGTACATTCCCGATCGTTTTCTGCCAGACAAAGCAATCGACGTGATCGATGAAGCGGGTGCGCGCGTGAAACTGCGAGTCAGGGCGGAGCAGGGAAATCTCGATGCGCTGTCGGCTCCGCTCAGCGAATGGGAGCGGGCAACTTACGGCCGCGCCCAGGCCCCAATCATCGATGATGACGATCAAATCGTAATGGGCGAGGTTAATCGCACCGACATTGAAGAAGTGATTGCGCGCTGGACCGGTATCCCGATTGTCTCTCTGAAAGAAGAGGAATCAAAGAAGCTTCTTCGTATTGAGTTGGAATTGCACAAGCGAGTGATTTCGCAACGTCCGGCGATCTCGGCTTTAGCGCGCGCCATTCGTCGATCGCGAGCGGGATTGAAAAACCCGCACCGGCCGGTTGGTTCTTTCCTGTTTCTCGGGCCCACGGGTGTCGGCAAGACTGAAGTCGCGCGCTGTCTGGCGGAGTTTCTTTTCGGCAGCCAGCGCTCGATGATTCGCTTCGACATGTCCGAGTTCATGGAAAAGCATTCAGTCTCGAAATTGATCGGTTCGCCGCCGGGTTACGTCGGGCATGAAGAAGGCGGACAGTTAACTGAGCGTATAAAGCGATCTCCGTATTCAGTTCTGTTGTTCGATGAAATCGAGAAGGCCCATCCGGATATTTTCAACATCCTGCTTCAGGTCTTCGAAGACGGCATCCTAACCGATGCGCTGGGGAACACGATCGATTTCAAGAACACGATCATCATCATGACGTCGAACATCGGCGCTCGTTTCATCCAGAAGAAAGGGGCGATGGGATTCCAGGGCTCGAGTGACGTCTCGCGCACGAAGATGGAAGAGATGGTCATGAACTCGGTCAGACAGACGTTCAACCCGGAATTCATCAATCGTCTGGATGAGATTATTGTCTTCGATGAACTGGGTGACGAAGAATTGCTCGACGTCCTGCAACTTCAGGTTGATCAAATCAACAGCACCATGTCCAACCACGGCTTCATCGTCCGCCTGGCGGATGATGCCAAGCGCTGGATCGTCAACAAAACCTGCGCCGATCGCTCTTACGGCGCCCGTCCGCTCCGCCGCGCCCTGCAAAAATATGTTGAAGATCCGCTGTCCGAGGCGTTAATCCAGGGACAGCTTGGCGATGCTTCGCTGGTCGAAATGTTTGTGGAGGGCGTCGATCTGAACTTCCGTTCCATCACGATTGATGAAGCCGGGGTCGAACAGGCCGGCGACTTACTCGTCACTCCGTGAAGCGGCGACTGCCGGAAAAATCATCACAACTTCGCAAAAAGTCCCGTTTTCCCAGACCTACGCGTTGAGAAACGGCAGGATGCTATTAATGAAGGGCTGAAACCGTTGAGTTCCAGCAGCGCGTGATTCGTGCGATTTGGCCTGCGATTTTTTTGTTCTGCACGCCAACCTTCTAAAAGATTTCGGCAGTTTGGACTTTCGCTCGATTTTCCCGCTATAATGCGCCACTTTGATACTTTGGAAATTGGCAACGGGCGAAGGCCCCGGCGAATCAAAGTGCTCCCCAGGCTGCGCGAATGCAAAGAGGCCGAAAGCAGCACTCTTGCTAACGCGCTGGCTTCTGACACATAGTAAGCGCTGAATTAAGTTTATATCGTTTATATCTTGGTGGCTCGACCGCAAGAGTTGAGTTGAAGTTTTGCTCGGGACGAGCACTCTCGCGTAACCGCGGGCTTCTAATACAGGTAGGTCCCCAGAGAAAACTCTAAGGGAACCGTCACTTATGCACTTTTCTTATCGCGTCGCCGTACTGGCCGCATTCAGCCTGATTATCGCCACCGCTTTCTTCTTCCCGGCGAGGGTGCGCGCACAACAGCCACAGCCACAACAACGTGTAGTCGAGGACGTCGACATTCAAGGCAATCGTCGTCTCCGCAAAGACGACATCCTCTATTACGTCCAGACGCGGGCCGGCGACACCTACAGCGAAGCGCAGGTCGCCCGAGATCTTCAGACCATTCTTTCGCTCGGCTTTTTCGACAAAGTCGGAACGCGTGTCTACACAGAAGAAGCTCCCCGCGGCGGACTGCGTGTCATTTTTGAAGTACACGAGTTACCCATCATTCGCGACATTCAGTTTGAAGGATTGAAGAGCGTGGCAGAGTCTGACGTGCTCAAGACCTTCCGTGAGCGCCGCGTCGGCATCTCGAAAGAGGCGATCCTCGATCCCGTGAAACTAAAGAACGCAGAACGCGTTTTGAAGGAATTGCTGGCTGCCAAAGGCCATCCAAACGCGGTCGTCACCGGCAGCGTCGAAGAAGTTTCCCGAACTTCCAGCGCGATCACTTTTGTCATCAACGAGGGCGAACGCGTCCGTGTCGCTGAGATTCGCTTTGAAGGCAGCAAGGTTTTCAAGAGCGGCGACCTGCGCGGGCAGATGAAGTATGTAAAGGAAGCGGGACTAATCACGCGCTTTAAGGAACTCGACATTCTCGATCGCCAGAAGCTCGACTACGACCTGCACCTCGTCGACAACTACATGAAGTCGAAGGGCTATCTTCAGGCGCGTCACGGCGAGCCGCGTATCGAAGGCCTGGGCAAGAAGCGCACCGGCTTTCCGATCCTGCCACTGCCATTCATCTCTTCGGTGGATGACACGCTGAGAATTACCGTTCCGATCATCGACGGCAAGCTGTATCGTGTCGGCGAAGTGAAAATAGAAGGCAATTCGATATTCTCTGAACAGGTGATTCGCGCCTTTATTGGTTTGCAGAAAGGTGTAGTCGCCAACGGCGAACAGCTCAGCAAAGGACTGTACGAGAACCTGAAGAAGGCCTACGGTACGCAGGGTTTTATTCAATACACCGCGGAAGTTACGCCAACGTTCAAGGACAGTCCGACAAATCCGAACGAAGGCGTTGCTGATTTCGATATTGCCATTGATGAGGGAAAACAGTTTACTCTCCGCCGTCTCGAGTTCACCGGCAACACGTTTACTCGCGACTATGTGTTGCGTCGCGAAGTGCTGATGAATGAAGGCGATATCTACAATCAGAACTACTTCGAATTTTCGGTTACGCGCCTGAACCAACTCGGCTATTTCAATCCTATCGATAAAGACAAGGATGCGGACTTTCGGACCAACGAAGAAGAAGGTCAGGTCGACGTGACCGTGAAGGTCCAGGAAAAAGGGCGCCAGCAGATTTCGTTCAATGGCGGCGTGTCGGGCATCGGTGGATCCTTCTTCGGTCTCGAATATTCGACCAACAACTTGTTCGGCCGCGGCGAGGTGCTATCCATCAATCTGGCGGCAGGAAATCGGCAGCGTTCGTTCCAGTTCTCGTTCACTGAGCCGTACATCAGGAATCGGCCCATTACGGCCGGCTTCACCATCTTTGCTTATTCGCAGCAGTTCTTTGGCGAGGGCACTTTTCTTTCCACGAATGTCAACGCGATCCAGGGAGCGTCTGGGAATACGTTCGATTTCTTCAACACCAGCGAAGAGAACCTGTTTACGCGCAAATCATTCGGCGCTTCGCTGTTTGCCAGTGCGCCCTTGTCCGAGTTTTATCGGAAGCGCCCGTTTACACAGTTTTCGCGCGTCGGCCTTTCTTATCAGTTATCCGAATCTAGTGTCGAAGACCCGGCGGTTAACACGACTGGTAACACGACGCAATTCATCCCGGTCATCTATGCGCAGCCCAACATCATAACCAGTCGCGCGACGGGAACTTTTGTCTATGACACTCGCAACGCGAACATCGATCCGACCAAGGGCCGGTCATTGTCGGTGTCAGTAGGGCTCGCTGGCCTGGGCGGCGACGTGCGCACTTATCAACCTTCGCTGGAGTTCACGCAATTCTTCCCGATTCGCAACAAGAAATCGGAAAATCCTCATGTATTCGGCTTCCGTATCATTGCCGGAACGGTCGGCAGTTTTGCTACGACTGAAAAAGTAAAGAACGCCAACTCGCTGGCGTTTGTCGAAGGCGTGCCGATTTACGAACGATATTTTCTTGGTGATGAATTTACGATTCGCGGTTACAACGTGCGTTCGATCAGTCCCGTTACCCCGTTGGATAATTTCGTGACCTCACGCAATGTCGTGTTCGCCACGAACACCGCCGGAACACCGAATGTGGTTCCGTTGCCGGCCGCTCTGACGGCTATCGGTACGTTCACCGGCGCCACGGGAGCGAACACAGTTAATTTGCAACGGGTTTATACGGCGACTGGCGGGGACACACAGTTTCTTGGCAATTTCGAATATCGGATTCCGATCGTAGGACGCACGGTCCAGGCGGCGCTCTTCGTTGACGTGGGTTCTTCTTTCAATCTCCGTTCCAAAACTCCGCAGACTTATTCCACCGAATTCATAGCGGACGATCCGTTTATTCAAACCTTCGGATTCATGCCGTGCCCGCGCCAGCCAGCCGGCTTTGCGCCCATAAGTCTGACCACGCTGGCCGCTTGTCAAAACTTCAGTAACCTCGCACTGTCGGCGAGCCTGGGTCTGATTGCTCGCGACAACCGGCTGATAACCAGAGCTGAATTTGAGCAAGCTCAGCGAATCGGGCCGGTCGACCCGCTCACCGGGCTTCCTGTGGGATTACAGCAGGTCTTTTTGCGTGGCGAAGTGCAACGAAATACGGTCGTCCGGCTGGACCAAAGCCTCTTCGACAAGTTCACGGATATTCGCAGCAGCATCGGTGCTGAGATCCGCGTTCAGGTGCCAATTCTCAACGTGCCTTTTCGCCTGATTTATGCTTATAATCCCAACGCTCGTCAGAATCAGGTGATCGACGGATTTCCTTTCTTCTTTGACGAGAAAAAGACGGTCTTCCGCTTTAGCGTAGGGCGCACTTTTTAGGAGTTAAACGGAAGCCGCGCCTGTTTACGGCCGGCCCACCCAGGCAAACCAAACCGGCGGCCTGAACAACTAACCAGTTGCATCGCATCGCCGTCTAAAAGATTTTTAAGGAGTATTACAACACGCTTATGAAAATATCTCGTGCGATGGCCGCAATCGCTTTCTTCGCGGCAGTCAGCGCTTCTTCGGTTTTTGCGCAGCCAAAGCCAACCACAACCCCCGCTCCGACTGCGCCGGCACAAACGGCAAATTTGCCGGAAACCAAAATCGCGCTGGTTGATACCGACGAGTTCCTGAACGAAAAGAGTGGCATCGTACGTCTGGTCGCGGCCGCCAAAAAGGTTGAGGCGGAGTTTCAACCTCGCCGGACCGAACTGCAAGGCATACAGCAACAGATCGATAAGATGACGGCTGACTTGCAGAAAGCGGCGCCGGTCCAGGATCCGAAAGTATCGGCCCAGCAGCAGGATGCTATCGATCAAAAGAAGAAAGAACTCCAGCGCAAAGGCGAGGACGCGCAAACCGCTTACCAACAGCGCTTGCAGGCAATGCTTGGCCCGGTGTACGACGAAATCGGCAAGGCTCTGGATGTTTACGCCAAGGCTCATGGCATCACGCTGATTCTTGATGTGACCAAAATTCAGGGCATAGTCAGCGCTTCGGAACAGTTGGACATCACGAAGCCGTTTATCAGCGAATTCAACAGTAAGAATCCGGCAACGGCCTCGCTGAATCCGTAAGACAAGGTTTTTTCCAGCCTCGGACGGTGCGGGGGCGCAGCAAAATTTGTTGCGCCTCCGCATTCGACTTAGTGGCTGATGGAGCAAGGAAATGAAGAGTAGATATTATTTGATGCCGGCGCTTGCAGCGGTCCTGCTTACCGTCACCGGTATGACATTCGCCCAAGCACCGGCGACCCAAACCAAACCACAGACCCCCGCAACGTCAACCGGACCGGCGAATGTACCTACCGGTAAAGTGGCGGTAATTTTCTCGGCTGCTTTTCAGGATCAAAAACAGGGCATCGCCAAGTTCGGCGTCCTGGTGAATCAACTAAATAGTGAGTTTCAAAAAACTCAGGACGAACTGAACCAGACCGCCAAGACTATCCAGGCCCTCCAGGATGAAATTACGAAGCTGCAGGGAACACCGGGCAGTGATGCGAAGATCGTCCAGACGAAAGTCCAGCAACTGGATCAGATGAAAAAGGATTACCAGCGACGCGGTGAAGACGGCCAGGCTGCCTATCAAACCCGACGTCGGCTGATCTTCGGACCGTTGCAGGACGATGTTGGCAAGGCTTTGGACGCTTATGCCAAAGCGCGCGGCATTACCCTGATCCTGGACGCAAGTCAGGTGGAGGGAATTCTTTTCGCTTTAGAGACGATCGACATTACACGGGCTTTCATCGCTGAATACAATTCGAAGAATCCGGCGACGGCCGCGTCAGCAACGCCAAAATGATTAATGTCCGATGAGCTTCAGCTTGTCGGGACTTTCGCCCCAAGTTTGCTTGCAGTAACGACAAGCTGAATAGGTCTTCACTAAGGCGCAATCGTTTCCACGGACCACCGAACACAAACGCTCTCCCTAGAGTTCCTACCTTCCCTTCCCCAAAATGCACCGGTGAGCGCCGCAAAGCCGCCATGCAAAGAACTGTACTTCGATACGAACTTTTCGTTGACCTTTTACTTTGGAGCGAGTAAAGTTCGCCTGCCCAAATTGTTGAAATCTTAACAGCCTCGCTAACTCCGGGCAGCTTTTCACAACTTTCACGGGTGCCTTCGGGCCCGCGATGCCGCCGTTTCACGCCGACGCTGATTCGTTCGCCGCCGTTCTGATTCGAAGTCACTAAGGAGTCATCGAGTATGAACCCCCGTCGCTTAAGCTGCCTGATCACAGCAGGCTTTATGTGCTTCATGTGTGCCACCGCGGTGTACGCGCAAGTATGCATGGAACAACCCGACTTGGGAACTGCGACTGCCTGGCGGTACCACCCATCCCCATCGCGTCCGGTATGGGTTTGGGGGTTGAGATTGGCGACGGTCAACTATAACATCGGTGACGATCCTAATTATGCGCCTACGCCAGAGATATTGGCCATTTTAAAGGCCGCGGTCGCGGAGTGGAACCTTAAAGCATGTGAAACCGGAATAGTGTTCATTCCCTTCAATGGTACCCCCCCGCTTACCGCCGATCTCGGGTTTTTTAGATCCGCGTTCGAGCAGAGCACCCTCGGTTGCGCAGCGTATAACCACTTTCCTTCGCAGACTATTTTCTACGGTCCGAATTTTGAGAACCGTATAATTAACCTCGGCCCCGACGAGGCGAAAGCTGTCATGGTCCATGAAATAGGGCACTTTTTGGGTTTGGCCCACACAGGTCACGCCATTCCGACGATAATGACGCCACCAGTGGGGAGTTGTTTTCAGGCTATGCCATTCCCTACTTTGACTAACGCCGACGCTAACAAGGCGGCTGAGTGTTTGAATGACCAACCAGCTTGCAACTGGTCATTCTTTTTCCCAATAACTATCATTTTGTGTCAAGACGCGGGCGGGTATTGGGACTTTACTAACGGCGCATGCTCGCCGGAATATCAGCCGATCCCTTGTGTGGATTGTTTGTATAATGACGATTGCTGTGATGGTGACGTCTGTCACGAGGGTCAGTGTGGTCCCCCTGAGGAGGCGTGCATATGTCCACCCGATACGGTTTGCTATGAAGGATATTGTTCGTATGCTACTCCTGTCCTTATCGACGTGAATGGCGATGGTTTTAAGCTTACCGATGCTGCGCACGGTGTTGATTTCGATTTCGAGGGAGATGGTTCACCGCGGCGTATGGCTTGGACGGCTGCCGATACGGATGACGCCTGGCTGGTTCTGGATCGCAACCATAACGGAAGGGTCGATAAAGCGCGCGAGATGTTTGGCAATCTGACTGCGCAGCCTAGAATAGCTCAAGCAGATCGTAATGGATTTTTGGCGCTCGCTGAATTTGACAAGTCTAAACTGGGGGGAGATGGCGACGGCGTGATCAGCCGTCAGGACTATGTATTCCGTTTACTCCGGCTGTGGACTGATTCTAATCACAACGGTATTTCGGAACCGTCCGAGCTTGTTAGTCTGGACCAGGTGGGAATCGAAGCGTTGGAACTCAATTACAAAGAGTCGAGGCGCAGAGATCAATACGGCAACTTGTTCCGCTATCGAGCCAAGGTTAAGGATGCACATGGTGCTCAGATTGGCAGGTGGGCCTCGGACGTAACGCTCAAATTAAACTGAGCCTGCGTATGAACCTGGTGGGGATCCTACAGCGTGACAGCAAACTTATCTCAGCGATCAAAGGAAATGGATATGACAAACCACAAAACGATGAAACGCGTTCTCATTGCGGGCGCGATCTGTCTGGTAGCCGTGGCCTGCCTCGCTATCTCCGGCAGAGGTTCTCGACGCTTGCAAGAGCCAGCCAGGCAACAGCCAAGTATCGACGACTCGGTCTTGCTGAGAGATGCGATCACGCGAGGAGGCCTGCGCGCGGCGGCGAAGTTAAAAGGCAATTACGTCGCCGAGTTCAATCCTCATTGGGATTTGGGAAGATTCGATGTTGAGAGTTTGACCAAGGGCAGCGCAGGCGTGATCGTCGGCCGGTTCACGAAAAAGCTGGATCCGCGCTTGATTGAGGGTAGAGTGATCTTTACTGACTATGAGGTCTCTGTAGAAGAAGTCGTAAAGGGAGATCAAAAACAAGGCGAAACGATCGTCGTCAGCCTTCCTGGCGGCCGCATTTTTTTCGAAGACGGCACCAGTGCTGAACAAACCACGCCAACGTTCGAGCACCCTCTTATTGGCCGTCAGTATGCTCTGTTCCTTATGCAGGAGGCTGCGATACCTTCCGTGTTCTTCTTATCTGGCGGACCGCAAGGCATGTTGGATATAGAAGACAGCACCGGAGTCAAATCGCATGGCAGGCCAGACGATTTGATTGCCGTAGAGACTAAAGGCAAAAGTCGAGACGCGTTCATGAAGGACCTGCGAGAGAAGGCGCGAAAGTGGCCCAAGCCCGGCAAATGCTGCGGCTGACACTAGCCACGAGTTGATCTCGTCGCGCTTTTGCGAGAAGCTATGATGCTTATCGAACATCTATGGAAACGGTTCTCGACTCAGAAGGCATCAAGAGATTACTGCCGCATCGTTATCCTTTTCTCCTCGTCGATCGCATCATCGAATTAAAACCCCTCGAGCGCATCGTTGGCATCAAGCAGGTGAGTGCCAACGAGCATTTTTTTGAAGGGCACTTTCCCGGCGCGCCCGTTATGCCCGGCGTGCTGGTGATCGAAGCGCTGGCCCAATGCGGGGCAATTTTGGCGCTCCGCGAAATTGAGGATCGCGATCAGAAGTTGGTCCTATTCACCGGTATCAGGGAAGCGCGGTTCCGCAAGCCCGTCGTTCCCGGCGACACACTGACGCTGGAAGTTACCGCCTTACGATTTGGCCCGCGAATTCAGCGCATGCGCGGGGAAGCTAGAGTCGACGGGCAGCTTTGTGCCGACGCAGAACTCACGAGTGTCATCGCCGACCGGCCAAAGTCGTAAACATGAGCGCTCCGTCGATACAAAACCCATCCGCTCGGATTCATCCTACTGCCGTCATCAGTTCAGGCGCCCAGATTGGCCGTGATTGTGCGATCGGGCCGTACGCCGTAATCGGCGAAGAGGTAACTCTCGGAAACCGTGTACGAATCGATGGCCATTGCGTCATCGACGGACGGACGCGCATCGGCGACGAATCGCACCTCTTTCCGTTTGTTTCGATCGGGCTGCCGCCGCAGGATCTGAAATTCGCGGGTGAACAAACTGAAACAGAAATCGGGCGCCGAACTCGCATTCGCGAATTCGTCACTGTCCATCGCGGCACTGCCGGCGGCGGCGGCATTACCAGAATCGGCGACGATTGTTTTCTCATGGCCCAGGCGCATGTGGCCCACGATTGCCTGATCGGCAATAACGTAATCATGGCCAATGCGGCGACTCTCGCCGGTCACGTGCTGGTCGCCGACGGCGCCAACATTGGGGCCTATTCCGGAGTACATCAATTCTGTCGGGTCGGACGCGAGGCTTACATCGGCGGGTACTCGGTGGTGGTTAAAGATGCTCTGCCGTTCGCGCTGACTGTCGGCAATCACGCAAAATGTTACGGTCTGAATAAAGTTGGTATGCGCCGGCGCGGCTATTCACGTGAAACTCTCGAGGCGCTCCATCACGCCTTTCATCTGCTGCTTTCGGCCAAGCTCAACACGATCCAGGCGATTGAACGGATTCGTGCGGATATTAAGAACGCTCCCGAAGTTGACGAGCTGGTTCAGTTCGTTGAGTCTTCACAACGCGGCGTCGTAAAGTAATCCAATGAAGCTCGGCCTAATCGCAGGCAACGGGAAATTCCCTTTCCTCGTCCTCGAAGGCGCTAAGCGTGCCGGCACTTCTGTTGCCGTCGCGGCCATTCGCGAAGAGACAGATCCATCAATCGAACAATTAGCGGATCGCTTGACCTGGGTTGGCATCGGCCAACTGGGCAAGATGCTTCGCTTCTTTAAGCAAGAGGGTGTCGAAAAAGCAATCATGGCCGGCCAGGTCAAGCACGTGCAGATATTCAGCGGCGCTCTTCCCGATGTTCGCATGTTGAAGATGCTCTTGCGCTTGCCGCGCCGCAATACTGATGCGTTGATTGGCGCGGTCGCCAATGAATTAGCCAGCGAAGGAATTGAATTGATCGACTCAACATTTTTCCTGAAGGATCAACTGCCGCAGCCTGGGACGTTGACTAAGCGCGCGCCCGATGAACGCGAACGGAGCGATGTTGAGTACGGTCTGGAAATCGCCCGCGGCATTGCCGGAATGGATCTGGGCCAAACGATAGTAGTTCGCGATCGCGCCTGCGTTGCGATTGAAGCGATGGAAGGAACCGACGCCGTCATTCGTCGCGCCGGAGATTTGGTGCGCGGACGATTGACCGTCGTCAAAATCGCCAAGCCCGATCAGGATATGCGTTTCGATGTGCCGGTCGTCGGCGTTCCCACGATTGAATCGATGAAGGAAGCGGGGGCGACATGCCTTTGTCTCACGGCCGGGAAGACTTTGATGTTCGATCGAGACGCGATGGTGAAGCTGGCTGACAAGCACAAAATTGCGATTCTTGCCGTCTAGTCGATCTGTTTTCGGTGGTGACCTGATTTCATCATAAGTTTTTC
>Ga0070703_10000193_pt1 | contig 29596 bp, 27 predicted proteins | sample KBSK5251metaG_FD_65453 | JGI IMG/M metagenome (GOLD analysis project Ga0070703, IMG submission 65453) | Corn, switchgrass and miscanthus rhizosphere microbial communities from Kellogg Biological Station, Michigan, USA - KBS K5-25-1 metaG | ecosystem: Host-associated > Plants > Roots >... | reverse complement strand
CGACTAGGTTAGGTGATTACCTCTTCGCTTCGCCAAAAGAGATGGAAGCTATTCTCAGCGGAACCGATTGGCGGGTCGGTAAGTTTATCGGGGCGGAAGAGACAAGTTATGTTGCGGTCATTCGGAAGAAATGAACACAACACCGCTAACAACCTCCCAGCAGAGATCAGCTGCGTAGCAGCGGTCAGAGTTAAGCCCAAGGTGAGGCTTTGCGAACCTTGGGTAATGGTTCGTTAGATTCGGCAAGCCGCGAAGCGGCGACAGAGAGTTCGTAAACAGGTCCCGCTTATTACAGTGATCGCTGTCGCCCCTCCAGGGCTCGACTAGGTTAGGTGATTGACCCAAGGCTCGCAAATCCTCGCCTTGGGCTTAACTCTGACCACTGCTACGCAGCTCGTTAAATGTTCACGTCCAGGTGTCGAGTAGCTACGATCGGTACGACGGCGACTGTGAGTCATGGGGGTGAATCCTTTCATGACAGAGAGAGAGACAAACTGGACCTACCAAGTGATGAAGAAGATTGAAAAACCCGCAGCCGGCGAATTCGCACCTGAAACAATAGTGTACATCGGGTTGTTGCCAGATGATGGGCGAGTCCTGGATCATTTGGCCAACAATCTAAAGGCCACGAGCGAATTTATACTTTCGCTGCCGGAAGAAAAACTTCTCTATCGCTACGCCGAAGGTAAATGGACGATGAAAGAGATCATGGTTCACATCAGCGATGATGAGCGAATCTATGCCTACCGGGCTTTGCGCTTTGCTCGCGGTGACGCAACCGATTTGCCGGGCTTTGATCAGGACGCTTACGCCATTCAATCGAATGCAAATGAACGCGATATCAAAGACATCCTGGATGAATTTGCGACGGTGCGACAAGCCACAATCTCCCTGTTCGAAGCGTTCGACAGCAAGGCGCTAATGAGAGCCGGGATGGCCGACGGAAGAATCATGAGTGTGCGAGCCGCGGCGTATCATATCGCCGGTCACGAGATGCGGCACATCAATATAATCAGGGAGCGTTATTTGTAATTCGACGGGCGACAAGGGCTCCGGTCGTAACCAGATGAAGAGTTCGGAATGTGATTCGTAGTGTTGGTGGGGCTTTGACGAGCCCGGCTGGTATAATTGGCCCAGCCGACATGCCAGAAATCAGCCGATTTTTCGGAATTGTAATCCCAATTTATTACAAAGAGCACGGTGTGCCGCACTTTCATGCAAAGTACTCCGGCCAGACCGGCGTGTTCTCGATCATTGATCTAAAACTAATTGAAGGTCGTTTACCGAAACGAGTCGTTGACCTTGTGCTTGAGCGGGCCTTTGAGCATCGGAGTGAAATTGCTCGAGAATTGGCAACGTGCGGTCGCGCAGGAACCGTTGCAGCCAATCGCACCTTTGGAGTGGGAGGTAATGATGCATTTCGTGAAGGACGTGAAGTGTTTGTCTGAGTACAAGCTAGTGCTGACTTTTGAGGACGGAAGTTTGCGCCAGGTTGATTTGGCGCCGCACCTCGACGGAGAAGTTTTCGAACCGCTGAAAGACATGAGCAACTTCAAAAGCGTTCACCTGAACTCTGATTTGGATACGATTATTTGGAAGAACGGCGCCGACATGTCCCCGGATTTTCTCTATGAGATCGGCGTTCCCGTAGCCGAGTCAGTACCTGCAGCGTAGCGTTTGAACCTAGAACACCGATCGCGTTCGCATTCCCAGGAGACCCATCGATGACAAAGATTAGGTGGATGATCGCATGCACAGCGATTGTAATTTCGACTATCGCGATTACCAGCTTGGCTAACCTGACGCCAACAGTTAATGCGCAGGCCTTGGATCCCAGTCTTTACTCCGGTCTGCGCTGGCGCTCAATTGGCCCATTCCGCGCCGGTCGCGTCAACGCCGTGAGCGGAGTCACTGGACAGCCGGATACTTTCTATTTCGGATCAGTCGGCGGCGGCGTCTGGAAAACTATCAACGCGGGCCGCACGTGGACGCCTGTTTTCGATTCGGCATCGTCGGCGTCGATTGGGGCTATCGCGGTCGCGCCTTCCGATCCGAATACGATTTATGTCGGCACGGGCGAGGCCGACATGCGAGACTCGATACAGTTTGGCGATGGTGTGTACAGATCGACTGACGGAGGTAAGACCTGGAAACACGTCGGCCTCGAAGGCACCAAACAGATTGGCCGCATTATCGTCGATCCAAAGAATTCGAATCTGGTTTACGTGGCGGCGCTCGGCAATGCTTACGGACCGAATGCCGATCGCGGGGTCTATCGCACACATGACGGCGGCATCACCTGGGAAAAAGTTCTCTTCAAGAATAACGACGTGGGCGCGATCGACTTGAACTTCGATCCAACCAATTCGCAAATTATTTATGCCGCGCTTTGGAACGTGCGCCGGCCACCATGGTTTATTTATGCGCCGGCGAACGGACCCGGCGGCGGCATCTTCAAGTCAACCAACGGCGGCGCGACCTGGAAACAGATCGATGAAGGCATTCCCGTCGAAGGTCGCGGCCGCATAGGAATTTCCGTTTCACCGACAAATCGAAACCGAATCTACGCGGCGGTCGATGCGAAGGACGGCGGCATCTTTCGTTCCGAAAACGCCGGCCTGACCTGGACCAGGCTGTCCAACGACAAGCGCCTGTGGGACCGCGGCTGGTATTTTGAAAAGATCACTGCTGACCCCAAAGACGCGGACACCGTCTACGTCATGAACACTTCGATGTATAAATCGACGGACGCAGGCAAAACCTGGACGGCAATCAAGGGCGCACCCGGCGGCGACGATTATCATCAGCTTTGGATCCATCCCAACGACACGAAACGGATGATCCTGGCCAGCGATCAAGGGAGCATCGTTTCCGTCGATGGCGCGCAGACCTGGAGTTCCTGGTACAACCAACCAACGGCGCAGATCTATCACGTCGCCCCGGACTATCGTTTTCCGTATTGGATTACCGGCGCGCAACAGGACAGCGGCGCAGTCGGATCGCCTTCGCGCAGCCGTCATTCGGAAATTTCCAATCGTGATTGGGAAGGCCTTTGTTCGGGCGGCGAATCAGGATACACAGCCCCTGACCCTCTGCATCCGGAAATTCTTTTTGGCGGCACAGTCTCAAGATGCAACGTGCTCACCAGCGAGACGAAAAATGTTTCCCCTGAACGGGGCGGCACGCAGGGACAGTTTCGTCACGCCTGGACGCAACCGCTGGTTTTCTCGCAGGCGGATCCGCGAGCGCTCTATTTCGCCAATCAATTTCTTTACAAGACGACCAACGGTGGCGAGAGCTGGACCCAAATCAGTCAGGACATGACGCGCGAAGATCCCGGCGTGCCGGAAAATCTGAATGAAGCGGCCGCGGCCGACGCGCCGACTGACAAACGCCGCGGCGTGATTTACACGGTTGCGCCATCGCCGTTGCGCGCGCAAAGGATTTGGATCGGGACCGACGACGGCTTGATTCACTTAACGAACGATGACGGGAAGACCTGGCAGAACGTCACGCCTGCCGGACTGACTTCGTGGAGCAAGGTCACGATGCTCGAAGCTTCTCACTTCGACGTGAACGAAGCTTACGCGGCGGTCGAGCGGCATCAATTGCAGGATTATGAGCCGCACATCTATCGCACGCGCGACTCGGGCAAGACCTGGACCGAAATCGCGAATGGATTGCCGAAAGGAATCTACGCGCAAACGGTCAAAGAGGATCCGGAACGGCGCGGGCTTCTGTTCGCCGGCACTGAACGAGCGGTTTATGTCTCGTTCGATGACGGCGATCATTGGCAATCGCTGCAATTGAATCTGCCGCCGGCGTCGATGCGCGATCTCGCCATCCATGAAAACGATCTGGTCGTGGGTACACATGGCCGCGGCTTTTGGATCATCGACAACATGAGTCTGCTGCGACAGATAACTAACGAAACTTCGCAGACGCGCGCGGTGCTGTTTCAACCCGCCGAAGCAATTCAAGTAATTGCCGGAAGCGACAACGGCACGCCCATGCCGCGCGATGAGCCTTTGGCAGAGAATCCGGCTGCGGGCGCGGCGATTGACTACTATTTGAAAACAAACTCGAGCGGAACTGTGACTCTGGAGATTCTCGATCCTTCCGGTGACGTTGTGCGGCGTTACTCCAGCGAAGATAAGTTTCCCGCCGTGAATCCCGACACTCTGAGCATTCCGGCGTTTTGGGTGCGCACGCCCGAACCTCTTTCAGGCGGCGCGGGAATGCATCGTTTGACTTGGGACTTTCGTCCGACCCCACCGCAAAGAGCTGCGGGCGGAGGTGGCGGTGGCGGCGGTTTCGGCCGCGGCGCTACTTTGGCTTTGCCCGGCGTCTACAGTGTGAGATTGACGGTTGAGGGCAAGACGTATACGCAACCGTTGGTGGTGAAGTCGGATCCACGTTCGAAGTAAATTGGAGTGCGGCGAACGAGGCTTTGCTTCAAAAGCCCGAAACCGTGACCATCTCATTCACACCGGGCTTCAGCCCGGTGTCCAAGAACGATAAGAAACGCGAAACCGCTTTAGCGGTTTCCTCTTCTGTTCACAACACTGAGGCCGTTGATTACTTGGGGGTTAGGTCGGCTGCCACAAGGGAAACCGTTGAAACGGTTTCCTCATGTGTTGCCAAGCTGACACCGGGCTAAAGCCCGGTATGAATGAAACGTAATACTTTCAAACCTTTTGAGGCAAAGCACATGAACGACAACGCACCCGACGAAAATGATTCGACCATGACAGTCGAACCTTCCTCACCGGCCTCGATTACGTCCGTGCCTGACGTCACTAATGTGCAGGTCAAAGGCGTCGGCGGCTGGCTACTGCTTTTTGTGATTGGCCAGTTGGCCCTCCGCCCGATGTTGTTTTTTGCCAGTCTCATCAAAAGCACACCCATCGCTGATGTCGCTCAACGATTTCCCGCTACGGCCAGGATCATCACGATCGAAGCAACGATTCAAATTGCCTTGCTGATCGGTGGAATCATAGTCGGATTGGTGCTGTTCAAGACGGGCGTTAGCTGGCCCGTGCTCTTAACGAAGATTTACCTCGTAGCAAATGCCACACTCAATTTGGCCCTCGCCGTCGTGTATTTCGGCACTGACCTTCCGGAATTCACGCGCACGTCGCTGATTGCCAAGGGAATAATCAGTGGCGTCCTTGTCTCGATAGTGTGCCTCCTCTGGTTCTTGTATTTCACGAAATCCAGGCGCGTTCAGGCAACGTACTTCACACAGCATTAACGAAGAGCGGAAAATGCAATTCAGCTTCAACGTCGGCGTTAACGAAAAGCATCGAGTTGATTTCTCGTTCGACCAGTTCATCGGAAACGTCGAGATTCTGGTCGACGGCCAGCCGGCGGTGAAAGACTTTCGCATGTTCTCACTCAGTCTCACCAAACGCTACGAATTTACTGTCGGGGTCGAAGAGCCACACGCCGTGGTCATCGAGAAGAAGCGAAAGCTCTTTCTCGCAGGCCTCCGCCCGCAACAATATCGCATCTTTATCGATGGGCAATTGGTTCAGACTTACGAAGGTTCCTGAGTTGGGGAACTGTAATTCGCCCGCGGCGTCTAATATTTTGGCTGAGTTCGCGGCTTGGCTGATCGAAACTCCATTCATGCTCAAGCGGCTTCAATTCGGAATATTGCTGGCGGTCGCGGCTTTCGATTTTGGGCTGCTCTATTCTCGCAACCTGTGGCCGACAGTCGAAAGAGCCGCCGCCGGCAGAAACCCGACCGTAAGGAACAGTGCGAGCAGCCCGGTTTTCAACGATGCAAACAGAAGTACGACTGCCAATTCAGAATCTGATTATTCCCGCCACGTCGAGCAGCTAAAGAAAAAGCTTCCCTCAAATGATTTCACGATCGTCGTCCAACCCCCTTTCGTCGTAATTGGCGATGAGCCGGCCGACGATGTCCGGGAGCATTCCGAACAAACAGTCAAATGGGCGGTCGATAAACTAAAGCAGGATTATTTTGCAAAGGATCCAAAAGAGATTCTCGACATCTGGCTTTTCAAGGATGCGCCGTCATACGAACGAAACGCCCTGGCCCTGTTTGGCGACAAACCCGGCACGCCTTATGGTTATTACTCGAGCAGACATAAAGCTCTGATCATGAACATCTCGACCGGTGGCGGGACTTTGGTTCATGAGATTGTCCATCCATTCATCGAAGCGAATTTTCCCAACTGCCCGCCCTGGCTAAACGAGGGGCTGGGGTCGCTCTACGAACAAAGCGGCGAAGTCAAAGGTCACATCCACGGCTACACTAACTGGCGGCTGCCGGGCTTGCAGAATGCGATCAAAGCCAATCAGGTGCCGGCATTCAAAACGCTCATGGGCTGGGACGCGCGCTCGTTCTACAATGACGAGAAGGGCACGAACTATGCGCAGTCTCGGTATCTTTGTTATTACCTGCAACAGAAAGGGCTGCTGGTGAAGTTTTACCGCGAGTTCGTGGCCCATCAGAAAGATGACCCTTCAGGTTACGCAACTCTGAAACGAATACTCGGCGTGCGAGATATGAACGCCTTCAAGCTGAAATGGGAAAAGTATGTTCTCGGTTTGCAGCAAGGTTTTGACGTGACGGTGCCGCCGTCGTAGTTGGTAGATGTCTGATTTGAATGGCTTTTCCGTAGCCCGGGTTTTTACGCCTGGGAATGAAAAAGGGTCTAGTTTCAAAAGCCCCATTAATGGAGCTTCATTAGTAACTCCTGTTTCTCTCCCAGGCGGAAACGCCTGGGCTACAGAAACTAATTGACTGCGATAATGGAGTGATTGTTTGACACTCACCCCTGCGTCGTAGTAGCTTGCGATACACAGTTATGCAAACAAGTTTTTCGCCGCTTCCATCCTCATTTCCGCCATCAATTAATCAGGAGATAGATTCATAAGTTGAAGCAAATCGAGCTTCCGCCCAAAGGCCTGGAAACGCTGTTCGGCGTTCACGACCAAAACATCAAATACCTCGAGTCGCTGCTCGCCGTTCAAATTAACGGCCGCGGTCACAGCCTGACTGTGGATGGCGAACCCAAGGACGTCGCCACCGTCCAGCAGATTCTCGAAGACTTCTCGGAACTCTTCGCGGAAGGCCGGCAGTTCACCGACAAGGAATTGCGCGAGGCGTTTGCGCAGATTGCCGAAGACCGCGCTTACAGCTTACGCGATTACTTCACCCGCTCGCGCTTTAGCCCGGCCGGCAAGAAACAGGTCGCCCCGAAATCGGCGATGCAGCGTAAATACGTCGAAGCCATTCAGCAACGCGACATCGTGTTTGGCATCGGTCCGGCGGGAACCGGCAAGACTTATCTGGGAGTAGCCATGGCCGTCCAGGCCCTGATGCAAAAGCAGGTGAATCGAATCGTGCTGGCCCGGCCGGCGGTGGAAGCGGGCGAGAAGCTCGGTTTCCTTCCCGGCGATCTTCAGGAGAAAGTCGATCCATACCTGCGGCCGCTCTACGATGCGTTGTTCGACCTGGTCGATTACGAGCGCGTCACGCGACTGCTCGAAAAACAAGTCATCGAAATTGCGCCGCTGGCTTTCATGCGCGGACGGACCTTGTCGGATGCGTTCGTCATCCTGGATGAAGCACAGAACACCACCAGCGAACAGATGAAGATGTTTCTGACGCGCATCGGCTTCGGATCGAAAGCTGTGATCACGGGCGACGTAACTCAAATCGACTTGCCGACCGGCAAGCGCAGCGGCCTGGTCGAAGCCGAACGCGTGCTGGCCAGCGTCGAAGGCATTGAATTCGTTTACTTCAGCGATCGGGACGTCGTCCGCCACAAGCTGGTGCAGATGATTATTAAGGCCTACGAAACGCATACGAAGAAGAGCGAGATTTAGTGTCAGCCTCGTTAGAGGCGAAATGTTTATAGTTACTCAGCTAGTATGTTTATGACTCAGCTCCGGAGGAGCGTGATAACGATATTTCGCTCCTCCGGAGCTTGAATTGCCTTTGAATCGGCTGAGCTATAAATATCGCGCTCCGAACGGAGCTTAAGAACCAGGCCGTAATGATCGTAATAATCAATCGACAGCGTCTTCGTAAGATTGCTCTTAAGACATGGCTCGATTTTACCGCGCGAGCGTTGCGGGCAATCGACTCAAGCAAACAATCAGCGACCATCGTCTTCGTCAGCGACGCAGCCATCCGCAAGCTTAACAAGCAATTTCGCGGCAAGGATCAGGTCACCGACGTGCTTTCGTTTCCAAACGAAGCCGAACCCTTTGAAACTGAGAACCAATCGCACCTTGGCGAAGTTGTAATCTCAGTCCAGCACGCTGCCGAACAGGCGAAACAGAACGAACTTACTTTCTCGAATGAAGTGGAACAGTTGATCCTTCATGGGCTGCTTCACCTGTGCGGTTATGATCACGAAACCGATAGTGGTGAGATGAATCGGCTGGAATTGAAGCTGCGCAAGAAACTGGGGATTTAACGAAAGCGTTAGTGTTCAACGGGCTGGAGCGCAAGCGTCCTCGCTTGCAACCAACAGGTTCTGAATCTTTAACCCGGCAAGCGAGGACGCTTGCGCTCCAGTCCGGCTTTTGTCTATTTCCGGTTTACCATTTACCATCTAGTCGCCTCTATGGAAATTGAATTAGCCATTAGCTTCGTCCTGCTTTTGGTACTTACGTTTCTGGCCTCAGTGGATATGGCCTTCGGCCAGCTTAGCGACATCGGCCTGCGCCGGCTGGCGGCCGAAGTCGAAGAGCATCCCGACGCGCGGTACGCTCCCTTCCTGAAAGAAATCCTTGAAAACCGTTCGCGGTTCAGCTTTACGCTCTCAGCGGCAATTCAAATACTGTTGGTGATTTTCACGGTGCTGGCGACCTTCATCGCTTTGCAGTGGTTTCCCACCAACATCTGGGCGCTGTTTACTTCGCTGGCAATTTGCCTGGTGCTGGCCGGCATCTTTCGGCAATTCATTCCGCGCTTAATTTCATTGCGCGATCCGGAAGGAAAATTCCTGCGGTTGCTGCCAATTGTGAGGCCCTTCTACCGGGCCCTGGCGTTTGTCGCCGAGCCCTGGCATCGTTCGTTCGATCGTTTACGAGCCCAGGAAGAGATCCAGGATGCCGGCGAAGACCAAGAAGACGACGACACCGATGACGATATCGAAGCCCTCATCGACGTGGGCGAGGCCGAAGGAATCATCGAAGAAGAAGAGCGTGAACTGATCCAGTCGGCGATCGAATTTGGCGACACCAATGTCGGCGAGGTGATGACGCCGCGCACCGGAATTGTCGCCCTGCCCAAAACCGCCACGGTAGGTGACGCGCGGACAGTAATCATCGAATCGAAACACTCGCGCTTGCCCGTCTATCGCGATCAAATCGACAACGTAGAAGGAATTATTTATCTGCGCGATTTACTGCCGTCGTTATCCATGGGCACGGCCGATACTCCTATCGAGCCGTTCATCCGGCCTTATTATGCTGTGCCTGAAACCAAGCCCGTGGCCGAATTGCTGGCGGAAATGCAGAAGGCGCACGTTTACATGGCGATTGTGATCGACGAATATGGCGGAGTCGCGGGCCTGGTGACGGTTGAAGACATTCTTGAAGAGATAGTCGGCGAGATCGAGGATGAAGACATCAGCGGCGAAGAGACCCAACAAATCATGCCGTCCGATGACGGAGCATATGAAGTCCTGGGCGCGGTCGAGATTGGCAAGATCGAAAGATTGTTCGGGATGGAGATCGCCGCTGACGACTTTACGACTATTGCCGGCTTTGTAATTGCGCAAAAAGGAAGCGTGCCAAGTCAGGGCGAGCACCTGAGTTTTCACGGGCTCGATGTTCAAGTGCTTGAAGCGGATGAAAGAAGGATTTCCCGCCTGCGGCTCAAACGAACGGCCGAAGCTCAGGCCGAGAAGGTAGCGGAACACGGATGAAGGGCGTCATACGCAAATTAACAGTGCTCATGTCGTCAGGACTATCTCGTGATCTGGTGTGCGAGTCTTGCGGCAACAAATTTACCTGCGGAGCCAGCCTCAGCGGCTGCTGGTGTTCTGAGATCAAAACGACTGACGAGGCTCGTGCCGAATTGAAGGCGCGCTATCGCGATTGTCTCTGCCGTGAATGCCTCGAGCGCATCGGTACGCACGCCTCTGGCGTGCCTGGTCAGTAGCAGCACTCCAGACGAGTGCTGCACCTAACAACGGAGGTCCAAATGCAAAAGTGGGAATACAAGCTAGTCACCGGGTGGCTGACGCAGGATGAGCTGGAGGATTTGGGAATCCAGGGCTGGGAACTCGTCACCACAGTCGTCGGCATGGGAAATCGAAACATGGCATTCTATTTTAAGCGGCCGTTGGCAAATTGAACGGCGATCAGCTGCGTCGCAGCGGCAGAGCTAAGCCCAAGGTGAGGCTTTGCGAGCCTTGGGTAATGGTTCGGTCGATTCGGCGAGCCGCGAAGCGACGACAGAGAGTTGGTGAACAGGTCCCGCTTATTCCCAGTGATCGCTCTCGCCCCGTCGGGGCTCGACTACCTTTGACTCGTTTAAGGTTCACATCTATTGTCGAGTCGCCACGATTAAATCAGTCGACGGTACGCGCGAGCCAAGTATGTGAATCCTCTCTCAAAGCGAAAAAAGGAGTCAAAACTGTGCCACTCCAAACGGTTTCGACGGTTGACAACACACGCTGACTCGCCGACTATTCTTTCTTCACGTTCTTTCGGGTCCGACAAACTTCAGTTTGTCGCAATTGCACAGATTAGCGAGTGACTTCGACAAACCATAAAGTTTGTCGGACAAGAGAATTTTGGCAAAGAAGCAAAGCAAATTCCTGCGCGGACGCCGGATCGATCCGAAGCCCATCGCGGCGAACACCAGCCTCGTCGATCTGATTGACAACACCTTCGTCGCTTACAACGCCGCGCGTCTGCGTGAAGCCTGCTGGCTGTTCACGCGAAAGATGCTCGAGCCCGATGTCACCGTCGGCGTGACATTGACAGGCGCCTTGACGCCGGCGGGCCTGGGAATGTCCGCGTTGATTCCGCTGATCAAGGCCGGCTTCATCGATTGGATAATTTCTACCGGCGCAAATTTCTATCACGACACGCACTTTGGCATCGGCCTGGCGATGCATGAAGGCAATGCTTCAACTTCGGACATCGTCCTGCGCGAAGAAGAGGTCGTCCGCATCTACGATATCTTTTTCGATTACTCAGTCCTGCTCGACACCGATTCGTTTTTCCGGCGGGTGATCGAAGCGTCCGAATTTCAGAAGCCAATGTCCACCGCAGAATTTCATTACCGAGTGGGCCGTTACGTGCTGGAGCGCGAGCGCAAGCTGGGTCTGAAGAATAAATCGTTGCTGGCCGCGGCCCATGAGCATGCTGTGCCGCTTTACACCTCCTCTCCAGGTGATTCTTCAATCGGCATGAACGTCGCGGCGAAAGCGTTGCAGGGCAACAAGTTGGCGTTCGATCCTTCGCTCGACGTAAACGAAACCGCAGCAATCGTCCTCGCCGCCAAGCGCGGACTAATTCGCGACGAGGTCAGCGGTAGCGAGCGGGTCAAACGAACGAGCCGGAAAAAGTCAGGCCGCTCTGCGATTTTCATCCTGGGCGGCGGCTCGCCAAAAAACTTTGCGCTTCAGACTGAGCCGCAAATTCAGGAAGTGCTGGGCATCGACGAGCGCGGTCATGACTATTTTCTGCAGGTCACCGATGCGCGGCCCGATACCGGTGGCTTGTCCGGCGCGACGCCGGGCGAAGCCGTTTCGTGGGGAAAAGTCGATCCTGAACGATTACCGGATGCAGTTGTTTGTTATCTCGATTCGACGGTGGCCCTGCCGTTGATTAGCGCCTATGCTTTTGCCACACACAAACCGCGTAAACCGCGCCGGCTCTACGATCGGCGAGATGAGTTTATGAGTTTGCTGTTGAGCGAATACCAGAAATCAAGTAGAAGGTAATTTTCAGGCATGCCGATGAAAACCGTCCAGCGGTCGATCGCGAAAACAGTCCAGCCAAGCTACTACAACTGCTCGAAGTGTCCCGCGTATTGTTGCTCGATCTACGAAAGAGTCCAGGTCAACAGGCGTGACATCAAGCGACTCGCGAATCACTTTGGGGTTGATTTTGAAACCGCCCGGAGACGATTCACCACCACTTGGCAGGGGGAGCAGATTTTACGACGGAAGGCTGATCCGATCTTCGGCAAGGCCTGTAAATTTCTAAATCCGGAGACGCGGCAATGCACAATCTATGATGGCCGGCCGCAAACCTGTCGTGAATTCCCTGCGCGCGCGCGCTGTGCTTATTATGATCTGCTGACGTTCGAACGTTCACAACAGGGAGATGAAACGGTTTTGCCTTTGGTGCAGATAACTTTTCGGAACGGCAACAAATAAGGGCCAGAGCGGCAGGCAAGATGCCTGCGTACTTAACATTATGAATGAACTTCTATCCAAAATGATCGATCGCGAAGTCGACGTGCTCTGCACTGGCACGTCGAGTCTCCGCGGTAAGGTTGTCAAAGTCGAAGGTGACGTGCTCCATTTGAAGGACGACGACGGAAACATCTGCTACGTCGCCATCGACAAGATCACGGCCGTTTGGGAAAAGCGCGACAAGGATCGCCATCCAGGCTTCGTGTTCAAGTCTTAGTCAGCTCCTGAAAAAATCAAGCAGGGCAAGTCTGATTTGATGATTTCTCTGTGCGATCAGAGAACCACTGAGAGGACCGACTAACCTCGAGTCATGCGCATCATGCCCGTGCCGCATTTATCCAACCCATAAAAAAAGGCCGCAGCGGAAGTCCGCAGCGGCCCTCGTGAATTTCTTTCCGGCTTTCTACGGCTCATTATTCTCTTCAACACTCGTAGCAACTGTCGCAGGTTTTGCAGTCGTCCTTGGCTTGGCAGATGCAGCCGGCGTGACCAAATCAGCCTGCACCCTGCGGAAACCATCAATGCGTGACAACCAGTACTCGTTAAAAGGCGAATACATGACGCCGCCATGTCTGGCAGAATGGTAGAAGCCTTTTTCGTCGACGACTATCCCCACGTGGCTCAGATTGCCGAAGAACACCAACGTACCAAACTTAAACTGTTCTCCTTCCGGCGGGGCGGGCATGGTGGCCCAGTACGAACGTGCGGGTCCGCGTTGGAAATTAAGACCAATGTCCTGAAAGGCGCGCCAGACGAAGCCCGAGCAATCGAATTCATCCGGGCCAGTGCGATTAAAATGATAAGAGGCTCCCAGATGCGACTGCATCGCCGTCATCAGCGACTGATCGAAGCGACTGGTTAAAATGATCGCCGGCACAATCGGCGCTGGACGCGACACAATGGGCGTCACGGTGCGGAGTCTCCGCTCTTCCACCGGGTTCGCGACGGAAGGCTCAGTCTCCAAACGGATGGATCCGTTTACATTTACTGTCGGATTGGTCTGGCGTGGTTCGGCTTCGCTGCTTTGAGCAATGGCGGCGCCCGCAAAAAACAAAGTCGCGCTGACGATAAGCAGGCGGGGGAACAGTATTCGAGTAGTCAAGGGGTTGCTCGATCTCCTAACCTAAATTTTTTCTTTCTATTACCAGCAGTGAGGCGGGCAAAAGGGATTCTAGCTTTCGAAGTGGAACGCTACAAGAACCAATGTGACTGTTTCGTGATAACGCATCAAACTGAGTGAGAGAGTGACCCGATTGGGTTCACTCTATGTCATCCACGTGAGAATTTATGAACAACTAAAATGGGCTCTTCGTTCCGACTACGAACACAGTCCGTCACATTGACCAAATTCAAGACTGCGTTACTGCTTCAATTGTTGATAATAATTTTTCGGGCAGGGCTATCGGCGTCTGCGGAGCTCGCTCGCGTTGTCGACCTTCGTACATAGCTTGATCGGCTCGTTCGATGGCGTCCGATAGCTCACTAAGCGATCCAAAGCCCGAAACGCCGGTTGAGACTCGGATCTTCACGGCCGATGAGGTCCACTGAGTAGCATTCTCTTCCAGAATGTCATTCAACGTAGTCATGCGCCGGGCTGCTTCCTCTTCATGCAGCTTGAACATCAGCAGGAGAAATTCGTCTCCGCCCCAACGAAACAGCATGTCGTCGGCGCGAATTAACGAACGGGCGGCGCGGGCCACGGCCCGAATTGCCTTATCGCCCGTGCTGTGACCGTGCGTGTCGTTGATGGGCTTCAAATTATCAATATCAATCCGAGCGACGCATCGACAGTGACAGAAGGGCCACCAGCAAAATGCCTACGCATTGAATAGCGAGACCAACGTTTGCGCTCATAAGTGAGAACCTGTGGAGTTGAGATCTAAAGGATCGCGAGGCAGATGCGAAGAGGAAGGCGAGATCTGTTCGCCAAAACCATTCTACCGAAACGGCAGGTTTCAGCGCCACACTTTTGTTTGGGACAGGCGAGGCCGGAGGATTCGGGAGATTTGTCTAATGAAAAGGAAGAGTTGTTGAGGTGAATGGAGCCCTGGCGCATTGCTACATTCCAGGGAGAGCGTCGTTATGACGGGCCAACGCCCTCCCCAGCTGTCGGGGCTCCGCGCCGGCTTTATCGATGCAATTCAGCCAGCAATTTTTTGTTCATTTCAGGATCGAGTGGCTCGAGCAGACGGCTTTGCGCCATTGCCGATTCGCGATCGCCAATCTCAAGGTAAGCCAGTCCGAGATTGTAATACGCCTCGGGTTCGTTCGGCTGCAAACGCGCGGCCTGTTTGTAAGAAGCGATGGCTTCATCAAATCGACCGCCGTAGAAGTAGGCATCGCCAAGTTTGTTATGCGCCTCAGCAGAAGTCGGGCGCAGTTGCAGCGCTCGCTTGTAGGCGCGGATCGCTTCTTCGTTGCGACCCTGCTTCACCTTGCAGTATCCGATTTGAATCCAGGTCTCGGGCCGGCGGGGATTTCGATTCGCTGCCGTCTCAAAATAGTTGAGCGCGCTGTCATAGTTTCCCAACCACAACGAGTCAATGCCGCCGCGATACCACAACTCAGCGAGGAATTCAGGCTGTCCCGTCGATTTGTTGCGCGCCGCAATTTGATCGAACGTCATCAATTCTCCGCGCGCGAGCGACGCGATGCGCGAGACGCCAAGGGCGAGATTGATGTTTTGCCCGTTGGTGACTTTGACCGTAACGATGCCGATTACCTGGCCACGCATGTTGAAGAGTGGACTGCCGCTGTTGCCGTGCGACACCGGCGCGGTGATCTGAATGATCCGGCCCAGGTCCGGCACTTCGCGGATCGCCGAGACGATTCCGTCACTGACTGAACCTTCCAGTCGCAACGGATTTCCGATCAGGAAAACCGGCTCACCTTCGTCCGGCGCGCTGGTTATCATGCTTAGCGGTTTGGATCGATCAGCCGGCAACTCGACGCGTAGCAACGCTAAATCGGCTTCGTCGTCAACGCCCAGAGCCCCGGCCACCGGATACGTTCGGCCTTTCCCTTCGAGCGTGTGAATCTCGACCCGATGGGCGCCCTTGATGACGTGCATGTTCGTCACGACTTCGCCGGGACGAACAAAGAATCCCGTGCCGCTAATGAGCGGCTCGTCCTTCGCGTCGTACGTCAGAACCGAAACGACCGAAGGCTTAACGCGTCGAACCAGATCAGGAAGCGTCTCTCCGTTGCTGGTCTTGTCGAGAGATTTGGGCTCAGTTACAGAGCTCTGACCCTGGGCGATTTGCAAAAACGCGAAGAGAAATACGACGAGCGCGAGACGGGGGGTAAATCTTTTCACCACGACCTCCTACCGCTAACAACTAAGACCGAAGCGCGCGACAAACCGTGTCGCAGCCATTAATTTGCCGGGATTGTTTGATTTGAGCGACGTCGCGTTCGAAGCGGGAGACTCAGGACACGTCAGGGGGCGCCGACCTCGCGGGGATAATAACGCAAGGTCGTACAATTGAAAAGAAAAAAGTGATCGGTTCGTGACAAATTCAAGGGCAAGTCAGCCCGGCGGAGGACCGCTCAGCTGTTTTCCGCCTCGAATCGCGGGTCGACGCGGAACAAGTGGCCTTCGTCCCATCGGGACGAGATATCTATAGAACCTCTCAACCACCCTCCCCAAAAAGCTTCGGCGGAGCGAAAAAGCGGTCGCTCCTCCCGAGCTAGAGGGTCCTCTATCGTACGGTATCTATAAACATTGAGCTCCTAAACGGAGCAAAGCAAAACCGGCGAGGCTTGTCGCCCCGCCGGTCATGAGAGGTTGAGTTTGAACGGACAAACTATTCTTCTTCCAACACGCCGGCCTCGACTACGTCCTCTTCTTCGGCATCCAGGTTAGCCTCGGCATCGATGTCAGCGTCGCCATCGTCGACCGCAGCCACGACTGTATGCGTAACCGGCTGCGGAATCTCGACACCGCCGAGAATCTCCGCAAACTCGTCTGCTTCCTCACGCTCCGATTCGCCGATGGTCTCGTCACGGTCGATATCGACGTTCCGGTAGTATTCCATGCCTGTGCCGGCAGGAATCAAACGGCCCATGATGACGTTTTCCTTTAAGCCACGCAGGTAATCGATGCGGCCGGAAATCGCCGCTTCGGTTAGCACGCGGGTCGTCTCCTGGAACGAGGCCGCCGAGATGAATGAATCCGTTGAGAGTGAAGCCTTGGTGATGCCCAGCAACAAAGGTTCAGCCTGAGAGACTTCGCCCTTCTCGCCCAGCACCCGCTCGTTCTCGTCCTGGAAGCGGAAGCGATCGACCTGCTCTTCCAAAAGAAACTCGGTATCGCCGACTTCCTTGATTTTCACCCAGCGCAACATCTGACGAACGATCACTTCGATGTGCTTGTCGTTGATGTTTACACCCTGCAGGCGATAGACCTCCTGAATTTCGTTGGTCAGGTATTCCTGCAAACGATTCATTCCCAGCACGCGCAGGATGTCGTGCGGATTCAGCGGACCATCCTGCAAAGCCTCTCCGGCGCGGACGCGATCGCCTTCCTGCACGTTGATATGCGTTCCGCGCGGGATGTCGTACTCGCGCTCTTCACCGTCGTCGCCGGTAATGATCAGTTTGCGCTTGCCCTTTGAGATCGGGCCAAGCTTGACCGTACCGTCAATTTCCGACATGACTGCGGCTTCGCCGGGCCGGCGAGCTTCGAACAACTCGACGACGCGCGGCAGACCGCCGGTGATGTCCTTGGTCTTCGTAGTTTCTCGCGGAATCTTGGCGATGACGTCACCGGGTTCCACGTCTTCGCCGTCGTTAACCATCAGGTTCGCGCGCACCGGCATCTGGTAGGTCTTCAGAACCTTGTTGCTGGCGTTCCGGATTTCCAGACGAGGTTGTTTCTTTTCGTCGGGCGAATCCTTGACCACCATGTGCGACAGACCGGTAACCTGGTCAGTCTCTTCCTCGTAGGTCACGCCTTCCTTCAGGTCCTGGAACTTCACGTGACCGGCGACTTCGGTCAGGATCGCGAAAGTAAACGGATCCCATGTCGCCAACAGTTGATCCTGCGCCACCGTATCGCCGTCTTCGACCAGGATGTGCGCGCCGTAGACGATTTGATAACGCGCCACTTCGCGGCCACGTTCGTCGGTGATTGTCAGAGCGCCCTGGCGATTCATGGCGACGCGTTCGCCCTTGCGGCTCTTAACGGTTTGCAGATCGATATATTTGATTTTGCCTTCGACCCGGGCTTCGTGTTTCGAAGATTCTTCCAAACGCGCCGTGCCGCCGATGTGGAACGTACGCATGGTCAACTGGGTGCCGGGCTCGCCAATCGATTGCGCGGCAATCACGCCGACCGCTTCGCCGATATCCACCGGACGACCGGTGGCCAGGTTTCGACCGTAGCACTTGATGCAGCAACCGCGGCGCGATTCGCAAGTCAAAACCGAACGAATACGCACACGCTGCACGCCGGAACGTTGAATCTCAGCCGCCAGATCTTCGTCAATCTCCTGGCTGGATTCGACGATCACCGTGCCTTCAACCGGATCGACCACATCCTCGAGTGCCGTGCGGCCGACGATACGATCTCGCAGGCTCTCGATTTCCTCGCCGCCTTCGACGATCGCCGCGGAAGAAATACCGCGTAAGGTGCCGCAATCCTGCTCGCTGATGATTACGTCCTGGGCCACGTCGACCAGACGCCGCGTCAGGTAACCCGAGTCGGCGGTCTTCAAAGCGGTGTCGGCCAGACCCTTGCGCGCGCCGTGCGTCGAAATAAAGTACTGCAGCACGTTCAGGCCTTCGCGGAAGTTTGATTGAATCGGCGTCTCGATAATTTCACCGGACGGCCGGGCCATCAATCCACGCATACCCGCGAGCTGGCGAATCTGTTGCGCCGAACCTCTCGCGCCCGAATCCGACATGATCAGGATCGGGTTCATTTCCTTGGTGGCCTTCTCGCGATCGTCCATCGCCTTGAACATTTCCTTGGCGACTTTGTCGGTCGCTTCCGACCAGATGGCGATGACCTTGTTATAACGTTCGCCGTTGGTGATCACACCGTCGCGATATTGCTGCTCGACGATGATCACGTCCTTTTCGGCCTTGCCGACAATCTCCGGCTTCGACGGCGGCGTCACCAGATCGTCGATGCCGATCGAGATGCCCGCCTTGGTCGCATAGAGGAAGCCAAGGTTCTTCAGATCGTCCAGCATCTTCACAGTCATCTCGTGACCGAGCCGGATGTGCGAATAGTTGACCAGCGACTGCAAGCCCTTCTTACGGAGCGTGCCGTTGATATAGGGCAGCCCTACCGGAATCGCATCGTTGAAGATGACGCGACCGACAGTCGTATTCACCACGCGGCGCACGTCTTCCTGCAGCGTGCCACGGAGAATGTCCTGCGTGTCATGCTCCTGAGTCAGGTCGATCAAGTCGCCGATGATGCGCAGCTTGATCGGCGTCTGAGTCGTTACATCCTTCGAATCAAGCGCCAGGAAAACTTCTTCCTTCGACGCAAAGACGCGGCCTTCGCCCTTCGCGCCTTCCTTGTCGCGCGTCAGGTAGTAGATGCCGAGCACGATGTCCTGTGAAGGAACTGCGATCGGCTGGCCACTCGCCGGACTGAGAATATTGTTCGAAGAAAGCATCAGCACGGCCGCTTCGATTTGCGCCTCAGGCGAAAGCGGGATGTGCACGGCCATCTGGTCGCCGTCAAAGTCGGCGTTGAACGCCGTGCAGACGAGCGGATGAATCTTGATGGCTTTGCCTTCGACCAGCACCGGCTCGAAAGCCTGAATGCCGAGGCGGTGAAGCGTGGGTGCGCGATTCAAAAGCACTGGATGCTCGCGAATCACCTCTTCGAGGATGTCCCAAACCACCGGCTCCTGACGCTCAACCATTTCGCGCGCCTGCTTGATCGTGGCGGCATGCCCCTGCTTCTCGAGCTGGTTGTAGATGAACGGCTTGAATAACTCGAGGGCCATTTTCTTCGGTAGACCGCACTGGTGAAGTTTCAGTTCCGGACCAACAACGATAACTGATCGCCCTGAATAGTCGACACGCTTGCCGAGCAGGTTCTGACGAAAGCGTCCCTGCTTGCCCTTCAAAGTTCCGGACAGCGATTTCAGTGGCCGGTTATTTACACCGCGCAGGACGCGGCCTCGGCGGCCATTATCAAACAAGGCGTCGACGGCTTCCTGAAGCATGCGCTTTTCGTTGCGCACGATGACTTCCGGCGCGCGCAACTCCATCAGCTTCTTCAGACGGTTGTTGCGATTGATGACGCGACGATACAAATCGTTTAAGTCCGAAGTCGCGAAACGGCCGCCATCAAGCGGCACCAGCGGGCGCAACTCAGGCGGAATCACCGGAATCACGTCGAGGATCATCCACTCCGGATGATTGCCTGACTTGAGAAATGAAGTCGCGACTTTCAGACGCTTCGAGAACTTCAGCTTCTTCTGCTGCGAAGTCTCTTCACGCATCCGGCGACGCAGCTCGATGGAAAGCTCTTCAATCTTGACCATCGAAAGCAACTCTTTGATTGCTTCAGCGCCCATCTTGGCGACGAACTGGCCCGGATGCTCGCGCATCAGCTCGCGATAGCGCTCATCAGTCAGGAGCTCGCGCTCCTTGAGTTTGCTGTCGCCTTCCAACTCACCCGGATCGATGACGATGTACGATTCGAAGTAAAGCACCTTTTCGAGTTCGCGCAGCGGAATATCGAGCAGGTGGCCGATGCGCGACGGCAGGCCTTTGAAGAACCAGACATGCGAACACGGACTCGCGAGATCGATGTGGCCCAGACGCTCGCGCCGGACTTTCGCCTGCGTCACTTCAACGCCGCACTTGTCGCAGATCACTCCGCGGTGCTTCATGCGTTTGTACTTGCCGCAGAGACATTCCCAATCGGCGACGGGGCCGAAGATGCGCGCGCAGAATAATCCGTCACGCTCCGGTTTGAACGTGCGGTAGTTGATCGTCTCCGGCTTGGTTACTTCGCCGTGCGACCACTGGCGGATTTTTTCCGGTGAAGCAAGCGAGATGCGAATCGCCTCGAAATCAGGCGCGAGCTGCGTTTTCTCTTGATGAAATCGAAACACGTTTTTCTCCATTGCCGATTGCCAATTGCCAATTGCCGATTGGCTATTTGCGACCGGACTTTGCTGCCACTGAACTATTCATTTCCGAACAATGCTCAAACCCGACTCCGTCCGCCAATCGGCAATTGGCAATCGAAAATCGGCAATGACTAGATGCCGCTGGTAATCAGCGGTTCAGCAATCGTCTCGTCGGCCGCTCCGTCTTTCTGCACCAGCTCAACGTCGAGGCAAAGCGACTGCAGTTCGCGCACCAGGACGTTGAACGATTCAGGCAAGCCCGGATCGAAATCGGCTTCGCCCTTGACGATCGCTTCGTAAATCTTCGAACGACCGGCGACGTCGTCAGACTTTGCTGTCAGCAATTCCTGCAGAATGTGCGCGGCGCCGTAAGCTTCCAGCGCCCACACCTCCATCTCTCCAAATCGCTGTCCGCCGAATTGCGCCTTGCCGCCCAGCGGCTGCTGCGTAATCAGCGAATACGGCCCAATCGACCGCGCGTGAATCTTGTCGTCCACCAGGTGCGAAAGCTTGAGCATGTAGATGTAGCCGACGGTCACCTTCTGTTCGAATGCGTCACCGCTCAGCCCGTCATACAGCACTGCCTTGCCTGATTCGTTGACGATCTCGGGCAAGCCAAGTTCACGAGCCCGCGCGCCCGATTGCTCCAGACGCACCTTGATCTCTTTTTCCGTCGCGCCGTCAAATACCGGCGTCGCGTAATAAAGTCCCAGGACGCGTGCGGCCCAGCCGAGGTGCGTCTCGAGAATCTGGCCCACATTCATGCGCGACGGCACGCCCAGCGGATTCAGAACGATCTCGACCGGCGTTCCATCGGGCAGGTACGGCATGTCTTCTTCGGGCAGGATGCGCGCAATCACACCCTTGTTTCCGTGACGGCCGGCCATCTTGTCGCCGACCGAAAGCTTGCGCTTCATGGCGATGAAGACCTTCACCATCTTGATCACGCCGGGCGAAAGCTCGTCGCCCTGACGCAGCTTGGCAATCTTCTCTTCATAAATGTCCGAGAGGATTTTGATCTGTCGTTCAGTGCGATCTTCGTATTCCTTTACTTCCGCCGCCGCGTCGACACGGGACGAAGCGACCTGAGCTTTGCGTAGGGCCTTGGGCTCGACCGCCTGCAGCATTTCGCGGGTAATGGCTTCGCCCTTCGGAATCACCACGTCGCGATTTACTGTCAGGTCGGCAGAGAGCTTCCGGCCTTCGAAGAGTTCGTAGATACGCTCATTGCGCTGCTCATGAAGGATACGAATTTCATCTTCAAGGTCGCGACGCAGACGCTCTTCCTCGTCCTGCTCAATCGAGAGTGAACGCTGATCCTTCTCCTGACCTTTGCGGGTGAACACCTGCACATCGACGACCGTGCCATCGATGCCCGGAGGACACACGAGCGAAGCGTCCTTAACATCCGCAGCTTTTTCACCGAAGATTGCTCGCAGCAGTTTCTCTTCTGCGGTCAACTGGGTTTCGCCCTTCGGCGTCACCTTGCCAACCAGAATCGAACCCGGCTTGACCTGCGCGCCGATGCGGATGATGCCGCTTTCATCGAGATCGCGGAGCATGTTCTCGCCCACGTTCGGGATGTCGCGGGTGATTTCTTCCGGTCCCAGCTTGGTGTCGCGCGCTTCGATTTCCAGTTCTTCGATGTGGATCGAGGTGTAGTAATCCTCTTTCACCAGACGCTCGGAAACCAGGATCGCGTCTTCAAAGTTGTAACCGCGCCAGGGCATGAAAGCCACCAGCACGTTCCGTCCCAGGGCGAGTTCACCGCGGTCGGTGCAAGGTCCGTCGGCAATCACCTGACCCTTGCTCACGCGTTCGCCGACGTGAACGATCGGGCGCTGATTGATGCAGGTGTTCTGATTAGAACGCTTGAACTTGATCAGCGTGTAGATGTCCGCGGTGACTTCGCGCGAGATAGTGCCGTCGACGTTGTGATCGGCCTTGACGATGATGCGTTCGGAATCGACATAGTCGACGACGCCGTCGCGACGCGCGATCACGACTGCTCCTGAGTCGCGCGCGGTCACGTCTTCCATGCCGGTGCCGATGTATGGAGCTTCGGCGCGCAGCAAAGGCACGGACTGGCGCTGCATGTTTGAACCCATGAGCGCGCGGTTCGCGTCATCGTTTTCGAGAAACGGAATCAGCGACGCCGCCACCGAAACCAGCTGCTTCGGCGAAACGTCCACGTATTCAATCTCGTCCCGTTGCGCCAGGATGAACTCGCCGGCCTTGCGCGCGGCGTTGCGTTCGTTGACGATGTAATCGTTCTCATCCAGTTCGATGTTGGCCTGCCCGATAACGTGCTTGTCTTCGACCCAGGCAGTCAAATAAAACGGGAACGGTTCATAGCTGGCCTTCGCGCCGTTGGCGCTCACGCGTTTGTTCGCTTTATCGACGTCGTCCTGCGGCACGTGATCGCCGGGCTTGAATTTCGTTTCGCCACCGTTGATGACACGCACGAATTCAACCACAACGCCGTTGACAACTCTCCGATACGGCGACTCGATAAATCCAAACTGGTTGATGCGCGCATAGCACGACAGTGAAGAAATCAAACCGATGTTCGGACCTTCAGGCGTCTCGATCGGGCAAATGCGGCCATAGTGGGTCGGGTGCACGTCGCGCACTTCGAATCCGGCGCGCTCGCGGCTCAGCCCGCCCGGTCCCAGTGCAGACAATCTTCGCTTGTGAGTAATTTCCGAAAGCGGATTTGTCTGATCCATGAACTGCGACAACTGTGACGAGCCAAAGAACTCGCGCACCGCGGCCGTTACCGGCTTCGCGTTGATCAGGTCGCGCGGCATGGTCGTCTGCATTTCCTGATGAATCGACATCTTTTCCTTGATCGCGCGTTCCATGCGCTCGAGGCCGATGCGAAACTGGTTTTCCAGCAGCTCACCAACCGCGCGCACGCGTCGATTGCCGAGATGGTCGATATCGTCAGCCTGATAAATCGGCCGCTTCTCGTCGTCGACGGGATTGCGGCGCATCTTCAGGACATAGGTGACCACTTCAAAGAAGTCGCTGGCCTGGAGCAGCGGGTCTTCAATTCGGTTCATCTCCGGCTTACCCATCTTGATGTTGAATTTCAGCCGGCCCACCCGCGAGAAATCAAACTTGCGCGGGTCAAAGAACATGCCTTCCAGCAAACGAAACGCGGTTTGAACGGTCGGCGGGTCGCCGGGGCGCATCTTGCGATAAATCTCCAGCAACGCATCGACCGGCTTGGTGATGGTGTCTTTCTTCAGCGTTTGCGAGACTACGACGCCGACGTCATCGCGCTCAGGGAAGAAGACCGAAAAATTCCTGACGCCGCTTTCGATCACTTCCAGAAGTTTCGCGGGCGTCAGTTCGGTGTTCGCATCCAGAATCACTTCGCCGGTGTCGGTGTTGACCACGTCGCCGGCAACGTAGGCGCCCTCGAACTGCGCCGGATCCATTTCGACTTCGCCGATGTTGGCCTTACGCAATCCTTCAAGCGAAGTGCGCGTGATTTCTTTACCTTTGCGCACGATCGGATCGGGCCCGCGTCCCTTGATTTCGAAATCGACTTTCATGCCGATCAGATTTGTGCGACGCGTCTCAGGCACCTGGACCATTATCTGTCCGTCTTCAATGCGGCAATCATCGACCGTATAGAAAGCGCGCAGAATGTCTTCGTCCGTGTAAGCAGCTGTCTTGACGGCTTCTTCCAACTGGCCATCGCTGCCAAAACCCTTGCTGTCGAAACCGGATCTGAGCCACACGCCGAGCGCGCGCAGGAAAATTGTCGCCAGGAATTTGCGTTTGCCAACGCGCACGTAAAGCAAATTCTTCTGATCGTATTCGAATTCGACCCATGAACCGCGGTAAGGAATAATCTTGGCGACGAACAGCTGGCCGCGTTTGAAGAAAACACCGGGCGAGCGATGAAGCTGGGAAACGATTACGCGCTCAGTTCCGTTGATGATGAAAGTTCCGTTGTCGGTCATCAAAGGAATTTCGCCGAAGAAAACTTCCTCTTCTTTGATATCGCGAATCGATTTGACGTTCGTGTCCGGATCCTTGTCATAAACCGTCAGCCGAATCTTTACTTTCAGCGGCACGCTATAGCTCATGCCGCGCTCCTGACATTCCTGCTGATCGTGCTTGTGCTTCAGGCCCACAGGCTCGCCGCAGTTGGGACACAACTCCGGACGGACCGAATTGAACGTGCCGCAAACGTGACAGAGAGTTTCACCCGGACGCAAGGGGTCGACCTTGATGCGCGCATCGCAATTCTTACAGGCCGCGCGCAAAAATCTCAGGCCCTCGAGGTTGCCGCACTTGCATTGCCAGTTGCCGATTTGGTACTCGACGAAATCCAGCATTGCCGTCTCGCGAAAATCCGAAATCGGAAAAACGGATTTGAATACCGCCTGCAGGCCAGTGCTTTCGCGCTCTTCCGGCAACATGTCCATTTGCAGAAACCGGTTGTATGATTCGCGCTGAATTTCGATCAGATTCGGAATCGGCACCGCAGTTTTGATTTTGGAAAAGTCTTCGCGCACCGGCGCCTGACTCGTTCGTCGACCTAAACCCGTGTTCGTCGCTTCAAGTAAGTTTACTGACATGAAATGTTTCCTATCGTTTTTCGCTTAACTAGTTCAACCAACTACGCCGGCAACAGACACTTATGCGGTCAGAGCGCACAACGCCCTGACCGCTTCAAAATGAAAAAGCGATTCCATTTCTGATGTTTTTCCGGGAGTAACGCCAGCGCCTCAATACTCCCATAAGTTAACCGCTAAACCATCAAAAATCAAGCCGACAGACAATCGGCAGGATGCGACAAATCAGGCACCCGCGAGAAAGCCGGCGCCTGATCCGCAAAACAAGGAATTGCTATTTAACTTCGACAGTCGCGCCCGCATCGGCGAGCTTCTGTCTGACGGTCTCAGCTTCTTCCTTGGACACGCCTTCTTTGACGGCCTTTGGTGCAGCCTCAACCAGGTCCTTCGCTTCTTTCAGACCCAGGGCGGTCACTTCGCGAACGACTTTGATAACGTTGATTTTGTTTGCGCCGGCTGCCTGAAGAACGACATCGAATTCAGTCTTCTCTTCTGCCGCAGCTGCCGCTTCACCGCCTGCCGCTGCTGCCGCCGGCGCTGCCGCCACCGCGGCCGCCGCCGAAACGCCGAAGGTGGTTTCCATCAACTTCACCAGTTCGGAAGCTTCCAACAACGTCATTTCCTTTATCTGATCCACAATTGCCTGAATATCAGCCATGACTAATCACATCTCCTGTATCGCTATAGCAAACCGAAGTTTGCCGATTTTTGACGGCAGCGGTCCCGACTGCATCGCCGCGACTCTTGCCTTTACCTGGGCCGTCCACTGACTAAAGCGACGGCCGCATCTTGATTTGGAATTTCGAATTTGGAATTTCGAAATTCGATCCTTCTTCCGGCACTCAGACAGCCTGAAGATGGAACTCCAACAAAACTCTGCTAGGCGCTCTGCGCTTCTTTTTGCGCCCGAACCTGTTCCATCACCACTGCGAGATTGCGCGGCACTGCCTGAATTACCGTCACAAGCCTCTGCGCCTGCGCGTTGATAAGGAACAACATCTTCGAGATCAGCTCCTCGCGCGACGGCAGATTGGCGATCGATTCGACTTCCTTCAGCTCGATGACCTTGCCTTCGACCAACCCGACCTTAAAGCTGAAGATCTCCGGATTCGCTTTGGCGAATTTTGAGATCGCTTTTGAAAGGCCAACCGGGTCGCTCGCGCTCAGGGCAACGGCGGTGACTCCTTTGAATTGATCCGCCATCGGCTCGAGAGGCGTCCCCGTCGCAGCCTTGCGCGCCAGGGTGTTCTTCACCACGGAATAAGTCACGCCGGCTTCACGCAACTGCCGGCGCAGCTCCTGGTCCTTGGCGACGGTCATCTTCTTAAAACTCACGAGCATCGCCGCGTTGGCTTGCTTGAATTGCTCAGCGAGGGCGTCCAGATCTTTTTGTTTCTGCTGTTTAGTCTTCATCGTTTCCTCACTTATTTCGCAAAGGCAGCTTCATCAAGCAGCAACCCGGGACTCATCGTCGAGGCAAGATTCACCTTCTTCATGTACTTACCTTTAGCTGTCGAAGGTTTCGCTTTGACCACCGCGTCGATCAAGGCGCGAGTGTTTTCAACGATCTTGTTTTCGTCGAATGAAACTTTGCCCACCGCAGAGTGAATCACTCCGGTTTTATCGACGCGATATTCGACCTTGCCGGCTTTGGTTTCCTTGACGGCCGTTTTCACGTCGAAGGTTACCGTGCCCGTCTTCGGATTCGGCATCAGACCGCGAGGGCCCAAAACCTTACCCAGCGCGCCGACCAGACGCATCATGTCCGGCGTCGCGATCACCGCGTCAAAGTCGAGCCAGCCGCCCTTAATCTTTGTCACCATGTCCTCACCGCCGACGAAATCAGCGCCTGCCTCTTCGGCTTCACGCAGCTTATCGCCCTGGGCGATTACCAAAACTGTTTTCGAGCGGCCCAGGCCGTGCGGCAAAACCAGAGTGCCGCGGACAAGCTGATCGGCCTTGCGGGGATCGACGCCCAGCCAAATAGTCAACTCAACTGTCTCATCGAATTTGGCGAAGGAGATCTCTTTGAGGGTCTTAACCGCTTCGTCGAGGGTGTGTTTGCGCGTGACGTCAATCTTTTCCGCCGCAGCGCGATACCTCTTACCGTGCTTTTTCATTTCTCAACTCCGAGGTGCAAACGAGGTTCTGGATTTTCAAATCTGGAATCTGAAATCCGTAGAAATCTCTCCCTCTCAAAATAGTCCAGGTTCAGAGTTCAAGCTTTAGCTTGCCGCGAGCAGGACAGCCTAAAGGCTGAACTCTGAACCATCCCAACTTATTCAACTGTCAAACCCATCTGGCGCGCAGTGCCTTCAATCGTGCGCATCGCGCTTTCCAGATTTGTCGTGTTCAGATCCGGCATCTTGGTCTTGGCGATTTCTTCAATCTTCGCGCGTGAAATCTTGCCGACCTTTTCCTTCTTCGGATTGCCCGCGCCTTTGGCAATTCCGGATGCTTTCTTTAACAAATCCGCGGCCGGCGGCGTCTTCGTTTCAAAGGTGAACGAACGATCAGCGTAAACCGTGATTACCACCGGAATCTTCATGTCCGGATCCATCTGCGCAGTCTTGGCGTTAAAGGCCTTGCAGAATTCCATGATGTTCACGCCGTGCTGGCCCAGCGCGGGGCCAATCGGCGGCGCCGGGTTCGCTTTACCCGCGGGAACCTGAAGCTTGATGTAACCTGAAATCTTCTTTGCCATTATTCTTCTTCCGTAAACGAAATCTTTTCCACGTCGACGAATCGCAACTCGATCGGCTCTGACCGGCCGAAGATCCTTACCATTACTTTTATTGTCGCGCGCTCTTCATCAACTTCTGCAATCTTGGCGGTGAAAGCCTGGAACGCGCCGGTTTTGATGCGCACCGTTTCACCAACCGAATACTCAAACCTGGGTTTCACTCTTCTTCGGTGAACGTCACCTTTTCGACGTCCAGAAAGTTCAACTCTACCGGAGTCGAACGCCCGAAGATCGTTACCGTCACCTTCAGCGTCGACTTGTCTTCATTGACCTCTTCAACCTTGCCGGTAAAACTCTGGAACGGGCCGGACTTAATGCGCACCGTCTCACCGGCAGCATAAGAAAACTTCGGCTTTGGCTTCTCGGCAGCCTCGGCAACGTGATGAACGATCTGATCTACTTCCTGCGGCGTTAACGGCGTTGGATTCTGCCCGCCCACGAAACCGGTAACTTTTGGCGTAGACCTGATCGCATGAAAAACGTTGTCAGGGATGTGCCCACGCTCGTCGCATTCGATTTGAATCAGCACGTAGCCCGGATAAAACATGCGCGACGATTCGACCCGCTTGTTGCCGCGCATCTCGACCACCTGTTCCGTAGGCACCAGCACCTCAATGATGGCACTTTCCAGATCTGTGCCAGCGACGCGAGCTTTCAGGCTTTCACAAACCTTCTTCTCATGCCCGGAATACGTATGAAGTATGAACCACTGATTCATTCGAAACCTTTTTGCTGTGCTCAGCCGCCGAGCCAGACGCGCAGACGATCAATCAGGAAAGACCAGACCCGGTCCACTCCAAACAAGTAAAGCGCAAAGAAGACGACCGCAACCAAAGTGATAATGGTCGTATTCCTCACTTCGATCAGTGTCGGCCACGATACGCGCCGCATTTCAGCGCGAGTATCACGCAGAAACTGTGTTAGACGAGTAACGAAGCCCGGGGACGACGTAGCGCTCCGCGAGTGCCGCCCACCTCGGTCACCACCACCCGGCGGAATTGTGCCGCGGCTGGTTTTCTTAGGCGGCTCGCCGCCCGGCGCCTCTGGGGCCCGAGCATCCGCCGTCTCACTTTCGAGTTCGAATTCTTCGTCGCTCACGCTGACTTCTTCAAGATTCTTAGCCACTGGTCTTAATTTCTATTCAACTGGCAGGGGTACCAGGATTCGAACCCGGACTTTCGGTTTTGGAGACCGACGTGCTAACCGTTGACACTATACCCCTGTGCCCATTGCCGATTTCCAATTTTCGATTGCCGATTCGTAAAGCTCGCTGGACGTTGTCAATCGGCAATTGGCAATCATCAATCCGCAATGCGCTACTTCGTCTCTTTGTGATCCGTGTGCTTACGGCAGCGCCGGCAGAACTTCTTAAACTCCAGCCGATCCGGAGTCGTTTTCTTGTTCTTGGTCGTTACGTAATTGCGGCTCTTGCAATCACCGCACTGCAACACAATGTTATCGCGTGGCATAAATCATTTCCGATCGGTACGCACGCCTCCGGCGTGCTTCTTATCAATTTCAGATCTCAGATCTGAAATCTGAAATCAAAACTATTCGACTACATCCGACACAGTGCCCGCGCCGACGGTCCGGCCGCCCTCACGAATTGCGAAGCGCAAACCTTTCTCCATCGCAATCGGCGCAATCAATTCAATCTCCATCTGCACGTTGTCGCCAGGCATCACCATCTCCACTCCCTCCGGCAAGTGCGCCACACCCGTGACGTCC
>Ga0070703_10000192_pt1 | contig 29609 bp, 20 predicted proteins | sample KBSK5251metaG_FD_65453 | JGI IMG/M metagenome (GOLD analysis project Ga0070703, IMG submission 65453) | Corn, switchgrass and miscanthus rhizosphere microbial communities from Kellogg Biological Station, Michigan, USA - KBS K5-25-1 metaG | ecosystem: Host-associated > Plants > Roots >... | reverse complement strand
CGCTTCGCGGCTGGTTGATTGGAACAGATTTCCAAAGCCAAGCCCGACGCCGCGGCGGCCTTGAGTGATTAGTTCGCATTGATGAGATAGGTTTTTTTTCTCTGTGTCTTTGTGCATCCTCTGAGCCTCTGTGGTGAAATCATCCGCAAATGGAACCCACCACAGAGACACCGAGGATGCACAGAGACGCAGAGTTTCATATTTGGAGTTAACACAATGAACTGGGTGAACAATCGATTCGTATCGCTGCGATTGCGGAGATTCTGGGTCACAATGCTGATTCCCACTGTCCTTCTTTTCGCGATTCTGCCTCATGCGTCGCGATCCTCATCGCAAAAACCGTCGAAACCAAGGTCACGCTACAACGTGCTCTTCATCATCTCTGACGACCTGCGTCCCACCCTGGGTTGTTACGGCAACCCGATCGTCAAGACGCCAAACATCGACGCACTGGCTGCTCGCGGCACTCGCTTCGACCGGGCTTACGCGCAGTTTCCGCTCTGCAATCCTTCGCGCAGTTCTTTGCTCAGCGGACGCTATCCGACGCGGAGCGGCGTCATGGACAACAATTCGTACTTTCGGAAGCAGCATCCTGATGTCGTCACGCTGCCTCAATACTTCAAGAATCAGGGCTATGCCAGTTTGCGCACCGGCAAGATTTTCCATGGCGGCATAGATGACATGGTGTCGTGGACCGAAGGTGGCGAGCCGGTCGATCAAAACATAGTCAATCGGCCGCCGAGTCCGGTGGCTACGGGCCAGGGTGCTCGTGAGACGGACGATCCTGAAGGTGCGCCCCAAGCCAATCGTCCGGCGCGCGCGTCGACTTCCGATCGAATCGTAGTGCTCGACGGCGATGGCGAGTCGTTTGGCGATTACAAAATTGCCACGCGCGCAATCGAATACCTCGAACGTTACCGGGAAAAACCTTTCTTTCTGGCAGTTGGTTTCAATAAGCCGCACAGCCCGCCGACGGCGCCGAAAAAGTTTTTCGATCTGTACGACGCGAGCAAGATTCCTTTGCCGCCGGACTTCAATACGCGGCCACAAGCGCCGCAGGGATTTCCAGACATCTCGATCCCGCATCGCAACGCCGATCTTTTCATTGGTCGCGAGTCCTCGCCGGAAGAAGCGCGCGAGATGATTCGCGCTTATTACGCTTCGACAAGTTTTATGGACGCGCAAGTGGGTCGCGTGATCGAGGCTTTGGATCGGTTTCATTTGCGCGACAACACGATCATCGTTTTCTGGGGAGACCACGGTTATCATCTCGGCGAAAAAGGGAAGTGGTCGAAAGCATATTCGCTTTGGGACGTCGGCCTGCGCGTGCCGCTGATCATCGCCATGCCGAATGGTAAGCCGCAAACCAGCGAGCGCACGGTGCAACTGCTCGATCTTTATCCCACCCTGGCTGACTTAACCGGATTGCCTGCGCCTCCGCAGATCGAGGGACGCAGCATCGCGCCTCTACTGAGCAAGCCGAACGCAAGTTGGAACTTCCCCTCGTTTGCGGTGGTTATGTTCCAGGGCAAGCTGGGCCGATCGGTGACGACCGAGCGTTGGCATTATGTCGAATGGGATGAAGGCCGCGCCGGAGCGATGCTGACGGATCATCGAAGCGATCCGTTGGAATTGAAGAACCTGGCCGGTGAATCTCGCTTCGCGGATCAGATCAAAAAGATGAAAGAGTTGTTGAAGGGCCTGCCGGCGGGAGGTGGCTGATCCCGTCGTAGCTAGAATGCTTGTGGTAACGAGCGGCCTTGTCTCAAAAAAGTCTCGCCGATGCTCGAAGCTTGCGACGCGTAGCGTCGTGATGATAGTAGCCCGGCCTTTCAAGGCCGGGATCCGCGACGCCTAACCAAAGGCGTCGCGTTAGCGACGCAGTGAGGGATCAAGATCATTCTTGGCTTTTTTTCAGCCGTCGCTACGCGACGGGTATCGCAATGCTGTTTGGATCCCGGCCTTGAAAGGCCGGGCTAAGTTCATTTCGACGCTACGCGTCGCTTATCGCGGCGTTACGATGTTTTTGGAAACGGCGACTTGATTCGAAGAGTCTCGCCAGTATCTTCCAATTCGAAGAGGCGTCCACGTTCGTTCGGCCGCTTATTCGGCTGATGCAGGACGAGCATTAATTGTCCATCGAATCGCTTGAAGATCATGCCGTGTCCTCCGTCATCCGAAAACAGCGGCTCGGCCTGCTGCGTCCATGGCCCGCGCAGTTTTCCGGAAGCGGAGATAGCGACTCCGGTGGTGTAACCACCTTTGCCAAAGCTGGACCAAATCATGAACAACTTTCCGCTCTTCGAGCGAAACAGATACGGGCCGTCGGTGACATAACAATGATACTGCGGAGATTTCCGGCTCCAGGGCGCATCGCTGCCGTCGAACAAATGAATCGTATCTCCGACCGTTTCCGATAGATCGTCTTTCAATTGCATCATCTCGACCGTGCCGTCTTTAATCTGGACCCACTCGTGACAGAAGATGATCCAGGGAATGCCGTCTTCGATCCAAAGAGTGCCGTCGAGCGTCATCATGTCCACCGGCAAGGTCGAATGATTCTGAAACGGTTTGAAAGGCCCGAGCGGTGAATCGCTGACCAGCACCTGCGTACCGCGTTTGACGCGCGGCAGCCAATTACGCCACTGCTCGGCAAGTTGCGAGTCGGTGTCGAAGGTCGCGAACAGGTAATACTTGCCTTTGTATGCGTGCATTTCCGGCGCCCAGATGCCGCGAATGTTTGCGTCGCCCCAGAAACCGTCCGGCGTCTGAAAAATTATGTGTGGTCCTTCCCAGGTGATGAGGTCTTTGCTGGTGTAGGCATGAACGGCTGGGCGGCCACGTCCTTCGCTTGCGGGTACGAAAGTCGATGAAACTGCGTAGTAAGTTTTGGTGGTTTCATTCGCCAGGATACAAACGTCGCGCATGCGCACATCGGCGAGTTTGATCTTACTGTTGGGCTGGGTCGGAATAGTCTGAGCGGGGACGGCCGCGCCGCCGCCCGCGATCAGCAAAACCACAGTGAAGATGGTGTAATAGCGGTTCATAAGACTCTTAGTTGGGCGAATGGATAATACCCCAAGGCTAAGCTCAGTAGGAGCAGAATGTTTATAGCTACAACGATAACAAACCAGTCCAAGCTTCATAGGAGCGAAACAGGATCTCCATACACGTTGCGCTCCTACGGAGCTGTGAAACGTAAACCAACACGTATCTATAAACATTTCATCCCTACGGGATTATTCGCGATTCTGATCATCATCGGTTTGCTTGTCCTGGCGACAGGTCAGTACCATCTGCGTCAGCGGATGGGATAAGGAAGTAACATCGGGTAATCCAGGCGCGTCCTTAACCCGTCCGCTTACGCGGATAGTACTGACCCGGTTGCCAACACACCATGACTACAAACAGATTGCCTTTTCGATTAGCACCGTTGATTATTTGTTTCGTCGCATTTAATCAAGGCTGGGCTCAGCAGCAGACTTCAACAAATCCCAAACTGCCGACTTTGTTTGTCGTCGGTGATTCCACTGCAAACAATAACGCCAACGGCGGGCGCGGGTGGGGCGATCCTTTCATCGCATTTTTTGATGCGTCAAAGATTAACGTCCTCAATCGCGCGCGCGCCGGGCGCAGCAGCCGGACATTCATCACCGAAGGCTTGTGGGACAGGGTGCTCGCTGAGATGAAGCGGGGCGACTTCGTTTTGATTCAATTCGGACACAACGATGGCGGGCCGGTAAATGATGCTTCGCGCGCTCGTGGATCTTTGCCCGGGCTCGGTGAAGAGACGCAGGAGATTGATAACCTGCTCACCAAACAACACGAAGTCGTTCGTACTTACGGCTGGTACATGCGCAAGATGATCGCGGACGCGAAAGCGAAAGGTGCGACTCCAATCGTGCTATCGCTGACAGTGCGGAACATTTGGAAGGAAGGCAAGGTCGAGCGCGGCTCCGGACATTACGGCGAGTGGGCGTCCGAAATCGCGAAATCACAAAAGGTCCTTTTCATCGACGTCACAAAGCTCATCGCTGACAGGTATGAAAAGCTGGGCGAGGAGAAAGTGAAAGCGCTGTTTGGACCTGATCACACCCACACCAGTCCGGCCGGAGCTGAACTCAATGCGGCATTGATTGTTGAAGGGATTAAGGCGATCAAGTCTCCGTTGAAATCGTTTTTGATCAAGCCAAAGTAGTGAGTTGCTTCGTCATGTTGCCTGGGCCGGAGGGCGGTTAGGCCCTTCGGCGCTAGTGCGTTTCAGTATTGCCTCGACGTGGATCACACTCAACAACTATGAAAACTCTGACACTCGTAATCGGCCTGGCTTTGTTGGCGCTGCAACCGTCGTCTGCCGCGGCACAACGACTCGCACGCGAACGTCTCTCGCTTAACGCGGACTGGCGTTTTCAAAAAGGCGATCCGTCAGGCGCCGAAGGACAATTGACGTATGAGCGCGCCAAGCCGTGGGTCATCGCCACCGGTAATGAATTTGTAAGTGGCGATCGAAAGCCTGCACGGCCCGAAGGAATCTCGGCAATGACATTCTCTACGCGCAGGCAGGTTTCGATGATCGCGGCTGGCGTCAACTAAATCTTCCACACGATTGGGGCATCGAAGGTCCGTTCAAGCAGGAATATCCGGGCGAAACCGGAAAGCTGCCGTGGTGGGGCGTCGGTTGGTATCGCAAACACTTTCGAGTGGCGGAGGCAGAGAAGGGAACTCAGTTCCATCTCGAAATTGATGGCGCGATGGCCTATGCAATGGTTTGGCTCAACGGAAAACTCGTTGGCGGTTGGCCCTATGGTTACGCATCGTTCGAATTAGATCTGACACCTTATGTCGAGTTCGGCGCTGACAACGTGATCGCGATCCGTCTCGACAATCCGCCTGATTCCTCGCGCTGGTATCCGGGCGGCGGCATCTATCGCAATGTTTGGTTGGTTAAGACATCGCCGGTACATGTCAGTCATTGGGGGACGTACATTACGACTCCGGAAGTGTCTTTGAGCTCGGCCACGATTGACTTGAAGGTCACCGCGGAGAACAACTCAACCAGCAAAGCTAAGGTAACCGTCCGTTCAGAGGTTTTCGAGGTGGGCGTCAACGGTCAACGATCTCGGAGAGCGTCGACGTGGTTTGCGCCATCGACTATTGAGATTGCCGCCGGCGAGCGAACCACGACCGCGACCACGACGCGCATTGATAAGCCGAGGCTATGGGACCTGAAGCATCCGAATCTCTACTCGGTCATAACCACGATTTCGCAGGACGGCTGGAACATTGATCGTTACGAAACCACCTTCGGTATTCGCACCATCAAATTTGACGTCGAGAAAGGCTTTCTTCTCAACGGCGAACGCGTGAGAATTCAAGGCGTCTGCGACCATCACGATCTTGGCGCGCTGGGCTCAGCCTTGAACGTGCGCGCGCTCGAACGCCAGCTGGAAATTTTGAAAGAGATGGGCGTCAACGCTGTTCGCACCAGTCACAATCCGCCGGCGCCGGAGCTTTTGGAACTTGCTGACCGGATGGGTCTGGTGGTGATGGACGAGGCTTTCGACGCCTGGCGGCGCGGCAAGAAGAAAAATGACTATCACCTTTTGTTCGATGATTGGCATGAGAAGGATTTGCGAGCGCAAGTGCGGCGCGATCGCAATCATCCTGCGGTGATCCTTTGGAGCATCGGCAACGAAATCGGCGAACAGGGAAATACCGAAGGGCATGCGCTGGCTGCCGAACTGGCAAAGATCGTTCACGAGGAAGACCTGACCCGGCCGGTCACCGCCGGCGCGAATAATATCAACGCCGCCTACAACGGATTTCAAAAGACCGTCGATGTTTTTGGCTACAACTACAAGCCAACTGAGTACGGAAAATTTCGCCAGAGCAATCCGTCAATTCCGCTGTTTGCGAGCGAGACCGCGTCCACCGTCAGCACGCGCGGCGAATATTTTTTTCCGGTGGTAGCAGACAAGGCGCAGGGCCGTTTCAATTTTCAGATGAGTTCGTACGATCTGTACGCGCCGCGCTGGGCCTGGCCGCCCGACGTCGAATTCAAGGGCCTCGACGAGTTTCCGTTCACCGCCGGCGAGTTTGTCTGGACCGGTTTCGATTATCTCGGCGAGCCCACACCATACGATCGCGATTCGACCACGGCGCTCAACTTCACCGACCCAGCGAGGCAGGAGCAAGCGACGAAGGAGCTAAAAGAACTCGGTCGAATTACCGTCCCTTCGCGCAGTTCATATTTCGGCATTGTCGATCTGGCCGGCTTCAAGAAGGATCGCTTCTACATTTACCAGGCGCGCTGGCGGCCCGATTTGCCGATGGCCCACATTCTGCCTCATTGGAATTGGCCCGAGCGAATCGGGCAAATCACTCCGGTGCATGTGTATACATCCGGTGACGAAGCCGAACTTTTTCTAAATGACCGTTCGCTGGGACGAAAAAAGAAAGCTCAATTCGAATATCGTCTGCGTTGGGACGAGGTGAAGTACGAACCCGGCGAACTGCGCGTTATCGCTTATAAGAATGGCCGGCGCTGGGCTGAAGATACGTTGAAGACGACCGGCCCGGCCGCGCGTTTGATGATGAAGGCCGATCGCTCGCGAATTAAAGCGGATGGCGCCGATCTCTCTTTCGTTACTGTTACGATTACCGATAAGAATGGATTGTCGGTGCCTCGCTCGAATAATCGGATTCAGTTTAGTGTTTCGGGTCCGGGCGAAATCGTGGCGACCGATAATGGCGACCCCACGAATTTCGAATCGTTTCAATCACCAGCGCGCAACGCGTTCAATGGTCTCTGTCTTGTCGTGATTCGTTCGAAGCGCGGAACAGCGGGGCCAATCAGGCTCCGGGCCCAATCTTCGGGTGTGGGCGCATCTGAAGTCATGATTATGAGTGTTCGTTGATCGCGTGGTGTGGGGCTTAGGACTATGGCCGACGCGCAGTACTCAGTTAATGGCTCTGCCAGTCTGATGCGCGGCAAGTCTCCGACTTGCCGGCGACTACCTCCCTTCTTCTCCGGGTCTCTGTCCCCACTGCGGTATAGACCGCCAATTTATTAGTAACGCATATCGGCAAGTCGGAGACTTGCCGCGCATCGGCGTGGCAAAGCCATTACACGAGGTGAAGCAGTAATCGACAGGATTGACAGGATTAACAAGATTAGGCAAGTCACGTCAGCGAACGAAGTCACTGACGGTTCGAGTTCTATAATGTAAATCCTGTTAATCCTGTCAATGAATTCGAATTGTGATTGACCTCCGCTTGGGAACACTCACCGCAAAGGCGCAGGAGAACGCGAGAGGGAATTTCAAATCAGCACACTACAGAGGAATCTTGATGTCACTCTATTTGCTGGGTCTTTTCGTTGTTGCCTTTTCTTTTCCAACTGCTCAGGCAGCCAATCAGCAGGAGCCAATCATTCTTTGGCCCGATGGTGCACCCGCCGCGATCGGAAAAGAGCCTGCGGACATTCCGACTCTGACGGTTTATCCGGCGCCGAAAGATAAAGCGACTGGCGCGGCGGTCATCGTTTGTCCGGGTGGTGGTTACAGTCATCTCGCCGATCACGAAGGCGGGCCGGTTGCTGAATGGCTCAACACTCTGGGCATAACTGCGTTCGTGCTCAAGTACCGGGTCGGTCCTCGGTATCATCATCCCGCGCCTTTACTTGACGCGGCGCGAGCGGTTCGCACGGTGCGGGCGCGAGCGACTGAATGGCAGCTCGACGCAAATCGAATCGGCATTCTCGGATTCTCAGCGGGTGGCCACCTGGCTTCAACAATCGGTACTCACTTTGATGCCGGCAAAGCCGATGCTTCTGATCCAATCGAGCGCGTCAGTTCTCGACCTGACTTAATGATTTTGATTTACCCGGTGATCACCATGCGCGAGTTCACTCACGCCGGATCAAAACGCATGTTGCTGGGTGAGAACGCGTCCGAGGATTTGGTGAAGTTACTTTCAAACGACGAACAGGTAACGAAAGAGACGCCTCCTGCTTTTCTGGTGCACACGGCAGATGACCCAGGCGTGCCGGTCGAGAACAGTTTGCGTTTTGCAGCGGCGCTGCGAAAGGCAAGAGTGCCGGTTGAGATTCATGTGTACGAACACGGACCGCATGGTTTCGGGCTCGGCACTAAGGATCCAATCCTGGCCACCTGGCCGCAGCGTTGTGCGGAATGGTTGAGGATGCATGGCTTCCTGAAGAAATAATCGACAGCATTACCAGGATTAGAAAAAACCGCGACAGAACGGCCAGAATCAAAACATCGATCGGATTGACCAGCCCGTAAACACTGGGACCGCGGGCGCCCTCGCCCGCAAATGAGCGCGAAGCGCGAACGGTTATCTGCGAAGTGTTTCTAAGAACTATCGAGCTGCGAAGTGCGGGCGAGGCGCCCGCGCTCCCAGTATTGACTTGCATCGTGTTTCGAATGACGTTCTGCGCGCAGCTAATCTGTCACTGAATTCGAATTGTGATTGATCCAGTGCGCAGTCCCTGCGACGTAGCCGTGACAGTGACACGTCCTGTTGACGCCTTGGACTTGATCATCGCGATGCATTCCCCCTGAAAGGCGCGACGGGTGGTTGTCTGAAATAATTCGTGACTGGCGTTATCGCCATTGTCGACGGCAGCTACCCAGCCCGGGCCCGTCACCTTAAAACTGATCGAGTTATCAGCGGTGGGAACGAGCACTCCGTTAGCGTCGACGACAGTTACCGTTAGGTGAGAAACGTCGTCCCAACTATTGGTGATGCGCTGGCGGTCGGCGGACAGGATTATTTTCGCCGGGGCACCGGCGGTGCGCAGTTCGTGCGTCGCGACGATCCGGCCGCCGTTCGAAGCGACGGCTTTGATCGTTCCAGCGGCGAAATCCACATCCCAATTGCGCGGTGAGTCGTCAGCTGGTCGCGGCTTCGATCCGAGCGACTTGCCGTTGAGAAACAATTCAACCGTCTCGGAGTTGCTGTAGATTTCGACGTTCTCGTTGTGTGGCTCGATCGATTTTGGGGTCCAATCCGGGAACAGAACCTGTTGCTGACGACGTTGTGGATCAGGCTGGTAACCGGGATCAGTTGGCGACAGAGCAGTCGGCGCCACGCGCCGCGTGATGAAGACCATGGGTTTGTCGCTCCACCAGCTTTGTCGTTCGAAGCCAAGCGGCCGAATTCTGCCGGTGCGATCGATTAATCCCGAACCATGGCCGACGATCGGCCAGGCCGGCGCTTCACCCAGATAGTCAATACCGGTCCAAAGAAACTGTCCCGCGTAAGGCCGATTGTCACGCAGCGCCAGCCAGACGGTCCGGTCGTGACGATTTTCAGTGCCGAGAATTTTGCGCGCAGGCTTTTGCTGATGCGCAGCGAGGATTTCATTCTCGCGATAATTCTGTCCGACTACGTCAAGCAAGTCAGCCAGGCCATTATCGTAGTCGTGACTCACGTTGGGTCGAAACAAGGCCTGGGTTACCGGGCGGGAAGGATCTTCTGCGTGAAACGCGGCCACCAGAGAGGCCAGAATCGGTTTCGCGATTTCCGGTTTTGGCGTGTCGTGAATTTCGTTGCCGGCGCTGTAGACGACGATGCTCGGGTGATTGCGATCGCGGCGCACAGTGTCACGCGTGTCGATGATCGACCAGTCCTTAAAGTAAAGATGGTAATCATGAGGATTCTTCGCGACGGTCCAGCAGTCAAACATTTCGTCCATCACGATGAAACCCATTCGATCGCATAGATCCAGAAATTCCGGCGCAGGTGGATTATGCGCCGTGCGGATAGCGTTTACGCCGAGTTCTCTCAAGATCTCGAGGCGTCTTTCCCAGACGCGCAGCGGCACCGCGGCCCCGAACGCGCCGCCGTCATGATGGATGCAGACGCCTTTGAGTTTGAAGTTGCGGCCGTTCAGCCAGAACCCGGTGTCGGCATCGAATTTGAATTCGCGAATGCCGAAGGGTGTGGTCTCTTCATCAACTGAGATTGTGCCTTTGTCGTCTGGCGTTTCGCGTATGGTGGTTACCAACTGATACAAGTAAGGATGATCGAGGTCCCAACGCCGAGGATTTCTGACAATCACTTCACGGTTGATGTCCAGAGATTCTCCCGGCTCAATCTTCCGTTTGGGAGTTTCGTCACGCGCAGAGACCTCGCCGGCTGGACCGATGATTCGAGTTTGAATCGAAACAACGCGGGCATTGTCTGCCTGATTGATTACCTTGCTGCTCACGTGCACGGAGGCTTGCTGATCATCGATCTTCGGAGTCGTCACAAACGTTCCCCATTGCACGACATGCACCGGATTAGTGACTACTAGTCTGACGTGACGATAGATTCCGGCGCCGCTGTACCAACGGGAAGCGGGTTGGCCTGAATTATCAGCTCGCACCGCCAGCACGTTTGGTTTACCTTCAGAATTAAGATGGCCGGTTAGCTCGTAACTGAAACTTACGTAGCCGTAAGGACGCCGGCCCAGGTGAAAGCCATTAATCCAAACGTCGCTGTTGGCCATGACTCCGTCGAATTCGATGAACACACGCCGGTTCGCGTCGTTGGTTGGCAAGGTGAAATGTTTTCGATACCAACCAATGCCGGCCGGAAGGAATCCGCCGGAGCCCCGGGTCGGATTGTCTTTGTCGAAGGGACCTTCGATGCTCCAATCATGGGGCACGTCGAGTTTGCGCCAACTACTGTCGTCAAACTCAATTTTATCGGCATTGCTAAGATCGCCCTGGTGAAAGCGCCAGTCGGAATCAAAGGATTTGACGACGCGTGGACTCGACGCCGGAATTGTGCCGGACACAATTCGCGAGGCAAACGGAGATAGCAGAGCACACGATAAGCTTAGCAGGAGCAGTGACCCGACTTTTCTTTGCGGCATGGGTTTCATTATGGTCTGGCTTTGTTTTCTGAGTCTGAAAGCTAACTTGACTAGCAAAGCGACTGGCTCTGCCACTCTGATGCGCGGCAAGTCTGCGACTTGCCGGCTGCGAACCCTTCTTCTTTCATCGGGTCTTCCGACCCGCCACGGTCAAAGACCGGTTAGACTAAATGGGCCAGGTATCGGCAAGTCCGAGACTTGCCGCGCATCAGAGTGGCAGAGCCAGTCGCGTTGCTAGTCAAGTATATTAACGTCGCTAAAACGGTTCTACGAACTTCTCGCCGCTGATCACCGGGCTATAGCCCGGTGTGAATGAGAGGCGTAACTCTCCCTCAACTGAAATGGCTGAATAATCGCGCAGTTTACAATTCAAGCGAGAGAATCGGAAGGAACAATCTGACATGCTTAAGAAGAAACTCGATCGCCGTCGTTTCTTGAAAGCAAGCGGCGCCGGTTTGACAGGTTTGACGCTGCTGCCAAATCTGTCGTTCAACGCCAGTGCGCAAACGCGCGGAACGTCTGAGCGTCGTATTTATTCTCTGAATCACGGATGGCTCTATAGCGATAAGGTCGTAACGGGCGCGACCAAATCCGCATTCAACGAGGTCGGATTTCAGCGGGTGACGATTCCGCATACGAACAAGCTTCTGCCATGGCACGGCTTTGACGATAAGGATTACGAGTTCGTCTCGATCTATCGAAAACATTTTCGTCTGCCCACTGAAGCCGGTCCGCGCCGAGTCTTCATAGATTTTGGCGCAGTGATGACCGCTGCCACCGTTTGGATTAACGGCCAGAGGCTCGGTGAGTATCGCGGCGGCTACACCCCCTTTTCGTTTGAACTGACACCACACATCAACTGGAAAGGCGACAATGTGCTGGCGGTCGAAGTTGATTCTACTGAGCGCAAAGACATCCCGCCCTTTGGCGGCGAGATCGATTACCTGACTTTTGGCGGCATCTATCGCGATGTCGCTCTGCGCGTCGTGCCCAATACTTTTATTGAGAATGCTTTTGCGAAGCCGGTCGACGTGCTGAGCCCGAACCGGCGTGTCGAGGCGCGCGTGTTTCTCGACGAAACAAAGTCGATTGGCGCGCCGCTTACCCTAACCGCGGAACTGCGCGACGGTGATCGAATGATCGCGAGTCAAACTAGTCAGGTTAATACTCGTCAGGAAAGCCACGACGTGACGCTGTCCTCGCTGGGCGCGATTGATCTGTGGAGCATCGATCGACCGAAGCTCTACCAGGTAAGTGTGAAGTTGTCGGCAGGTGGTCGCGTCATCGACCAATACGACACGCGCATCGGCTTTCGCGATGCCCGGTTCACGCCTCAAGGGTTTTTTCTGAACGGCAATCATCTAAAACTTCGCGGTCTTAACCGGCACCAGACATTTCCTTTCGTGGGCCAGGCGATGCCCGCGCGCGTGCAGCGGCGCGATGCCTGGATTCTGCGCAAGGATCTGCATTGCAACATCGTCCGCACTTCGCACTACCCACAGTCGCCTCACTTCCTCGACGCCTGCGATGAATACGGACTGCTGGTGCTGGAAGAGATTCCCGGTTGGCAACATGTCGGCGATCAGAAATGGCAGGATCTTTCGGTTAGCTATGTCGAAGCGATGATTCGACGCGACTGGAACCATCCGGCGATTGTCCTCTGGGGCGTGCGCGTCAACGAGTCGCAGGACTATCACGACTTCTATACGCGGACGAATAAGTTGGCCCGCGCTTTAGATGATTCACGACAGACTGGTGGAATCAGGTACAAGTACGACTCGGAGTTGCTTGAGGACGTGATGACGATGAATGATTTTCAAATTCCACTGAGGCAGCCGAATCATCCGCTCTATCTCAACACCGAATTCATCGGCCACATGTACCCGACCAAACGCAACGACAACATTGAGCGCATCACGGAACACACGATGCGGCACGCGCGCGTGCACAATCAAATAGGATCGGACAAGCGTTACGCGGGAGGCATCGGCTGGTGCGCATTCGACTACAACACGCATTCTAACTTTTGTTCGGGCGATCGGATTTGCTATCACGGAGTAGCCGACATCTTCCGCGTTCCCAAACCGGCTGCCGGCTTTTACAAATCACAATGCGACCCGAAGGAAGAGATTGTGCTCGAGCCCGCCTTTGATTGGTCGCGCGGCGATCGCAACGAAAGCTTTAACGTGGCGATGATCTGTTCGAACTGCGAGCACCTGAAGATTTACATCGGCAATCGCCTGGTGGCCGAAGCTGATCCCGACGTAACGAATTTCGGGAACCTGGCGCATCCGCCTTTTGTGACGAACATTCGCGACGGTCTGCGTGGTCCATGGGGCGATTTGAAAATTGAAGGCTACATCGCCGGCAAACTGGTAATCACGAAAATGATGTCAGGCAAGGGTGTCGATCAGCAACTGCTGATCGAACCGGACGATCGCGAGTTGATCGGCGACGGCATCGATGCGACGCGTCTGGTGATGAAAGTCACCGACGAATATAAGGCTGTCCGTCCGTTCGCCAACGCGGCCGTCGCCCTCAGCATTACCGGCCCCGGCGAGATCATCGGCGAAAATCCGTTCTCGTTATTCGGAGGTGTGGGTGCGGTTTGGATTAAGACGAAACAGTCGATGGGAATTATCAAGGTAACGGCAAAGCATGCTGAGCTGGGGTCGAAGACCGTCGAAATCGTGGTGAAAGCGTTTCGCCCGGCTGGCGGAACCCTTTGAGGGAGGGTTTAGCCCGTGCTTAACTCGTCCCGATACCTGTGCGGAAAAGTTTCACAAAGGAGAACAGACAATGACCGACCTGGAAAAAGTACAAATCGACATGAATCTCGAAGTCGTGGTGCTTGGCGTTTCAGACGTTGACCGCGCAAAGGCGTTCTACGAGAGTCTCGGTTGGCGGCTCGACATCGACATCGCGGCGGGCGACTTCCGCGGCGTGCAGATGACGCCGCACAACTCGCAAGCCTCGATCATCTTTGGCCAGGGAATCACGACGGCCAAGCCTGGCTCGGTGAACAACCTGATTCTCGCCGTGGACGACGTCGATGCCGCCCGCGAAGACTTGATCGCGCGGGGCGTCAAGGTGAGCGAGGTCTTCCACTTCGCCGGCGGGCCCTTGAACAACTCGGTGGAGAATCCGCGCGTCGTTGGGCGCGACCCTGAGGATCGTTCCTACTTCTCGTTTGCCTCGTTCGAGGATCCGGACGGGAACGGTTGGCTGCTCCAGGAGATCACCACGCGGCTTCCCGGACGCGAGTGGAAGGCGACGCCTCGGCAGGCCATGGACGTTGCAACCCTCGCAGAGCTCCTCCTCGAGACGGGGCAGCATCACGACCACTTCGAGAAGACGCACGCGGAGCATCACTGGTGGGATTGGTATGCGCCCTACCTGAGCGCGCGTCAGAACGGCAGCAGTTCGGAGCAGGCAACAGCAGAAGCCGACCGCTACATGGAGGAGGTTCTTCATGTTCCTCCCAGATGACGCGGTTCGAGTTTGTCGCACTCTCCGACCAAAGCGGCGGCATAGTTCCACGCAACTGCATCGCACGCCGGTGATCAGGAGGAAGCAACAGGGTAAGACCAGTCGCTGCGAAAGTGCTAGATCACCAACCGCCCCATTTCTTCTGCCGGGGTGACGCGACCACTACCCGCGACAGAGATGTGTGGTGCAAAGGGGCTATTGGCGGTGATCATCGGAATGGGCGCATCATTGACCGAGTCCGAAGACAACAATCCCACGGCGCCTTCAACGTTGAGTGCTCTTGAGAAGTAGAAGCCCTGCCCATATTCACAATTCATGGACTTGAGCTCTCTGGCCTGCTCCAGAGTTTCCACTCCCTCAGCAATGACTTCCATCTTGAGATTACGCGCGAGTCCCAGAATAGTCCGAACTATCTCGAGGCTTTCCTGGTTATTGCTCATCGAGCTCACAAACGATTGGTCTATCTTCAAAGTCGAAATTGGAAAGCGATGCAGATAGCTCAACGAAGAATATCCGGTCCCGAAATCATCGAGACTGATGGTCACTCCCAACGCTTGCAATTGCCCGAGCATTTGCATGGTTGACTCAACATTGGTCATGACCATGCCTTCGGTGATTTCAACTTTTAGACTCGCTGGACTTAAGCCACCGCTATCCAGCGCGAGGCTGATTTGGTCGATCAGATCGCGCTGCATAAATTGTTTGGGAGAGAGGTTGACACTCACCTGCAGAGGCGGTGTCTGTGGATAAAGCTTTTGCCATTCGCGAGTTTGGCGGCACGCCTGGTTCAGCACCCATTGGCCAATCGGAATGATTAAGCCGGTCTCCTCTGCCACGGAAATGAACTCGAGCGGCGAAACCATTCCTCGCGAAGGATGTAACCATCGCAAGAGGGCCTCAAAGCCGGCAATCCGCCCGGTTCGTAGCGAAACAATCGGCTGATAGTCCAGCGTGAGCTCGTCGCGTTCGAGCGCGCGCCAAAGATCCGTTTCAATTTGCGGCAAATCCGTGGGAGTGGCTTGCATTCCCTTATCAAAGATTTCGTAGCGAGCTCTGCCCAGACTCTTTGCCCGGTACATTGCGGTGTCCGCATCTCGCAGGACCTCTTCGGCGTGTTCATATCCAGCCGTACTGAGCGCCACACCGATGCTCGCTGTGATAAATACTTCTCGATCCGGAAGCTTAAAGTGTTCGGACAGGTTACTCAGTAAACGCCTGGCCATGTCGATTGCATCGTCCGGATTCTTTAAGGAATCGAGCAGGATGGTGAATTCGTCGCCCCCGAGTCTTGCCACCGTATCGCCGGGACGAACGCTCGATCTGAGTCTTTTGGCGATGGCAATCAGAAGCTGATCGCCAACCATATGTCCCAGGCTGTCATTAATAAGTTTGAATCGATCGAAGTCCAGGAAGAGGACTGCAAATGGAAGTCCTTGCGTGCGGTTGACTCTCTGAACCGACTGCTTGAGTTGGTCCATAAAAAACATTCGGTTGGGCAGGGCGGTTAAGGCGTCGTGAAATGCGTCATGGACCAATTTCTTCTCAGCCTGTTTGCGGTCACTGATGTCCTGCATCTGGAAAATCAAATTGGCAGACTGGTGGGCATCGTTGACGGTCGTGACGCTGAGCAGCACCCATCTGAGGTGGCCCTTCTTATGAAAGTAGCGTTGCTCCAACTGAAGGCTGGGAATCGTGCCCGCCCGCAGCTTTTGAAGCTGCTCGAGGATCAAGTTAAGGTCATCCGGATGAGTAATCCGTTGAAAGCTGCCCAGTAGCAACTCGGCCTCAGGATAACCGAGCATTTCACACAGGGATTTATTGACCTGAATCCATCGACCATCGGGCGCCACCAACCCCATTCCCGCGGCGTGGTGAAAAGCGCTGCGAAAGCGTTCCTCGCTTTCCCGGAGGGCATCGACATGGCGTTCAGCCTGCTCAGTCTGGAGCTTTGAAGCTTCGAGCTCTTTCAAATAGACGGCGTAGGTCGAATAAACGAATATGAATAGAGGCGCGATTGCAACGACGGGGTAAAATCCAAAGGGACCAACCAGCCTGCACATGATCGCGGCCACCAAAGCTCCCGCGAAATACTTTATCGATGTCCAGAGAAAGCCCTCCTTGCACGTTCGCCAGATGGGTTGATTAGATCTCAGAGCTTCACCCAGAGCAACAATCGCAGAATTGCTGACATGTTGAGTCAACGCCAGCATTGAAAGAGCGATGAAGTAGTTTGTTGAGTAACCCTTTTGGAAGACTGACGGTCCGCCAAAGAGTCGTATTACCGAGATCGCGAGGAAGGTAGAACAAGCCATAGCGGCCATGTTAAAGAGCATCGTCAGAGCCTTCTTGCTCGATCGCAATGACGAGCAAAGTCCCGCGGCCGCCCCCAACAGTATTGCCGCTTCTCGACTGAACATCAGAATCGCAAGGAAAATAAAGGTGTCAGCAACTGAAACCTGGCCCTTTACTCCTGGAAGCCTGATTGTAATTCCCGCGCTAACGATGACGGTTACAGCGGTTAGAAGAAGAAACCGCCCGTCAAATTCAGATAGGTTGAGATGGAAGATTGAAACGAAGCAAATTACGAGGCCGAGCCCAATGATTAGGCCTTCGTAAACACGAAGTTTGGTGGGTGATTTCATTTGGTAACTACGCGCGAAATGGCGCCATAAGTAGCAGAGGAACGCCGCGCGCCAATCGACCGGATCGAATTCGAGGGCCGGTCTTCGCGGGCATCATCGAGAGAGAAGTTCTCTTTCAGGAGAAACAGGTTGGAATTCCCTGATTCTTCAGCGCAACCGCTTGTTGAGTATCTTCTGAGGGTCCGGTGTGGGCTCGCAGGAGTTGCCTTATTTCTGGCTGTTATTTCCGGGTTCGTGCCTCACCTTCATTTTGGGGCCATGGCACGATGGCTGAAAACAGTTTAGAACAGCAGGGCCTGATGTTGTCAAGACATTATTCGATCCGGGGTGGTGACCTGATTTCATTGTGGGGTTTTTCTCTAGCCCAGGCGTTTACGCCTGGGTGAGAAACAGTAGGTGCTATTTAAGCCCCATTAATGGGGCTTTTGAAACTAACTGCGTCTCTTATTCCCAGGCGTAAACGCCTGGGCTACAGGTGTTTTCACCCCTGATGTTCCTGTTGATAGGCGGCCACCGCTTCCAGGGCGCCCTCGTGCATCCTCTCGGGACGAACATAGAGCCAGTGCTTGTCGAACTCCGCGTCGGTCATATTTGCAGCGGTTGTTCGCTCCTTATTCTTCAGCCATTGTTCGACCCACTCGCGCAGCTGCGGGTCCCGATTGAGCGCCATGCGCGCTGCATGCATGTTAAGAGGTGTGCTCATAGTTTTGTGTCACTTTCAAAATAATGATTTTGCCCGGTTAGCGGATCCTGAAATGAAAGCGATTTCGCCAGCAGCTTTAAGGGACGGGAAAAATCATCTGTATCCGAGCGGCTCATCGCAGGATAGAGTCTGTCATTGATGATAGGAATTCCTAAAGCTGCGAGGTGCAGACGGAGTTGGTGCTTCCGCCCCGTAACGGGAACCAACTGATAAAGACTAGTGCGTCCGAGATTGCATATGCGACTGACCTCAGTCTCGGAATTGGCCTCACCCGAAACTTCCTTCATGCGAAAGAATGGTTCGCCCCGCACGATGCGACTCCGCCGAAAGATCGGGAACTCAGCGGCGTCCAGCGTTGGCGCCAGGGCCTCGTATACTTTTCGAACCTTCCGATTACGAAAGAGCGAAGTGTAATGGCTTCTTGTCCTCGGGTGGAGGGAGAACAAGACCACTCCCGCAGTTTCGCGATCGAGACGATGGATCGGCGCCAAGCCATCCAGCTTGTGTTTCTTTCGCAGTCGGACGAGTAACGTTTCATGAAGAAATCTTCCCGAGGGAATCACCGGAAGAAAGTGCGGCTTGTCTGCGACCAGGATGTGTTCATCCTGATAAAGGACCTTTTCAACAAACGGAATTACCTTTTCATCGTCAAGTTCGCGGTAATAAAAAATGCAGGCGCCGGCTCGAAACGGAGTCCTTGGATCAACGCGTCGACCGGTTTCATCGATCACTTCACCCTTAGCCATCCGCGTCGTCCACGTTTCCACCTCAACCAGCGGGTACTGTTCTTTGAAAAACTCCAGGACAGTCTTCCAGGGACCGGCCGGGAGCCATCGACTGCTGGGACCAACTCCTGCAACTGTGGGAAGCGGTGGCTTCATAATTTTCTAAGCGACGTGCGCAAATGTAACACTCTCTCTGGCTAATCGCATTGAGTTATGATGAAGATTAGAGCCGCGAAGCGGCGATAGAGTTAAGCCCAAGGCGAGTTACGAGCCTTGGGGTACGTCTCGGAATAGTGGGAGAGCCTGCGAAGCGGGCGACAGAGATCCCTACACATATAATTTAACCATTTGAATGCGGTCGAGGTGACCGACCTGTTCTCTGTCGCCGCTTCGCGCCTCGGTCATGATGGCTACCGGTTCCCAAGGCTCGCAGAGCCTCGCCTTGGGCTTAGCTCTAACGGCCGCTTCGCGGCCTTTTGAGTCGTTAAATCATCGAGGATGCCCGAGAACGGGCCGTACATCAGTCCTGTGATCAAATTACCGGACACAGATGAAGAGCTATTGCGAGAGTGCGAAGTGGAAACGTTTCGTTCGAGTGGGCCCGGCGGGCAGCACGTGAACAAAACGGAAAGCGCCGTTCGTCTCCGACATCTGCCTTCAGGCGTCGTAGTTACCTCGCAGCAGGAACGCAGCCAACATCGAAATAAGGCGATTTGTCTGCTTAAGCTCCGCCAGAAGATCGAACGTCTGAACTACCGACCCGCCACACGGGTGCCCACGCGCAAGCCCCGCAGCGCGAAGAATCGCACGCTTGAAGAGAAATCACGTCGTTCACAGATCAAGCGTTTGCGCACGAAGCCGTCGCCGGATGAGTAAGCACAGCGGTAAGCAGCAGAGCATTGACGCTGATGTTCCGCGGCAGTAACATCCGCCGCCATGACCAGGCGAGCGCGAAAATACTGAGAATCGCAAATCGCCGGCCCGACCCCGTTTTAATCGAGATTCTGACCGAAATTGTTCACAAACTTCTGCTATGAAAAATTCCGTTACACGACGCCACTTCATCAAGACATCGACGCTCGCCGCAGGCGCCGGTATGACGCTCTCGAAACTGCTGCCTTCAATTGCCGCCAACGAAACAGCCGGTGATAAGACAAAGCTTCCGGAGCCCGAACCGCCGGCCACAGTTTCAGTGCAGTTGCTTGACGGTAAGTCTCTGCTTCTCGATTCCGGGGTTAGTTTTGGCGTGCCGTGGAAGCAGGGCTCTGTTCCGCGCAGTTCGACTTTTCAGTTGAGTTCCAACGGGAAACAACTGCCTTTGCAGTCATGGCCGCTGGCCTACTGGCCGGACGGATCGCTCAAGTGGAGCGGCTTTGCCACGGTGGTACCGGCTGCAGTTTCAACGCCGATGGAGTTATCTGCCGGTCAATCCCGGGTTTCCGGTTTAGTTAAAGTCACCAACGATGCGCGGGCGTTTACGGTTGAAACGGGCCCACTCAAATGCGTCATCCCGGTTGCTGGTTCTGCAAATCTGTTTGAGTCGATGACAATTGATGGACGACCGCTCGCCGGTGTGGGGCAGCTCGTTTGTATTTTGCAGAACGGGCCGCAAGCCAATCCTGAGGACTCACCCGCGCGCGAAAAGTTTTTGAGTCAGATAAAGAAAGTAACTGTCGAGCAGTCCGGGCCAGTGCGTGCAGTGGTGAAACTCGAGGGCGTCCACAAGGGTGGGACCTCAGGCCGCGAGTGGTTGCCATTCACAGTCCGGCTCTATTTCTACAGCGGCCAAACCGCCGTCCGGATGGTCCATACAATCACCTTCGATGGCGATCAGGAAAAGGACTTTGTGCGCGGACTTGGTGTGAAATTCGCTGTCCCACTTCGAGAAGAAGCAAGAAACCGCACGGTGCGATTCGTTGGCGCCGACGGTGGCGTGTGGTCCGAGCCTTTGCAACCCGGAGGTGGCAGCGTCGCGCAGGAAACCGGTCAACCTTTCACCGGTCGTGGACCGTTTGCGCAAAACGCAATTTGGGATGACTTCAGACTCTCGCAAACGAATCCGGAAGGCTTCACGATCCTCAAGCGCACTAATCCAAAGAGTACCTGGATCTTTTCCGCTGCCGGTAAGCGCTCGTCAGGTTTGGGGTTCGTCGGTGATCTCGGTGGCGGACTCGCAGTGCGAGTGAAGAATTTCTGGCAATCGTATCCTGCGGGTCTGGAAGTCCGGCGCGCCAGCAGTCCCAATGCGGAACTGATTGCGTGGCTTTGGTCGCCCGATGGCCCGCAAATGGACATGCGTCACTACGACGTCGTGGCGCACGGTCTGGCCGCGTCTTATGAAGATGTTCAGCCCGGCATGAGCACCGCTTACGGAGTGTCGCGCACGAGCGAGCTCACTCTTCATCCGAACACTTCGCTGCCGACCAGAGCAACAACCGTTGCCCAGGCCGAAGCGGCCGGCGGCTTGCCATTACTGGCGGCATCGCCTGATTACATTCATTCGACAGGCGTCTTTGGAGTTTGGAGCGTGGCCGACCGCTCGACACCTTTCAAGCAGGGGATCGAAGAGGGCCTCGATGCAGTGCTCGCTTTTTACGCGAAGCAAGTGGACTCTCGACACTGGTATGGCTTCTGGCAGTTTGGCGATTTCATGCACTCCTATTCTGCGCCGCGTCATGTCTGGCATTACGACTGGGGCGGTCACGCCTGGGACAACACTGAACTGGGAGTTCCGCTGTGGCTCTGGTACAGCTTTCTGCGCACCGGGCGGGGAGACGTCTTCCGTCTGGCAGAGGCGCACACCCGCAACACGAGTGAGACGAATGTCTATTCGATCGGGCCAATGGCCGGACTCGGATCGCGTCACAATGTGGTCAAGTGGGGTTGTGGTTCGAAAGAAGCGCGCATCAGCCAATCCGCTCACTGGCGTCCTTTTTATTATCTGACTACAGATGAACGAACCGGCGACATCATGCGTTTGATGGTTCACACCGATGCGGCAATCGCGAAATTCGATCCGATGCGGATTGCGTCGCCGCAAATTCCGGGCGAGCCACAGTTCGCAGTGCGCCTGCGCATCGGACCCGATTGGTTTGCGCTGGTGGGAAACTGGATGACCGAATGGGAACGCACTGAGGACCCGAAGTGGCGAGATAAAATCCTCGCCGGCGTTGACTCGATTATGGCGATGCCGTACTGGCTGCAAACTGGCCAGCAGAATGGCGCCAATCCTGATATTCCCGGCGGCGCGATTGGACCATTGCGGGGCGGAGGCGGCGCCCAGGTCGTTGGCTATGATCCGGCGACGGGCAAACTTACTGCTATTCGCGACCCGCTGACAAAAACCTCTCTGCCGGCGAGTTATAACCTCGCAACGATCATGGGCGGCGGAGAAGTCATGTTTGAACTTGTGCCATTGCTCGGACGGATGGACTTTGCAAAAGCGTGGTTACAGTATTGCCGGATCGGGGGCGCATCGGCCGAAGTCCTCACGCGCGACCGGACCACCGGTAATGAAGGCGCAGATGCGCGATACATACTCAACGAACAGAGTGGGCCAAGACTCGCGGCTTATGCCTATGCACATACGAAGAGCGCGGCGTTTGCTAAGAAAGCCATCGACGGAATTCTGAGCAGGGGTGGCGGTTATGCCAATCCCAAGTTGCTTTCCGGTCCGGAGGTGCTAAACCCGGCCGAAGAGGCTTTGGAAGTTAACACCAACGGAGCTGCGCAAACCGGCCTGACAACGATCCAGGTGCTCGAGCTTTGCAAAGACCAACTGCCCACTGAAGCGCCCGTTCGAAAACCACGTGAGAATCGCGATGGTGAATAAAAAAGAATCGCAAAATCGTCGGCCTAAAATCAGTTTGGTGCATCCTCTCGAGGGTGACGTTGATGCATTGTTCAAACTCCCGTTGAGCGAGTTCATCAGCGCGCGCAAGACCTTGGCAGCGCGTTTGAAGCAGGGCGGCAATGGCAGTGAGGCGGAGCGCGTTAAGGCGCTGGTCAAGCCGTCCATCACGGCGTGGGCTGTGAACCAACTCTACTGGAAGCATCGGCAGGAATTCGATCGGCTAATCGAAACAGGTCAGCGCTTTCGCCAGGCCCAGACGTCGCGCGCCGCTGGAAAGATCAACGACATGCGGGTATCGCTCGAAGAGCGACGCGAGGTGCTTTCGGATCTTTCACACCTGGCGGACGCCTTGTTGCGAGACGCAGGTAGCAACCCGTCGCCGGATACACTACGACGCATCACGACAACCCTCGAGGCGTTGTCTGCCTATGCATCGCTTCCTGATGATCTTGCGCCGGGCCGTTTGACGCATGACGTGGATCCGCCGGGTTTCGACTCGCTTGCTTCATTCGTTCCCGGCGCTCCTCTGGAACGGAAAAAGGAGCCGGCGCGCACTGTTCCAATACCAAAAGGCAGTGCTCCGCCCACCCCGCCGAAAAAGGCGTTGGCAGGCAACGTTCGCAGAATTGAAGAGTCACGTCAGGCGAGGCTGGCTGCCGCGAAAGCTTCACTACAGGATGCCAAGCGCGAGCTGGTCAAGGCCCGAGTCGCGGTACAGAATGCCGAGACGGCGCAGAGAAAAGCCCACGCCGACGCCAGGGAGAAAGAGAAGTTAAGGCTCGAAGCAGAGAAGCGCTTCGCGAAGGCAAGAGTCGCAGCAGAAGATGCTGCCCAACACGCACTGAACGTCGCGGCCGAAGTGAAAGAAGCGGCAAAGCAGTTGGAGGACGCCGAACGCACCGTCGAAAAGGCGTCGAAAGAACTCGAATCATTTTTTTGAGAATTCCTGAACGGTGAAGGAAGGCTTTTTGCGTTCGAGACGGGCCATACAGGAACGCTTGAAAAAACTTTAAATTTGGGACGGAAGGAACGACTCGGATTTTTTCAAGTAGAACTCAGGCTATCACGACACGAGTATGGGATTTTTTCCGGCGCTCGCTCCTTTGCGGAAATGCGAACCTCAACGCTGTGACCTAGCCGGTTCAGCACCGCGAACAAACGATCCGCTGAAAAGCCAGAAAGTTGCCCGCGCAGGAGACGCGAAACTTTAGGCTGATCCAACTCTGTCCGCTCGGCAGTCTGAGCTTGGGTCCAGCCTTTCTTCTCAATCAGTTGAGCAATCTTGGTGGCTAGCTTCGCTTTCAAAAGACGGTCTTCTGCGTCCTGGAAACCGAGACCGGCAAAGACGTTGCCGCTGCTTATCTCAACCTTCTCGCTCCGCGCACTGGATTTTCGAGTCTTTGTTGCTTTGATCTTTGCCTTCATTTCTTACGTCCTGCGTAATCGCAGAATTGCAAGCCTGAGCCCCCTTCTTTAAGACCCTTGCAGAGTTTGCCGGCGCCTCTTTTTAGGCCATCGCCCGGTGCGCCGGACCGCGGGCGGTTTCTCGTCAGGATTTCGGCAAATCGCGTTTGGGGTTACCTCCACGCCTTGATGGATTTGCGCAGACCTCAAAACAGGGAATTCAATACCTTCCCGACACGAGGGCTTACCATTCGGTCCTCCGGCAAGAACCTCCCACCAGTTTCTTCGTTGTTTGCTGCCGCGCGCGGCCATTTTGTCCATAGCCTGATCTATCAGACCCACCACGTCTTCGTAGTTGTTATCGCGCAACCACTCTCTACAAGTCATCTTATTCTTCGTCGTCTTCTTCGTCGTCACCGTCACCGCCGGCCGCTTCCCATTTATGAACGTTCCTAGTGTTAGGCCCGCTTTCAAGCATCCAGATTTCCTCTTCGCCGTTGACCAACTGAATGATGCTTCTGACAAAAAGTGAGCTAAAAAGAAAACTAATCTTTTCGCGCTCTTCGGGGCTGCTGTAAGGGAAGATAAATCGAGTAACGGCGGTGGTTTCGTCAATCAAATACCTCTCGCCACCCTCTTGGAGCGTTGCTGCTTCATCCTGACTGAGGATCTTTCCGGATCGAAACCTGCCGTCGACATGAGTGATTGAATAGCCCACAAAGTGCTTTTCGATGAAGCCCAAAATTGCCTGAAAACCCTGCTCGTCAGATTGACCTGCTGCGCGTGGGAAAACGGCCGAGAGCTGCGCCTCCGGAATGGTGTTGAGCTTCGAAAGTAAAGTGTCTTTAAAGAATAACGCATCAAGTGTTATTCGTAGCGGCCCCTCGTTCGTGAGAGGCATTAGAAAATCGTATATGAGCGCTTCAAACGTCGTCGGAGCATAGTCGGTCACGTTACGGCGGACCTGAGTGACGTGCTGCTTGAACTTAGACCACGGAACCAGTCTCCGGAAAGCCTCGGTGACTCGATAACTTGCACTATGGGAGATCTCCCACGGAGCCCCGACATTTTCGATTAGCCCTCTGAAATGTTTGCTGAGATGCGGTTTGTAGGTTCCCGGCTTCGCCCACCCTGTTGCATCAATAAAGTCCTGCAACGTGAATGGCCTCTGGGATCGTAAATGCTCGACTAGAAACGTGTGCGCAGCCTTCTGCGCGTCGTATTTCTTGGACATCGCGGGGCCTCCGGTTGTAGGACAATGTGAAAGACTCGAGCTCGATTTGGTCGCGCGGGGAGCCTGAACCTGTTGAGCCCGCAAGGAAAACCGTTAGGGCAGTATACTACGGAAGATTACGAAGGGCTAATACTTCAGGGGCCGGGCTTCTATCACCGTTGCAACTTATCCGGCGGGGGGCTTTCAGGAAAGTTATCGTGTAGCCTAGGTCTCCGTAAAGATCGATAATTCGTTGGGTTGCTTGATTGACTAAAATCACTGGTCCCGGGTGTTTGGTGAGCCATAGGGCTGTGGCCTCCTGTTCATGCCAACCAAACCCGCCTTGTGAGTACTGCCTAAAATCAACGTCGTAGGGTGGGTCGGCATAAACAAAATCCTGTTCGTGGAGCTCCAGTTGGTTGAAGGGGAGGTTTGTGAATTCCCAGTTGGCAAAAGCTTCACTGTAAGCGCTAAAGTCGGACTTGTAGTTGATCGTCTTGTAACGTCCGAAGGGGACGTTGAACTCCCCGCTGCGGTTGAAACGGCACAGTCCATTAAAGCCGGTGCGATTCAGATAATAGAATAGTCCCGCCGCTTGAGGTGTGCCTGCCTTGCCGGTGATCAGTAGTCTGTTGAACTCGCTACGTTTGGTATAGTAGTAGGTTTCATCGTTAACTGGTCTTAAGTTCGAAACAAAGCCGCGCTTTAGTTGCTGATAGAAGTTAATTAGATGCGGATTAATATCATTCAAAAGAGCGTTTTCTGGTAGCAGGCCAAGCGCGACGGCCAAGCCCCCACAGAAAGGTTCGACCAGCCTTCGATATCGTTTGGGCTTCCAGTACTCGAGGATCCGGGGCACTTGCCACCGTTTTCCGCCGGCCCACTTTAGCGGAGGGCGAAGGCCTACTCTCAGTCCAGCCAGTAAGGGTGTGATAATTGACTTTTGAGGTGTCGCCATTTAATTAGCTGCGCCAAGACTATAACATGAATGTCGAGCGGGCTTGTCGGAATGCTCGGTCGTGTGTGTGGCGGCAAACATGCAGCAACTCGTAGAAATTTAGAACCCTAACCAGGGCGACTGTTCCGAATGCCGAAGGTTTACAAACAACTCTCTTTATTCATCGCTCTTGTACTGGCGGGACTGCTGATAGCCCGGAGTTCAGCTCAAAGCACCACAGATCCTCTCGCACAAGGTTTCAAGCAACCAGTCGATTCAGCTAAGCCGAGAACCTGGTGGCACTGGACCAGGGGCAACGTCACCAAAGAAGGGATCACAAAAGACCTCGAGTGGATGAAGCGTGTCGGCATTGCCGGATTTCAGTTGGCCGACGTCAACGCTGGCGGCGGCCAGACCGTCGACAAGAAGATCGAGTTCGGCACTCCCGACTGGTTCGACGCCGTGCGTCATGCTGCGTCCGAGGCTGATCGGCTCCAGCTTGAGATGACAATCTTTAGTTCGGCGGGCTGGAGTGAAACCGGCGGGCCATGGGTGAAGCCTGAGCAGGCGATGAAGAAACTGGTCTGGAGCGAGACCAGCGTTGCAGGCCCGCGCTCGTTCGCCGGCAAACTTCCACAGCCGCCTTCGAACAATGGACCAATTCGTAATTTGATAACCGGCGCTCCGCGGCCCGGCAGCACAGCTCCGCCTGATCCTACGTACTATGCCGACAGCGCGGTCATCGCGTTTCGCACACCGCCGGATGAAAGCGCATTTGCTCAGACACATCCGCAAGTCACGACGAATGCCGGCGCGGTTAACGGCACTCCACTGTGGGATGACGATCTGAACAGCGCGCTCACGATCGCCGCTCCCGCGAACGGGGGGCCGGCGTGGGTGCAATATGAATTCGCTCAAGGTTACAAGGCCCGCGCGATCTCGATTGCCGGACGCGGCGGCATTCCGGTCGGACGTGTTCTGGCGAGCGACAACGGCGTCGACTTCCGAACCTTAGTGACGATGCCCGGCCCGCAACTTTATCGCGGCGGCGTAGCGCGCACCTTTTCATTCGCCGAAACGACCGCGAAGTTCTACCGCATCGAGTTGACGGGTGCGCCACTTTCTCCAGCGACGGTAATGAGTCAGGCGCCGTCTGCGCCGGCGAAGGAGTACACACTCCTCGAGGCAGTGCTCCATTCAGGCGCGCGCGTGCATCGTTGGGAAGAGAAGGCAGGCTTCAGTTTTCTCTTCGAATACGAATCAGTGCCGACACCCTCGACGCCGGCAAGTTCGATCATTCCCCAGTCAGACGTCGTCGACCTGACTGCAAAGATGAATAAAGACGGCACGCTGAACTGGGAGGTCCCCGCGGGGAACTGGACCATCATGCGTATGGGTTACTCGCTGACGGGTTCGAAGAATCGGCCCGCAGTGCCGGCCGGTCTTGGCTATGAAGTGGATAAGCTCAGCCAAAAGCACACCGAAAGTTATTTGCGCGGCTACGTCGACCCGCTGGCACAGTCGCTGGGACCGCTCTACGGCAAGAGCCTGCGGTACGTGCTGCTTGATAGCTGGGAAGCGGGTATGCAGAACTGGACTGAAGAGATGATCGGCGAGTTCCGCCGGCGGCGTGGCTACGATCCCACTCCTTATCTGCCTGCACTCGCGGGTCGAGTCGTTACGAGTGCTGAAGTTAGTGATCGTTTTCTCTGGGACTTTCGGCGCACGCTGGCCGACATGTTTGCCGATAACCACTACAAGGTCGCGACTGAGTTTTTGCGTCAGCGCGGGATCGGAACTTATGGCGAAGCGGCAGGTGTGTCGCTCGAGATTCCTGAAGACACTCTGCTGAACAAGAAGCACCTGGACATACCGATGGGCGAGTTCTGGTTTCGCGACCTGCATCCGTCATCGATGTATTACCAGGACGTGCGCGGCGCTGCTTCGGCCTCTCATGTTTATGGAAAGACTTTGGTTGCTACGGAATCTTTCACCGGCGGCGGTTACGAGTCTCCTTATTCGTTGAAGAAGATCGTCGACTACTGGTTCGCGCAAGGCGTCAACCGGATCATCTTTCATACGTCTGCGCATCAGCCGCTCGACACCAAACCCGGCAATACGATGGTAGGCACGCACATCAATCGCAACATCACCTGGGCCGAATCGGGCCAGCCTTTCATGACCTATCTGGCGCGAAACTGTTTCATGCTCCAGCAGGGCCGTTTTGTCGCCGACCTCGCGTATCTGCTGAATGAAGGCGCGCCCTCGACCATGCCGTTCTGGGGAGCGGGACTGAAACCGGCGCCGCCGGACGGCTACGACTTTGACTACGTAAACGCGGACGTGTTGCTGAATCGAATGTCAGTGAATGCTGAAGGAAGAATCGTTTTGCCGGACGGCATGAGCTATCGCGTGCTCGTGCTGCCGGAGATCGATCGGATGACATTGCCTGTGCTGCGCAAGATCAGTGAACTGGTGCAGAACGGCGCGACCGTTCTGGGGCCGAAGCCGTTGCAATCACCCAGTCTCGCCGGCTACCCGAATGCTGATCGCGAAGTCCAGACATTGGCGGAAGAGCTTTGGGGCGACCTTGATGGTGTCAGTCGCACCAGACGAATCTACGGCAAAGGCACGGTGGTTTGGGGGCTTTCGCCGGCGGACGTACTCGCGTCGTTGCGCATTCCGAAAGATGTTGAATACAGCCGAACCTTAGATGCGAGCTTATCCTGGTTGCATCGACGCGCCGGAGATGCGGACATCTACTTTGTAGCCAACCGGACAGATCGTAAGCAGGACATCAGTGCTCGATTCCGGGTGAGCGGCAAAGAGGCCGAACTTTGGCACGCGGACACAGGTGAGATCGAGCCGGCCGAATTCAGCATCGCCGATGGTCGCACGACTGTGCCTTTGCATCTGGCGGAACGCGAATCTGTATTCGTCGTCTTTCGCCGTGCGACTTCTTCCTCTGAACGCACGCTGCCGCGCGCGGCTATGACGACGATCTCGACCGTTGATGGACCATGGACGGTAACGTTTCCGTCGAACCTTGGTGCACCTCCGGAGATCACTCTGACAAAGCTCGAATCCTGGACCGCAAACGCAGACGACGGCGTGAAGTATTTCTCCGGGACGGCGACTTACACGAAGACAGTGCAGGTAGCTCGTGGTTCGTTTCGTCCGGGCGAGAGAATCATGCTCAATCTCGGCTCGGTTAATGATCTCGCCGAGGTGTCAGTCAACGGTCAGTCATTCGGAATCCTATGGAAAGCGCCGTATGAGGTTGATGTCTCCGCCGCATTGAAACCCGGAACGAATCAACTGGTAATCAAACTTACTAATGAGTGGACCAACCGGCTGATTGGTGACCGATTGATTCCCGCCAAAAGAGTGCTCGCTGAGAGTCCTCCCCCTTTCGGCCCGCCGCCGACTCTGACTCAATCGGGATTGCTCGGTCCCGTGACGCTTGTGTCGGTGGCGAACGGTTCAAAACGTGTGGAGTGAATCGGCTTTGCCTCAAAAGTTAACGTCACTCCTCTCATTCACACCGCGGCTTTAGCCGGGTGGTCAGCGTCAGAAAGAGCAACCGGGAACCGTTTTAACGGCTTACTTTTTTCTTTGGCCACTCGGGTGATTGAGCGAACCAGAGTTGGGTTGCTCGCCGGACTAGAAACCGTTGAAACGGTAACGACATACTTGACTCCGCACGTGATTCTGTCGACCTTCGATGAGACCGCTGCAATGGCTCTGCCACTCTG